>Ga0222680_1000686_pt1 | contig 10749 bp, 10 predicted proteins | sample AntAcemetage1004_FD_181146 | JGI IMG/M metagenome (GOLD analysis project Ga0222680, IMG submission 181146) | Saline water microbial communities from Ace Lake, Antarctica - #1004 | ecosystem: Environmental > Aquatic > Non-marine Saline and Alkaline > Saline | place: Antarctica: Ace Lake... | reverse complement strand
GAATAGAGGCTGGCAATGCTTGATCCAGAAATTAAAAATACGATAAATCAATTTTTTATTTCCTCTCGAGCAAAGCGTCAAGAAATGCTCAAGAGCAATATTACTGAGGAAACAAACGATCTCGCAAAACGTAATATGCTATCTTCAAGCATAGCAGTAAACAACATAAGCCAAGTATACAAAGATGAGGTAAAATTAAGGTTTGAAGATGCTTGGGAGCTTATTAAGAAAATTTTTGAGAAAAAGAAAATAACGTTTAAGAAAGATGAGGCAAAAGAGGTTGAGCAACTACTAAAACAGCTTGTCAATAATGAGATAGATCACCTCTCAACAAGAATTGATACCAGATTCAGAATGAAGGAGGGACCGCTTGATTTTAATAATTCCATATTAATGGCGATAGCTTCTTCAAGGAATTCAATATTTCCTGTAATATCAGCCGACCTCAATTTTTTCATATCTCTCGAAGATGCTGATAAAGAAAATGATTCAGAGTTGCAGATAAAAATCGATAAATCTGTTTCTCAAGAAGTTGAAGAAATAAGTAAAGAGGAAAATACCGAAGGGAAATGGGATGTTTTAAAGCCGAAGCCACCACAAATAATGGAAAATATCAAATGGTTCATTGATTATGGCCCGAAATACTGGAAAATTGTCATAGTTGCGCTCATAATAGTTGCTGTTCCAGTAATATATAAATCGTATAATAGTAGCCCCAAATCTGACTCATTAACTCCTACAAAAAGCGTCACCAATTCGTCACCTGTAAATGATAAAGCAGGCACTCAAAAGAATACGTTCCCAGCCTTAAGAATGAAATTTACAGATGGTTTTGAAGCTCTTGTGAGCCTAACCTACCAAACTGTGGGAGTACCAGAGAATATTCCAAAGGCATTTGCGCTTTTCGGCTCTTATGAAAAAGCGATTGAATCATTGCACAGTTCCGTTAAATCTGCAGCATATTCCATTTTAGAATTACAAACATTAAATTACATTAGATTGAATAGAGATACACTTTCGAAGTTAATTGTTGAAAAAACAAAAACAACACAAGAGAGATGTGGTTATAGGATCGTAGAATTAGCCATTTTAGATATTAAAGAGATAAAAAACTAACTATGTGCTGGACGCCGACTGGGGTTTCGCTGGCGCTCAACCCCAGCCGGGTCAGCACCACGTTATGCCAATAATGTATAATGATAAAAGTAAAAAAAAATTCATGATAGTTCTCAATTGCCTGAATGGCTTTTGATAATAGAAAAAATATTATTTGGTAATTACAAGTCCTGCCCTAAAAACCATAAGGCACAACAGAAGCTCTACCCTTATCCCGGCGATTTAATTTATATAGAAACAGAAAACTGTAGGCCTTCTTTTTTGTATTCATATAAACTATCTGTAAACAATATATATATATGGGCATGCGGTACTATTCCTGAATATAGAGGAAAAGGATACTTCTCAAAAATATTATCTACATTTTATGATAAAATTGAAGATAATTCTTCTGTATTTTTTGTAAGCGTAAATAATTCGATCGAAAAAGTATTTACTTCAATCGGATTTAAAAAGAGTCATAATTTAAGTTTCTTACATAAAGAACAACTTATTAAATTTAACAGAAAGCTTATTCATGCAGACCCAGGACAATTATTAGAAAGATATTATTTTCTGAAAGATGGTAGCTCTGTTAATAATGGGGGACATCCTATAATTCCTTTGTCAAGAAAAAATCTAAAAAATTTAATCATGATTAATATCAATGGGTTATAAAAGCATACATTTTAAGGGCGTACTGGTCCTTTGCTCTTTGACATAATTTTTCGGCGAATCTCTCACTATGCGAATTCCACCTCTGATCGTTACGTTTATCCGGCCTTACCGTTTGAACGGCTACGCCAATCATCCCTTATCCAGAGTCGGAAGTTCAGTGAGAGGCCCAGGATTGTCCCTCCAGAGGTCTTGATGCCCCAACGTTCGTGAACGGGCTCTCTCGCCGAAATAGTAAAACTTGTTATTCTATGTTCAGATGTGCCGGATCAAATACTTCTCTTTTCTTCATCAGCGTCCAGGCAATTATCAGCATTTTTGCAGCCAGTTTAACACACATCTTAGTTTTAATCCCGCGCTCGCGTTCTCTTCCTCTAAGAAGCCTGGTAAAGTAAGTTCTGAACAGATCGACTCTTGCGGACGCTACCTTAGCGGCCTGATACAAGGCATAGCGAAGCTCACCGTTGCCTTTTTTAGATATTACCGGAATCGCTTTGTCGCTGGTTTTACCACTACGTTTTGCACACAGATCATAGCCAGCCAATTTGATAAGCTGTTTTCGGTTTTCAAATCTAAAAGGATCGCCAATCGACGCCAGCACCCTGGCCGATACGTAAGGACCAAAACCCGGTATCGTCAACAGATAGCTATATTCTGCAAACTCAAGAGCGACATCTTTTATAGCCGTTTCAGTTTCTTTTAGCTGCTGGCGAACTTGCTTTAGTTTTTCTACCAGAAGCTGAGCTTCGAACGCTGCCGCTGATCCCATCGGACAGCCTACAGATTCTATCGCCTGTTGATGGATTTTTCGTAGTCTAAGTAGCTGAGCTGTCCCTCGCCGGGTTCGCGTCACCATCTGAAAGAACGACTCAAAGTCCATGCCGGCGATTTTATTCGGGTCAAGGCACCATTTGACAATTGCCAGACTCTCACTCTCACAAGCGCTGTAGAACCTGTCAAGTTCGGGAAAGTACTGGGCCAGAAGATTATTTCTGATTCGCATCCGAAGACTGTGCTCTTCTTTCTTCAGCCGTCTTCTCAATGACAGTAAAGACCGAAGCTCAATAATGCCAGGTGGCGGACTATCATAGTAAAGACATCTTCTCCTGGAAACCAGGTCTGCAATGTTGGCTGCGCATTTGGTGTCATGTTTATCCCAGCGCCCGTCAAGAAGCTCCCGATTCCTTTTGACCGCTACACCAGAAACAAGAACAACATTACAATCGCAACGGATTAAATGTCTGGCCAATGGCTTATGGTAATTGCCGGTCGGCTCCACTCCAAAGACGATTTTGGAGAGGCTGTTTTGAGATTTGATCGCCTCAGCTGTCTTCAACAGCATAGAAAAGCCATCCATGTTGTTTTCAAAGATCAGTTTTCTGAACAAAGATTTTCCAGTTGCCGAGCCCATGAAAGCATGATGTTTGTCTTTGCCCACATCGATACCGACAACCAAGTATTGATCCGATCCGGTGATATCTTTAACAATTTGACAATACTGCCTGCGTCTGATAATCTCTTGATTACTCATCATAACCTCCTTTTGGTGTTAAAGGGTTTTAATTTGCCACCTTTATGCTATCAGGAGGTTATTTTTTTACAAGGCGATAATAAATTTTTTCTGCGCCATACTGGAGGGTATAACCTTTTGTTATCTTAATATATAACGTTCGTGCACAGCATGCATAACTTCCTGTTGATCTTGTCTATCTTTCGTTTTTGAACCGCCCTAGTGGATATTTTTAACCGCAAAGGCGCGAAGGGCGCAAAGGTTTTTTTTTATTTCCTGATCGGGGTGAACCGATCAGGAAAAGAACCATGCCCTGACGGGCAGATCACTCCTTCAGTTGGTGCAAGGAAATTGTGAGCGGCGACACCCGGCGGTCATAATGTCTTTCTTGGCGTTCTTTGGGTCTTGAGCGCAGCGGGCGGTTGAGTTGTAAACTGCGGTCGGGATAGAAATACGGCGCGCTTGACCATAGGTGTCGGCTTGGCTGTTTCGGCGTTTCCGCTTTCCGTGCCCGTTTAGCCTCCTCCATAATCCACGTTTCCGCAAGCCTCCCTGCGATCCCACACGGTCGGATTTCCCGAATGTGGTTCTGACCCTGGCTTGTCCTCCCGCTGCCTTTCCATAAATGAGGAGGCTTAAATGCTGGCTCATATACACCCCTCTCGACTATGGTTTACATACGAAAATAGACCCATATTTAATGACACGGCTTATCCCAGCTCAGAGTCCGGGGCCAGCCAAGGCCCGCCAAGTGCCCAGAGCCCCTTTGCCCGCAACAGGTGTTACCTCTTACGCCGTGGCGTCTTGCACCACATCAGAGAGCATTACCCCTCCTTCATCGCTCATACTGGCTCATGCGCCAGACCAAAACCCTCCCGCCGACTTCGGTTGTCCCTAATACGGCGGGTCTTTGCAGGTTGTCGTCAGTCCCTGCTGGGAGTTGGCCCTTCCCGACATTATCTCTGCAATCCTTGCGTAGGTGCTTGGACCCCTACCCCGCAGTGTTCTCCTGGTGCTCTTACTCGCTTCTTCCCAAAAGACAACGGCCTCACCTCAGACGTCACAAGTTCGGCACACTGAACTACCCCTGCAATGCAACTTCAACAAGGTATTCTATTTCGGGGCTGCAGTCATTCGCTAATGTTCAGGCTCCCACGCTCGTTAGACCCCCAGGTTGCACCCACCGCTGAAGCACTAAGTCTTCAGGGCGGCCAGGCCGTTTACACCACGCATAGCTCGGTTGGTTACCTGCCCCGAGATGTGGCATCACTACGTGTCCGACACGAGCAACTGACACGGTTGGACTTTCACCAACTGGATTGCAGCCTTGTCGGCTGCTCCGACGTCCATAAATAAGTAAATAACTCGCTGCGGAGGGGTTCATAAAATTTAAATTGTTTTCTCTGTGAGCTCCGTGTGCTCTGTGAGATATTGTTGTGCAAGCCCCGTATCGTAGAGAAATAACAAATCACAAGCACCAAATCACAAATACTTCTTTTTTAATTAGCCACAGACACACACAGACACACACGGACTTTTTCCTCGGCCGACCTTGGCCGAGCAAAAGGGCGTAACTCTTCGGGCGTTCTTATTCATATAAATTGGCGTTTGTTCTATAGCGCTGAGCAAAATCAGGCCACTTATGCTAAGCTAAATCATACCACCAATATTCCGAAAAGCCGTTCTTTCAAATCCTCCGACCTTTGATCCCTCCCATGTTAATTGTATTTTCGAATTCAAGTATCTTGGAGGAGAAAATACAATGTCTTATGTGAGACCCCGGAAACGACCCTGTAGCATCTGTCGCAAGTGGTTTCTGCCTGATATTCAGCAAGCTGGCAGACAAAAGACTTGCAGTCCTGAGTGCAGTGGAGAATTGCATCGAAGAAACTGTGCAGAATGGAACAAGAAGAATACAGCATATTTCAAGAGCAACTATTTAGATAAAAAACTCGAAGAGGACGGCAGATCCCCACCGGATTCAACTCAACCAGATGTTGAAGCAGATCCAGAGCCAGCACCCAAAAGCCGGATCAACCTGAACCTACCCCGAGACATCATTGAGAGTAAAATCGGCAGAGATAATTTGATTATGGCAGAATACGTGACCGAACAGATATTTAGCAGACTTCGGAACAATGCCGCCGGCTTTTCCTGAAAAGTAATCCACCTCAGTTTTTAAGACGCAATAGACTTGGACATACCAATGCTTGTATGGTTAGCCATCATGAACCATGACCAGAGAAATAGCGGCATAAGACAGGTAGAAATATCGAGTTTCGATTTGCGTTATGAACATTGCCGTTTGAAGTCAAACGTTACCCAGAGGGCGCTTTTATCCTCCATATTGGATCATGGTATTCGAGATCCATTGCGGGGCGTGGAGACCAAGGACGGATGCCGGATTTTGCTCGATGGTTTTAAACGATACAGATGTGCGAAAAAGCTGAGTATTAGCATCGTGCCGTACCATTGTCTCGGTGAAGATGAGGCCTTTGGGATCATAACACTCTTGCGCATTGCAAATGCGAAAAGCCTCAGCATCTTGGAACAGGCCCGATTGATTGACGAATTAAACACCATTCATAAGATGTCCGTTTCACAAATAGCCGGTCTTCTGGAAAAGAGTAAAGGTTGGGTAGGTATGCGGGTTGGCATCATCGGACAAATGAGTCCAGCCATTATGGATAAGGTATTCAGTGGGCAATTTCCTGTCTATTCCTATATGTATACCATCCGGTCGTTCATACGTATGAACGGCATAAGCAAGCAAGATGTTGATGAGTTTGTAAGATCGGTTGCCGGAAAGGGCTTAAGCATTCGTGATATTGAAATACTGGCCAATGGGTATTTTAGAGGGAGAGAGGACATACGCCAGCAAATCAGAAACGGCAATATCACATGGGGATTGGCCTGCTTGAAACAGAGCTCTGTAACAACAGACTGCACGCAAGTTGAACAGCGAATGCTCAAGGATCTTGAGATCACGCAAAAGTACATGCAACGGGTGATAAACAAAAGCAAAGATGACCGGTATAAAACCGCATCATTCAATGCCCAGGCCAACCTTTTGACAGGCGGCATTCTCAGGCAAATGAAACTATTTGCCAGATCAATAAAGGACCTTCATGATAAGTCAGGACAAACGAGCAGCGATCTATCGTCTTCATACGGAAGGGATGGGAGTGCGTAAGATTGCACGAAGTTTACGTGTAAATCGGGGCACAGTCAGTGACATTATTAAGCAAAAGGGTGTCATGCCCGAATCGATGAGAAAGGATAAGATCGAGCTGGATCCGGATCTTGTCGCTAAGCTTTACAAAGATTGTGATGGCTGGGTTCAGCGGATGCATGAGATATTGGCCGAGGAGAAGGGGATACAGATTGGTTATTCCACGTTAACTTCGAAAATACGGGAACTTGAGTTTGGGACATCGAAAAACCAACGTAGCGGACAGGTTCCGGACAGCCCCGGTGAAGAGATGCAGCAAGACACCTCACCCTATCGGATTAAATTAGGTGACAGATCCGTGCTGGTTCAGGCCAGTCTTCTGTATTATCGCTATTCAAAGATTCGTTATTTGAAATTCTACCGCTCATTTAATCGCTTTAAAATGAAGTGTTTTTTCCATGAAGCGCTGACCTTTTGGAACTATGCTGCAGCCATCTGTATCATTGATAATACCAACCTTGCCCGGCTTCATGGAACCGGTAAAAACGCCGTCATTGTCCCAGAGATGGAACAGTTTGCCAGACAATATGGGTTTGCCTTTGTCTGTCATGAAATAAGGCACTCAAACAGGAAAGCAGGCAATGAATGGGGGTTTTTCACTGTTGTCACCAATTTTTTTGCCGGTCGTAAATTTGAGAATATGGAAGATCTGAACCGGCAGGCCTTTTCTTGGGCAACGGTCAGGTCGGCCAATAGACCGACGGGAAAGACCCGGCTGATCCCGGCAGCTGCCTTTGAATATGAGAAACCGTACCTTAATAAGCTGCCTGCTTATGTAGAGCCACCCTATCTTGTTCATGAAAGACGTACCGACCAGTACGGATATGCTTCCTTTGACGGAAATTTCTACTGGATACCGGGAACTAAACGATTTGACGTAAAGATCTTACAATACAGTAATTATCTGAGAATCTACTACAAACGAGAATTGCTTGGTGAGTATGAAATGCCACCTGAAGGGGTCAAGAACAAAAAGATCTATCCAAAAGGGAAATCCAAGCCGAAGCATCAACCAAAGTATCGTAAAAAGCCCACAGCGCGAGAAGAACGAACGCTAAGGGCTACATCGGAAGAAGTGGATGCCTATTTGAATTTTGCGATTAAAAAAGGTGGCAAACAAAAACACAGATTTATTCGAGAATTATATAGCTTACACAAGAAACTTGCCCCCCCGTTATTTATAAAAACAATCAAACGGGCCTTAAAATATCGTATCACAGATACAAAGACTATTGAACGGATTGCCATATTACTGATGAAAGAAGGCAACTATGATTTACCATCTGTTGAAATCGATCAGGAATTTAGAGACAGAGAATCCTATCTTAATGGCCGTTTTGCAGGTGATGTGGATTTATCGGTTTATGACAAAATGATGGGGGATGATGAATGAATGATGAACTGATAAAAATGCTCAAGTATCTGCACCTTGGTGGCTTACTTGAAAACTGGGACACATACCTTGAAGCCGCCAGGAAAGGTAATTTCTCTCACGTTCGACTGCTTCAACATATTATTGAGCAAGAATACAAAATCAAAAAAGAGAATTCCAGACGACTGAAGATCTTAAGGTCAAAGACTCCTGAAAAATACGTTATGGAAACCTTTCCATTTAAAAGACAACCGAAACTGAATAGAAAGAAGATCTTGGCCTTGTATGATTCATTTGACTATATGTCGAAGAATCAAAACATCATATGGATAGGACCGACCGGTGTCGGGAAAACCGGTCTTGCAACAGCCTTTCTTATGCATGCAATTGATCACGAATATAAAGGACGATTCATTCCCTTTCCTGAGCTTACAGAGATGCTTTATAAATCAGTGGCCGATCATTCGGAAGAAAAAGTTATGAAAACATTTGTTTCCTATGATTGTCTGCTTATTGACGAAGTCGGATATGTGGAGGTTGAATCGATCCAGGTAGGATTGTTTTTTACCCTGATGCAGAAAAGACATAAGAACAAAACCACGTTGATTACTTCGAACCTTGGCTTTAGTCAATGGACATCATTCTTGAGAAACGATCAGCTTACAGCGGCATTGATCGATCGTCTGACTGAAAACAGCCATGTTATCAATATGAAGAACTGTGGCAGTCTGCGATGCAAACTTGATCCGGCTGATTGAAATGACAAAACGGCACTTCACCAATCACGAATTGTATATGCTGCGCAACGACATTCCTATCGACGCATTGATTGAAAAGGCACTTTGTATCCCATCCCGGATTGCGGAGGGCTGTTTTCGTTTTCTCTGTCCCTTATGCAAACAGTTTAACACCGCTGTAAATCCTGAGACAAATCTGGCCAGATGTTTCCGTTGTGAGGAAAATTTCAATACCATAGATTTGGTGATACTAATCAGAAAATCGGACTTTGTTGAAAGCGTCAGGTTTCTGCAAGACTATCATAAAAGATATTCTGCAACCCAAAGCGATGATTACCGGGAGGTCACCGGGGGTGCCACTCATGAGGGTACGCAAATGAAACGTGTAGACCGATCAGAACACTCGGACATCAGCCCGGTTCATATCGGCAATATTCTTGATCAGGCAATGGCTTTGAAATGTAATGAAACCTCAGAAAGTCATTCGGTTAATGACAACCAGAAACAACGCAAACCTGTTCAGCAGAATATGGTGAATGATCGTATATTAAAAATAGAGAAGAAAGTTGATTGCATGGGCCATCAAATCAAGAATATACTAAAAGCAATCCATATTGATAATCCTTCCCACCAATAAGCGCATCTACCGTCTTATCAATGCTGATAGAACAGGATCCTTATCTTAAGCATCACCCTTTAAACATCGCTATGTAGGTGGCCAGCGGGGTATTATTTATTAATGCCAGGCGGGATAGGTTTCTTTCTGCGGGGTATTGCTTTGGTCCTCGTGTGAATCAACGGCCTGGTTTATCTTAGCACCGGTGGTATGATTTAGCGTAGCGCTATAGGTCTGAGCGTATTTGCAAATTATCCCGAAGTACCGATGGATAACAATAATGGAGAACGATCTATCCGCAATCCTGTGACAGGGCATAAAAACTTTTATGGTTCAGGAAGCCTGTGGAGTTCTCAGCTGGCATCGATAATGTTTTCAATTTTTCAAACCATGGCTTTATGTGGTCTCAACTGCAATCACTGGCTGAGATCATACCTGACTGCTTGTGCGAAAAACCATGGTAAGGTACCTGATAATTTATCCTACTTTCTTCCTTGGGAAATGGATGAAGACCGTCGGCATCAACTTTCCAGGCCACCTGACACATCATGACCCGTTACTGTGGTAGGGACTTCACTCCCAAAGAATTTGAACAGATTCGATCTCTCATAAAACAAAATCCCGAATTCAACCGGATGCGGCTATCCAAAGAAGTGTGCCGGATGCTGGAATGGCTCAAACCTGACGGTAAACTCAAGGATATGTCGTGCCGTGTTGCAATGCTGCGTATGCAGAAAGATGGATTGATAGTGATGCCCCCTCCCACCCATGCCAAAGCGCCTTTAAAAAAAATTAAGTTCACACCTGCCACTGATCCACAAAGCCCTGTTGTGTGCTCTGTCAATCAGTTGTCAAAACTGCATTTACAGATGGTAACCAAAGCCACCTCAGCTTTATGGAATGAATACATTGAACGATATCACTACCTTGGCTATACTCCCCTTCCTGGAGCTCAGCTTCGCTATTTTATTGCTGCAGGTAAACAAATTGTTGCCCTGACAGGCTTTGGTGCAGCCGCATGGCAAACTGCACCAAGAGATCAATTTATCGGGTGGAATCATAATCAGCGAAAGAAGAATTTGAATTTGATTGTAAATAATGCCCGATTTCTTATTTTGCCATGGATTCAATCGAAAAATCTTGCATCAAAAATTCTTTCTTTAACGGCTCGGCACCTCCCGGATGATTGGGTAGAAAAATATAACATCCGGCCAGTACTGATGGAAACTTTTGTGCAGAAAAATCGATTCGCAGGCACTTGCTATAAAGCCGCTAACTGGATCAATGTTGGACAAACCAAAGGTCGCGGAAAACTTGGGCCGCCAGGGAAAATTAGTGTTCCCATTAAAGACGTTTGGGTGTATCCTATTGATAGAAAATTTAAAGCTTTGTTGAAAAATTAGCTCATGATGGGGCAAACCGAATATTTACCAGCATGGTAGAGATGAAAGAAGTAATGGGTACAAAGGTGGATGCCACGATTTTCAGGAAGCTTCGAGAATTGCACTATTT
>Ga0222680_1000680_pt1 | contig 10810 bp, 9 predicted proteins | sample AntAcemetage1004_FD_181146 | JGI IMG/M metagenome (GOLD analysis project Ga0222680, IMG submission 181146) | Saline water microbial communities from Ace Lake, Antarctica - #1004 | ecosystem: Environmental > Aquatic > Non-marine Saline and Alkaline > Saline | place: Antarctica: Ace Lake... | reverse complement strand
CTGGGGCATGTCCGGAACCTGGAACGAGAGAAAGGGGCGGCCCCCGAGGTCAATGCAGGTATTTGCGGCTGCTTCATCCATGGGAATGGTAGCCTCACCATAGCGGGATATGTCCTTCTTGTCTCCCAGTGCGTCGCGCAGGGCCTGGCCGAGGCAGATGCCGATGTCCTCAACCGTGTGGTGATAGTCTATTGCCACGTCGCCGGTGGCCTTGATGGTCAGGTCGAACATGCCGTGACGGCTAAACAACTCAAGCATGTGCGTTAAAAACGGAACCGGTGTGTCGATCGCGTATTGGCCGCTACCGTCAATTGTAAGCGTAAGCGCGATGTCGGTTTCGGTGGTTGTGCGCGTAACCGGAGCAGATCGTTTTTTCATGATGTTCTCTCAGTTGTTTGTAGGAGTACATTTCTGCTATTCATGCTATCATTGGGCGCATCTGCTGTCAATTACTGCATGCGCAGGCGAGACTGATTTTTTTTACATTACTATTTTGATTCCCGGTCTCCATTTCATGTGTGCGAAGCCGCATGCTGTGGGTGAGTGTGCGATGGTTCTGTGCTCGTTATGGTTTCGCAATAATCATACGAGTACAGAAATAGTGCAGGTTGTTTGAGGTGTCCGGCTTACATATGCCTGCGTTAGAAATTATGCCGGATTATTTCTGTTGACAACATTCCGACAATTGGATATATACAGAAATGATTTAATTAGTTGTAATAGCTTACGTTTTGAAAAAAGGGGAGGTTGGGCGCAGACATGGTAAAGTCAGAGTTAATCCAGAAACTATCTGAAGATGCTAGTATACCGCCGAAAATTGCGGAAATTGCAGTCAATACGGTTTTTTCCGCGATGACCGACGCATTGATTAAGGGTGAGGGCATTGAGATACGGGGATTTGGCAGCTTCAAGGTGCGGCAATACCGCGGGCGAACCGGCAATCATCCACGCACCGGAACCGCAATTGAGATTGCACCGAAAAAGAGACCTTTTTTTAAAGTTGGCAAGGAATTGCGTGAACGTATTAACGGGATTAATTCTGCAGCTATAGAACGTGAACCGGAGCGCTCTGAAGACGGATGAAACACGCTTCGGGCGGCAGATCATGTCATGTGAACGGCCCCGGCAGGTATATAATTAATTGATAGCGAAACCCTGAAAGACCTTGTGGAATTCAGGGTTTTTTTGTGCGTCCGTGCGGCACGCATGTCAGACAGCAGTTTTTTTAGGAAAACCATGAAGCGTCTTTACCGAATTGCAGGAACATGCGCGGTTATTTTCTGGCTTGTGATGGTGGTGCTGTTGGTTAGCAAACAGCAGCGCACCAGCGCGCCTCTGAGTTTTGATGATGATTTCATGGGCGCTATGGTTGAAAACACCGAGGAGTGGGCCGGTGTCTATTTTCAAGATCAGAAAATCGGTTATTCCCACAATTCCCTCAAACGCATTGAAGACGGCTATCAGATACATCAAACCATTATGCTCGATATGGCCATGATGGGGGTTGCCCAGAGAACCAGGGCCCAGATCAATACGGTTACGGACCATGCATTCAACCTTCAGGTTTTTAGTCTGCGGATCAACACAGGCGCGGTCAGTTTTATCGCCTATGGTGACCTGGATGATGACAATGTGATGAGTTTGTCTGTGGTGAGCGGTGGAATAACCGAAGAAAAACAATTGCAGCTCAGTAGTGCCCCGGTTATCACCAATGCTCTTAAGTACAGTATTATGAAGGATGGCTTGCGGCCCGGCTCTGTTTACGAGCGGGTTATCTTTGACCCTATGACTATGAGTAACCGCACGGCCAGTATCGAGGTGTTGGATCGCGAAACGCTTAGCATGGCCGGGCAGGAGTATGAGTGCTACCGCATGTTGGTTACGTACATGGGCGTTACTATGACGGTCTGGATTGACCAGCAGGGTAGAACCGTGAAGGAGCAAAGCCCCACCGGCATGGTGCTGGTGCGCGAGGATCAGGAACAGGCCCTGCATGGCGGTTGGGGGGAGCGGGTTGATATGGTTGAGGCCGTAGCGATTGAGGTGGATACCCCCTTTTACAGCCAAAGCCTTCGATCATTGACCCTGCGGCTGCTCGATGTTGAGCTTGAGGGGTTTCAGCTTGACGGCGGTCGTCAGACCCTGCAGGGCGATGTTGTCAAGATCGTGGCTCGCGATATTGACAAGACTAATTCTTATACGCTGCCGTTTTCAGGGCAGGGCTTTGATGCTTGGCTGGCACCGTCGTTGCTGATTCAGAGCGACCGCAGTGAATTCTCAAGCCTTGTAGAGGTGATCGGAGGCGGTGAGCCCCGTGCGTTGAAGCTGGCGCGCCGTCTGAATCGCTGGGTCTATAAAAATATTGAAAAATTGCCTATTCCGGGCATGCCCAGTGCCCTTGCTGTGCTTGCGGCCCGCCAGGGTGACTGTAATGAGCATGCCGTGCTCATGGCCGCGCTGTGCCGTGCGGCAGGAATACCGACCCGGGTGGTGGCCGGGCTTGTCTATCTGCGCGGCCGGTTTTATTACCATGCCTGGAATGAGTTGTACCTGAATGACTGGTTGCCGGTTGACACAACCCTGAATCAGTTTCCGGCTGACGTTACCCATATTAAATTTATCGAGGGAGACATGGAAGAGCAGCTTATGGTGTTGAACCTGATTGGTAAGCTGAAGATCGAGGTAGTTGATTACAAATGATGACGCACTTGTTAAAAAACCGGATACTGCGTTGCGCCCATCCTCAGTCATTGCGGCGTACCAATACGTACGCCTCATTTCTTCGGATGCGCGCGCCTTGTCTGCGGATTTTTATAAGCGCATCTCCACATCCATTTTTTAATTTTTAAGGATTACCAATGATACGGCTTGAAAATCTTACAAAAAATTACGGTAAACTCGTCGCAGTTGATGCACTTGATCTGGAGGTTCCCGCGGGCCAGCTGTTTGGTTTCCTGGGTCCCAACGGAGCAGGCAAGACCACTACCATTCGCATGATGGCCGGGCTGCTGAAACCCAATGCCGGCGAGATTTACATCGACGGCATTAGTGTGCTGCGAGAACCTGGGAAGGCCAAGCATCTGTGCGGCTTTATACCGGATAGACCGTTTGTCTACGGCAAGCTGACCGGCCGGGAGTTTATGCGTTTTTGCGGCGGGCTCTATGATGTGGCCGCGCTGGAGATTGAGCCGGCTAGTGAAGGCCTGACAAAACTTTTCCATATGGAAGACTACGCCGACGAACTGATTGAGAGCTATTCGCACGGCATGAAACAACGGCTTGTCATGGCAGCGGCCCTGATTCATCGACCCCGTGTCATTATTGTGGATGAGCCCATGGTCGGCCTTGACCCGCGTGGCGCCAAGCTGGTTAAGCGCATTTTTCGTGAACTGTGTGATCATGGTATTACGATTTTCATGTCAATTCATACGCTTGAGGTGGCCGAGGAGATGTGTGACCGGATCGGCATTATTCAGCAGGGCAGCCTTGTGGCTGTGGGCACCATGGCTGAGCTGAAACAGCAGATTGGGTCTTCGGACGACAAGCTCGAGTCGATTTTCTTTAAGCTTACCGGAGATGAGGATATGCAGGAAGTAATCAGTGCATTGAGGTTGTAGCATGCTGGCATATACATCGCTTTTTTATCCGCGCCTGGCGCAGATGGCCAACCGGGTCCGCAGGGCCGGGCGCAGGGGTTCTGTGCGCGCGCTGATCGTGGGAACAATGGGCCTGTTGTTCTGGGCGGCTATTTTTACAGGTTTTTACCGTGTGCTGTACTACTTTAACAGCGTTCCCATGTTTGGCTCTGTTCTGGCCGAAAAGCTGCTCAGCATGGCGCTGCTGACTTTTTTCTCGATTCTGATTTTCAGTACAGTTATCGCGGCTATATCGTCATTTTTTATGTCCGAGGAACTGCAGCTGCTGGTCGCCACACCATTTGACCTTGATGAGCTGTACTATGTCAAGTTGTGTGAAACCGTGCTTACCAGCTCCTGGATGATTTTGCTTTTCAGTCTGCCGGTGTTTGTAGCCTACGGCGTCGTGTTTGAACAATCGGTTGCGTACTATGTGGCTATGGCAACAACGCTGGCGCCGTTCCTGCTGATAGCTGTCGTGATCGGCATTGCCATTGCGCTGTGCCTGGTTAAAACCTTTCCGGCTCAGCGTCTGAAGGATGTGCTTTTTCTATTTACGCTTTTTCTTGTCATCGGCCTGTATGTGCTGTTTCGCACACTGAAACCCGAGCGGCTGGTTGACCCGGATGCTTTTTTTACGGTCATGGATTACTTGACTTCGCTTGAGGCACCGACGTCGGCCTATCTGCCCAGTCAGTGGCTGTCCGATATTTTGGGGGTGTTTCTTTTCGGTCAGGATGCTTCAGGCCTGGTTTTTAATCTGCTGCTTGTGTGGAGTACCGCTGCCGCTCTGGTTGTATTGTTAAATCTCTTTTTCAACAGAGTTTTTTTCGCGGCTTGGTCCAAGGCCCAGGAATCGCGCCCGGCGCGCGTAACCCGCGGTGTCTTGTTTGACCGTTTGGTACGCTTGCTGACGAGGCCTTTCAGCTCGCGCATGCGCGTTGTGATTGACAAGGATTTCAGAACTTTTTTCAGGGATACCGCCCAGTGGTCGCAGCTTTTTCTCCTGTGCGCCATTATTGGAATCTACCTGTATAATTTTAGCGTGCTGCCGCTTGATAAAAGCCCCATACCCACGCAGCAGCTTCGCACCATTTTTTCATTTCTTAATATGGGTTTGGCAGGTTTTGTCATTTCTGCTGTTGCGGTTCGGTTTGCCTATCCAGCCGTTAGTCTGGAAGGGCTGTCATTTTGGATTATTCGCTCTTCACCCATGGGACTACGCGGTCTTCTGTGGTGCAAGTTCTGGGTGAACTTTGTTTTTCTGGCACTGCTGGCCGTCATTCTGACCGTGTGCTCCAATTACTTTCTCAGGGTTGAGACCTACATGATGGTGCTGTCGACGGTTACGGTACTGTTTATGACCTTCGGGCTCACCAGTCTCAGTGTTGGGTTCGGGGCCATGTACCCGCGTTTCAGGTACGAGAACGTCGCGCAGATACCGAACGGGTTTGGCGGATTGATGTACATGATGAGTTCCGTGCTGTTTATCGGGACAATTGTTGTGCTGGAGGCGCTGCCGATGCACCTGCTGGTTATGGCCGACTATTATAATCGCACACTGGGCGGATTTGAATGGTTCAGGATAGTGCTGTCGTTTTTCTTGATTCTGCTGGTGGGCGTGATTGTGTTTGTGGTGCCGATGCGGGTGGGGCTGCGCAGGTTGGAGGAGATGGAGACGCTTTAATATTCGGTAACGCTGGAGCTGAGACGCGCGCGATTTTTAGCGTGTCGATTCTCAAGCGTGTGGTTATGTTAATTATTTAATATTTAGGTTTGACCCCAATTGTTTGACTCTCTTCGGTGACGAGAAGATCCCGCACATTTGGAAGGGCGAGCTCAAGGCGAAGATGCAGTGGAAGGTGCCGGACTAGAAGCCGACGTTGATCCCTATCATCACCGGCAGCGCGTTCTTATAGGCGACGTTGACGATGCCGATCTGGAGGCCAAAGAGGCGGCGGGCGACGTTGACGAGGCCGATCTGCACGCCACGGAGGTCTTGGCGGGCGACGTTGACGATGCCGATCTGGAGGCCACAAAGGTTCTTGGCATCGTTGGCAAACACGGCGATCTGGAGGCCACAAAGGTTCTTGGCATCGTTGGCAAACACGGTCATCTGGAGGCCCTTTCCGTCCCACACGGAGTTGAAAAATAAGCCGTTCTGCACGCCACGGAGGTTATCGGCATCGTTGTACCAGCCGCTCTGCACGCCCCAGAGGAACTCGGCCTCGTTTTTAATACCGATCTGCACGCCATAGAGGTTACAGACATGGTTGCCGAAGAAGCCGTACTGCACGCCGCCGAAGCTTGCGTCCTCGCGGTTGAAGAGGCCGATCTCGATCCCGTAGACGGACTCGGACTTCCCGTAGGGGAGGTTGACGCTGAGGCCGCCGACGACTTTATTCTGCGTCGGGATGAGCTCGATGGGCGGGAAGATTGAGATGTTCACCGGCGTGTACCAAGGGCCGTCTGCGGCGAGCGCGGTCTGCGCGGCGAGGAGGAGGGGGATGATGAGTGCGAGTCGGCAACGCATGATTAGTCTTCTTCTGGCTCGTTGGCAACGAAGCCTTGTTGATAGGAACTTGCTTTGAGATGGGCAAACTATAAAATGAAGGCTATTGTGTGTCAAGGCTAATGTCGGCGCAAGATATGGTCAGGACTGATCGGGCAATAAATAAACGGCGTGATTAAACATCTTGCTCTCCGGTCTGTATCAATGCCCTTGCCCTCAATGACCATATCCAGACGCTCAACTTCCAGATCTATCCAGATTAAAACGTCCTGCATGGTGCACCCCTCCTGTAAAATGTGTTTACCCGGTATAGACACAAGGCCTGCCGGATTCTTCCATAAATAATCCACTCCAGCCAATATTGCTTGACTTTCCTGCACCCTGTTTATAGATTGACCGCATACACAGAGGAGCAACCCCTATGAAGTTAAAAGCTATTATACCGTTATTGCTGGTCTTGCTTTTCACAGACCCGTGCTTTGCCTTTCAAGGCAAATGCGTCGGCATCGCAGACAGCGATACGATAACCGTACTGTCTGAGAATAAGACTCAGCACAAGATCAGACTCTACGGTATCGACTGCCCGGAGAAGGCTCAGGACTTCGGACAAAAGACCAAGCAGTTCACAGCAGATATGGTTTTCAGTAAAGTGGTGGAAGTCGAAGCCATTGATAAAGACCACTACGGCAGAACCGTTGGCCTCGTTCGCGTAGATGGTAAAAGTCTGAATGAAGAGCTTGTCAAGGCTGGCTATGCAGGAATGTCGGCCGCATAGTCCTGTGGCGATCAAAGCTTGCGTTTAAACTACGGGAGGTTTTACACAGACCTGCTGTATGTTAACGACGTGCCGAGAATTTTTTCAGCAAGTTAAAGGGTGAGCATATTCAGGATTGGGTGTATGCAACACGGAATGAAGCGCGTCGGGAAGTGTTCTGATACATTGCGGTGTTTTACAACAGAAGCAGGCGTCATGCAGCCTTAGGCTATGTCTCCCCGGTTGCTTTTGAAGATCAGGCCGCGGGGAAAAAGGCCGCATGAACCCACACATGAATCGTCCGTTTTTTGTTGAACACTGCAAAAGGCAGGCCTCAATTGGGCCTGCCTTACAGGGGTAGTACTTGCTGGGTTAAAAAAGCCTATTATTCGGATAAGGTTGTCTCATTAACCACCTCTTGAATCATTTCACTCAAATCACTCTCAAGCTCGGAAGAGCTGATTTTATCTGACGGGATAGACTGATTCACGAGATCACTCGGATAGAATCGTATTCCGGCGAACTTATATTGCATCTGTATTGACCCATAAAGATTATAAAATGAATTATAGAAAGTTACCTTTATCTTATACTTGCCTTTGATGGTAGATTTGTGCCGACGGTCTCTGCTTGCCTTCATCTTGCCGCTCAACGTCGCTTGTTCGACGTCAACGTTTACATAGATACCTAGCGCATCATAGAATATATCTTCAAAAAATTCTTCTATAGTGTCGTCATACATATCAACGGTAAATTTCCCCTTTGAGTTCGCCAGCCAGCTACCGTCAAAATCATATGTATCGAAATATCCGTTAGAATAGAAGGTAAGCCAGTCATATGCGTAACCTTTTTCTTTCTCGGAGCCTTCACCGTCAACTTTGATTTTCATACTCAACTTGCCAGCGACGTCCCAATCACCAATAACTGATGAACACCATGCTACGCTGGAAAAACTAATAATTAAAAACAATGTAATTGCCGCGATTAGTAATTTTTTCATTTTTTTTCTTCTTTTGAAAAGATTAATATCTATTTGTCTTTATTATAAAATAGGGGGTGTGTGTCCCTGCCTAGTTATATAAGGGTTTCTTAAATGCCTTCCATTAGTTTTGGCGGACATGGTTTTTTAGTCCCGTTAACAATATCCTCCTCCAAAACTTCCACTGCATAATAATCTCCGATTTGAACCCAGAGGGTTATAGGGCAGTTCAAGCCGGTAAGGTCAAGCTTCTTGCCAGAAAACTTTATTGTGCCTTTGTTGATATCAATCTTCACGGAAGTTACAGGATAGCTCTTGTCTAAGGGTTTGATTTTCGGGGATTTGTATTTGCCCTTTTTTAAGCTATCTTCATTTATCAGGAACGAGAATGTTATTATATCCGTATCGGGTATATCATCAGCCTTGATAGCAACAATAACATTTCCAGCTGCAAGGAAATCAGCTACAGTTACATCCAACGATCCTGAAAATTTCATGCTATCGCCCTTGCCATTTTTGCCAGCTTTAACTTTACACTTGTCAATCCGAAGTGATTCCCCTTCAGGATTAGGAACACAAATATTGTCTATGCATTCGCCGTCTGTACAGTCACCGTTATCCAGGCACTCAACACAGACATTGGTTTCAGTTGCACAGAAAGGCACACTATTGGGGCAGTCGTCGTCAACTGAGCATTCGGCGGGTTCAACACATATTCCGGCATCCTCATCGCAGGTTTCATCCGCTTCACAGGGATCCGTACCGGGAACACATTCTCCACTAACGCACATTTCATCGCCGTTACAGAATAAGCCATCGTCGCAGTCACCATCGATCTCGCATTTATCAGGCTCAATACATATTTCGGCATCCTCATCGCAGGTTTCATTCGCTTCACAGGGATCCGTACCGGGAACACATTCTCCACTAACGCACATTTCATCGCCGTTACAGAATAAGCCATCGTCGCAGTCACCATCGATCTCGCATTCATCAGGCTCAATACATATTTCGGCATCCTCATCGCAAGTTTCATTCGCTTCACAGGGATCCGTACCTAATGCACATTCCCAGTCAATACACAACTCATCGCCGTTACAGAACAGATCATCATCGCAATCAGCGTCGGACTGACAACCCCAACAAGCGGATGCCGGATGGCCTATCCATGTTGGAGTTGTAAAGCCTGTGGCTCCAGCACCGTAGCAAATAGAGAAATCAGGTGCAGTAAGGTCAAACTGACTATTACCTATTCCCAAATGTGGAGCGTCTCCCAGGAAAGATGCAAGTGACAATGAAGAACAGTTATAAAAAGCCTTGTCATAAAGGATACCAACACTTTTAGGGATGATAATGCTGGTCAAACTTCCGCAGCCACTAAATGCTTCGGAATGGATATGGGTCACGCTGTCGGGAATGGTCACGCTGGTCAAACTGTCGCAAGAAAAAAAAGCACTATCCCCGATGGTAATAACGCTGTTTCCGATGGTCACGTTAGTCAAAGCGTCGCAATTTTTAAATGCCCCTAATCCGATACTGGTAACGCCGTTTCCGATGGTCACGCTGATCAAATTAACACAATTATTAAATGTCTCATTCCCCATGTCTGTGACGCTGTCGGGAATGGTCACGCTGGTCAGACTGCTGCAACCCTCAAATGCAGACCACATGATGGTAATAACGCTGTTTCCAATAGTCACGCTGGTCAAACTGCTACAACCCTCAAATGCAGACCACCCGATGGTAATAACGCTGTTTCCAATAGTCACGCTGGTCAAACTGGTGCAATTCTCAAATGCGTTCCATCCTATGTCGGTGACGCTGTCGGGAATGGTCACGCTGGTCAGACTGTCGCAAGAAAAAAAAGCACTATTCCCGATGGTAATAACGCTGTTTCCGATGGTCACGCTGGTCAAACTGTCGCAATTTTTAAATGCCCCATACGCGATGCTGATAACATTATCAGGAATGGTCACGCTGGTCAAATTAACGCAATTTTTAAATGCCCTGTCCCCGATGGTAATAACGCTATTTCCAATAGTCACGCTGGTCAAACTAGTGCAATTTAGAAAGGAGAAAACCCCGATGCTCACAACCGGCATGCCGTCGAGGGTGTCTGGAATAACGACATCACCACCTGAGCCGATATAGCTAGCAATCGTAACCTCGTCAGCCGAAACGGTATAACAATAGTTTCCATCTCCAGATAGAGTTTCACTGTACAGACATAGCGCTTGAACCGATACGCAAGTCGCTGCAAATACCCACAGACAAACTGCCAACCCCAAAATAAATTTCTTAGTCATAAAATCCCCCACGCGTTACAAGTTTCCCTGGCTATGCACCTTAACCAGTGATGTCCTGAGCTGTTATTTTAAACGACTCAGGAGCGCACAAAATCTATATCTTATATGTATTTTTTTTTATAGTTGTTATGAAATATTTTGTCAAGGGTGATTTAATAGGGGGGGGGTACATTTGTTATATTTTCTTGAATTAAACAAGGTACTGTGGATCTCTGCACCCGTCCGCTGTTTTGATTCTTCTGCTTTTGGTTGAAAATCATAATCCGCCAGCGTAGCTTGCAATAAGTGCAATGCCGAATTTTCTCCGTTACTTCCCATTCCTTCAGCTTTAAAAAAACGAGGGAGTAATAGGGGACGTTGTTGACAGGGAGGACAAGAACTTGAGAGGGGGGCGGTGTCGCTTTAACAACTTAAAATAACCGTGGCAAACCAAGAGTAAAATGAAATGAAATGATGTGGTCAAGTAAACGAAGACAGGTCGTTAAGCGGCCAATGATAGAATCATTTCTTTTTCTATATTGGCCTTTTTGATACCGAAAAGGCCAATATGGGGCCTATTTGACCCCTATTTTTAACTATTTCATAAACAATTCCAACTAATTAGCTTGGCCCGACCCCAATGTT
>Ga0222680_1000677_pt1 | contig 10846 bp, 11 predicted proteins | sample AntAcemetage1004_FD_181146 | JGI IMG/M metagenome (GOLD analysis project Ga0222680, IMG submission 181146) | Saline water microbial communities from Ace Lake, Antarctica - #1004 | ecosystem: Environmental > Aquatic > Non-marine Saline and Alkaline > Saline | place: Antarctica: Ace Lake... | reverse complement strand
CGGATCTTCTCGATGATCCCAGCGATTACCTCTTCTGTCACGTTTGATCCATACTTCTCCGATTCGAGGAGCATCACCTCCAGCCAGATCGGCACCTTTCGCGCGAGTTTTCCAATTGCATCTGCAATTGTGTCTATGGCAAACCCGAGCGCTGGTCGGTTGATGCGAACAAACGTGTTCTGATCGCCGGCGTCGAATGTGGGTAAGACAAGGTCGAAGTTTGCTGCGGCATCGAATACATCGGAGCGGGTAAGTAGGGAGGAATTGGTGATGAGTACGATCGGAATCTTCGTGAACCCGCGGATCTTCTGCACTGCCTCGCCAAGCCTTGGATTGAGCGTCGGCTCACCCGAGCCGGAGAACGTGATGTAATCGATGTGCTCGTACTTCTGCAGTGCTGTTCTCACCTCGTCTGCTATCTCATCCGGGGTAGGAAAGGGTTCTTTCACGTCTTCAGGACCTCGTATCTTGAAGCGCTTCTTCCCAAGCTGGCAGTAGACGCAGTCAAACGTACAGATTAGTCGTGGAATCGGGTCGATGCCAAGGGACATTCCCAACCGGCGTGACGGGACAGGGCCATAGATTATTCCCATTATTCCTCCTTTTCTTGGAATCAGACCTTTATTTTTAGGATTTTCTCTATGCTTATGTTGCAATGTTCCTTATACTAGTTATTCGTGCATAGTTCATGTTGGCCGTGAAATCCTAAGAATAAAGCCCTGAGCTCACCTTCGTTACTTATACTCTCTTTCTCCAAAGATCTTCGTGCCGATACGGACCACGTTCGCCCCTTCCTCGATCGCGATCTTGTAGGTGTTACTCATCCCCATGGACAGGTAGCGCATCTCGACGTTCACGATCCCCGCGGTCTTCACCTCATCAAATAGATGCTTTGTCTCTTGAAAATAGGGCCGCGCTAGCTCCGGATCGCCAAACCGCGGACCCATGGTCATTAGACCTTGGACCTGGATGTGGGAAAGCTCAGAGAGCTCACGCATTAGCTCTTCGGCCTCCTCTGGAAGGACCCCTGATTTCTGGGGCTCATGCCCGGAGTTGATCTCGACTAGAACGGGCATCATCTTGCGTAGTTTTTCGCATTCCCGGTCTATCTGTTCTCCGAGTTTAAGGGAATCTACAGTTTCGATCATGTCGAAGATCGGCACTGCCTTCTTCACCTTGTTTTTCTGCAGATGCCCGATGAAGTGCCACTTTGCAATCCGGCCGAGGGCAGCAAATGCATCCTCTGCCTCCTGTACATAGTTCTCTCCGATGATCTGCACCCCGGCGTCGATGGCTCGTCGGACTTCATCGGGCGTTCGCGTCTTTGCCGCGGTTACGAGGATCACTCCCTGCGGAAGTTCGGAGAGTATTCTTTTTATGTTATCTTCCATTGCTAGATCACCTTCCTTTTGTGGCTCTTCCGGGTTTAGTGTGGGTCATTGGTGTTCATGATCGCTTGAGGGATGCTGGGTAAAGGTCCAGCCCTCCCAGGTGAAAGAGGATCGCCTGACGAAAACGTTCTCGATTGCGAAACCCACACGCCATCTTCTTGATCCACTGGATACGGGAGTTGATCCCTTCAGCTAATGCGTTCGTCGCTTTCAACACAATCGCATTCAAGATGCCTTCCAAATGTCGCTCCAGCATTCGCGCTACAGAGATAACCGGACCAAGATCTGTCATCTTTGCCCACTGAAGACACTGCTGCCATGCTTTGCGTGCCCAAGTACGTGTCTTGTACCCCCAGAGAGACATAGCCATCTCCTTCACTGCCCATGCCTGCGCTGTCTTTAGCGTGCGCCGTCGAAGAACCTTCAACTCTGCCCAGCGTTGAGGACTGAGCTTCTCTGCTTTGCGTAACCAGAGATATCGCGTCCCTTTTAAGTCATCACAGCCTTGCTCAGCCAGCGCCTTGTGCTCACGCCGTCGCACTTTGTCCACTGCCTCGCCTAGGTGCTTGGCTACATGGAACTTGTCAAAGGCGATCTTCTCCTCAGCCCCAGGCACGTATGCTTGCGTCGAGGCAATGTACGGAGCCCACATGTCCATGCTCACCGATTCGATCTCGCCACGCTGTGCCTCACTTAGATCGCTGTAGAATCCATCCAGACTTCCTTGCTTGCGGTCATCAGCTACATACAGCACGTTGGCGCTCTCTTGGTCCGAAACCACTGTCACGTATTCGTGTCCCTTTTGAAACGATGTCTCATCTACACCGATCCGCTTGGGAGAAACTGCTTCCCTGCGCTCAACACCACGGCGCACGGCTCGCTCTTGGATACCGGCAGCCTCATCCCAGCTAATCCCCAACAACCGGCGCACAGCCGACAGACTCGCTTCCTTCATCCAGTCAATTGCTAGAGCCTCAAACAGGGCAGTGAAGCGAGCACCACGTTCTGACCAGGGCACATCAATCTGGTGTACACCATGCTCTTCACACTCTACTCGTGGTACATCGGCAACCAACACCGTGCGATACTGGCACGTGTCCAGATGGCGCCAGCAACGTCGCCGCGTGTCGTAACCAGGACTTGCTTTGCCACACACAGGACACGTCAGCCTGTAATCAGGATCAACCTCCAAATGAACAATCACTTCCTCCTCCTGAAGCTGTAACTCCACCTCGCTAACAAACCACGGATACCTAATCCCCAGAATCTGTGCGTACAAGTCTTTGTCTCTCATGCCTCAAAGAATATCGCCTTTGCCCTTCCCTGCCCACACTAAACCCTGAAGCGCCCGTTTCGTTTGTTCGCTTAGGACTACTGCTCCGATTGTTGCTTCGACCTCTCGGGCGATTACCGGGCACTTCACTTTGAACAGGAAGAAGATTGGCCCGGGAACGTCCGATAATCCTTCGAAGTTGCCCTGTCCTTTAGAAATGATTAACTCTGCAGATTGGAATTCGCGCATGAATTCTGGTGAGCAATCGGAGAGTCGGGTGCCTGGGGCGTCCGACCCGTTTGTGATTACAGTAGCTAACCTATGCAATTCTACATAGCGCGCGTCGGCTAAGGTAACATCGTTGATCGTCGGCGCACCCCTGGTGACAAATGTGACTGTCTTCCCGCGTTGCACAAGCTCCTCTATGAGGATCTTGTCGCACACGATCTCTCCGGTGTTATCGCCCAAGTAGAGAATTTGATTCACTTTAGTCAGGGTTTCTTTGAACGCGCTGTATTGTTTTTGATCGAGAGCTTGATGCAGTGCTTGAGTGAACGAGTCGTTCACTGTCTGCTCGATGGATCCGTTGGGATCCAGCGTCAGTTTGGGGCCGAAGTCGATGATGTTCGCCGCCCCCGCGATTTTGAGCGCTGTAAGTAGGGGATCTCTTGATCCACGCACTTGGGACTTCAACGTGGGATAGAGCTTGAGGCCAAGGTCGTTTGATTCCCTCTTCACCTTTGCATAGGGATCGGTAACTCGTGTTACATCTCGTACAAGCCGGTGAACAATCTGCCCCATGTCGATTGGAGTAGACTCCAATGGAACCGTGGGGAGAAGCTTTGCCACCCGATTGATGACCTCCCGCTGAAGCGCGAGGTCATCGGTTGCCATACGCGCTGCATCGAGCGCCTGGCGCATGAAGCACGGGAAACAATCGAGATAGACTTTCACTTTTTACCCCCCACAAAGAAGAATGATACGAAGCACAAGACCGGAAAGCACAAAACCGGTGGTAACAGCCATCACTGTCAGCATAACAGCCCACCGCCATCCCAGTTCCTTGGCGATCATCCCGAACGCTACCACGCACGGAACTTGGAACGTTGATACCATCCCGAAGGTAAACACCTGGATCGGTGTCATTACGGAAGCGAGGTTGGCTGTTCCAAACACGGAGGCAAGCATCGCCGGCGTGAGGTCCTTCTGGAGAAACCCGTAGATAAGAGGTGTGATCGCCTCCTTGGGAAGATGAAGCCAGCCAACCGTAATGAAGCGAAGCGGATCGAACAGCACTCCCTCCAGACCAAACCACTTGAGTAGCCCATAAGAAGCTCCACCGATAATGAGAAGAGGAATCACTATGTATACGAACTCGCGCATCCGCAGCCAGCTTTTGAGTATCACCCCACGTAGGATCGGACGGCGGTACGGTGGAAGCTCAAGCAGGAGAGGGGACGGAGCAGGCGACCTCCTCCTAAAGAGGAGTCCAATGCCGATCATCAGGACGAATGCGATCAGGTATATTCCGAGTGCGGGCAAGATCCCAGCGAAGTGCCCAACTATCCCCAGGATGATTGCAGTCCGTGAGGAGCATGGAATGACTGTGAACAAAGCTATTACCTTCATCCTGTCAGCACGTGACTCCAGGATACGTGTAGCGGCAGTGGCGGGAACGGTGCACCCCATTCCAAGGAGCATGGGGATAATTGCCTGACCGGGGAGGTTAAGGCGACGAAGCACGCGATCCAGCATGAGGATAAACCGCGGTAATATGCCAAGGTCCTCCAGCAAGCCCAAGAAGATGTAGAATAGGAAAACGTAGGGAATGGCAATAGCAATTCCAGCCGATGTTCCCACCACAGCGCTCTCAAGCATCATCCCCACGTAACCCGGCATCCCTATGGACACATGGTGTATCCATGGAAGGATGAAGCTTTGAATGAATGAAGACAGCAAATCCTGCACGAGTCCGCCCAAGAACAAGAGGCCGGCGAAGACCACGAGAAGGGAGCTGACGGTGACGAGCATTCCCCACGTTGGGTTGAGGAGTATCTGATCCAATCTCTCTTGCCAACCTGATTGGTGTTCCCTCTTCGTGAAGGTTGTTGTCAACCGTGCGATGTATGCGGCAACACCGTGACGATTAACTGCAATGTCCTCTCTCAGGTTTGGATGTTCAGGGATCTGTGTAGACACTCGCTCAAGCACTTGTTGATCCTGCAAGTAGCCTATTAAGTCCTCGTCTCCTTCTAGGACACGCAATGCAACAAACCGCTTGGGAAAGGGAAGATTGTCCGGGGATGCTGCCTCCACCATTCTGATTGCCTGTTCGATGTGGTCATCGTAAGTTACGGTGAACCCGTGTCCTGTCGGCGCGGTCAGCGCAACGTGCGCTAGTTGATCAATACCGATTTTTCTTATCGGATTGATTAGAGAGACAGGTACCCCAAGGATACTGGCTAGCTGATCTGCGGATACTACAATCCCTCGTTTTCTCGCCTCCTCAACAAAATTCAGCGTTGCTACCACGGGAAGAGAAGCCTCTAGCAACTGGAGTGTAAAATACAGCCCTTTTTCGAGGCTGGTGGCATCGAGAAGGTTGATGATCACATTGGGTTTTGTTTCTAGGAGGATCTTCTTTGTAACGCGTTCTTCGATCGTGGCGTCGGACAGGCTATAGATCCCCGGTGTATCGACGAGGTGCACCTTTTCGCCATCGATGGAAGTCCTTGCTTCCATCGCCTCGACTGTCGTTCCGGGGTAATTGGATGTAACGGCCCTGTATCCAGCCAGGGCGTTGAACAGGGTGGACTTACCCGAGTTTGGTTGGCCGACTAGGACTACAGTCTTCACGTTCTAAATCCTTTCTGACGAAAACTGCACGTGCGATCTGAGCAGCGATTGCGGCCTTGCCGCCGTTGAAATTGACGATAACAGCTCCATTTGGCAGCCTGCGGGTGAGCTTCAATCTAGTTCCGGGGGAGAGGCCCATGCCCATCAACCGCGAGAACGATCTTCCTCCAGGGTCTCTTACAGCAACGATTGTTCCCCCTTCACCCGGAGGGATATTGGTCAGTGGTGTCGCTCCGCGAGCGTGGGCAAGGGACTCCTTGAGCTCTTCAAGCGCTTGCTTAGAAATCACGTGTTCTAACTTTTCTGCGGCGGCGTGTGCTACGGAAGGAGGATCCCCCAGGATCTCGTTGAAGAATCGTTCTGCTGTTTGGTGGCGATCAAGAAGATCACGGGCAACCTCGGTACCGATTGGGGTAAGGGATAGCTTTGCTTCGTCAGTGCGGAGCCATCCCTTTGCCTCGAGTTCCGATATTAGCGAAACAAAGTCCTGTGCGGAGAGGGCTAACTCCTTACGAAGCTGCTCCTTTTCCGCTCTCCCGAGAGGCAATGGTCGCTCGATGAGGAGCCGCAATACGTCTTCCTGTCTTTCCCGAGCGTTATCGTTTCTTGTGGTGGGACTCATTCACGTGCCATCTTCGCCCCACACTTCGGACACTCCATTTCGTAGCACGGTGTTCCCACACGATGAGGTACGCGTTCTCCGCATTTTGGGCAGACACAATCCCCGGAGGGTCCGGCACCAGCCTTGTTCCCTGCCATGCGTCCCTGCCCCTGGCCACCGCGGCCACGGCCCATTCCAGTTCCTGCACCGGCTCCCGCCGGACCTGTTCCGTCTCCTCTTGGCATAACAACCTCCCTTGAAGATTTCATATATCGATGCCAATCATCGAAGCGCCTTCTCGAACTGGCTGTAGATCTCACGCATTGCGGTTCCGGCTGGGCTCTGTTCATCCTCGACCACACTCTTGCCTTCGATCATCAATTTAGGAACGCTGGGATCGTAAGGGATGTGGCCAAGCATCTCTAGGCCTTTCTCTGCGGCGAATACCTCGATCTTCGCGGTCACCTCCTCGTTCAGGTCGAACTTATTCACCACCAGGTACGCGGGGATGCGGAAGTGAGTAACAACGCCTAATATGCGTTCCAGATCGTGCAATCCAGACAGGCTTGGCTCGGTCACAAGGATCACAGCGCTGGCGCCGGTAGCCGAGGCGATCACCGGGCAGCCGATCCCAGGCGAGCCATCGATCACCAGCCGCTCCGCCCGCATCTCCTTGGCCAAGGAGTGTGCCTTCTGCTTTACCAAAGTGACGAGCTTTCCCGATGTCTCCTCGCCTGGGTAGAGTTCTGCGCTGGCAAGCGGGCCATGGCGGGTGCTAGCGGTGTACCACTGCCCGGATATCCGAGGGCTGAGGGTGATTGCGTCCGTTGGGCACACATAGACACACGCTCCGCATCCTTCGCACAGATACGGATCGATGTTGAACTGCTCGTCAATCGCGTGGAAGCGGCACACGCGTCGGCACTCGCCGCAGTTTATGCACTTGGCGTTGTCCTTCAGCGCTTCCCCTGAACCTTGAAACTCTCCTTTCTCTTCTATTTTTGGGTCGAGGAGAAGATGCAAATTTGCCGCATCCACGTCGCAGTCCGCAAGGACCTTGTTCTCGCTGAGAGCGGCGAACGCACCTGCAAGAGACGTTTTCCCAGTTCCTCCCTTGCCCGACAGGAAGAGTACACTTTTCATTTCGCACCGCCCTGAACTTCCTCGTACAGCGCCTGGAACTTCTCCTTCCACTCTGGGAGCGCATCGACGAGCACCGTTCCTCGCGAGTAGAGTTTGGCGATCTCTCGCGCAAACGGGATCTTCATCACTACAGGTATCTTCTCCTGTTCGCAGTAGCGCTCAACGCGATCGTTCCCGATTCCATCGCGGTTTATCACCACAAACACTGGCACCTCGACCGATCGGGCCACGCCGACTGCTGCCTGCAGATCGTGCAAGCCAAACGGCGTGGGCTCGGTGACGAGAATAGCCACATCAGCCCCTTGAATGGCCGCGATTGTAGGACAGCCCGTTCCCGGAGGGGCATCGATGATTGTCAACCGCTGCGGATCGATCATGGCCTTCATCTCGTGAATGATTGGGGTGGACATCGCCTCACCGACGTTTAGCAGGCCACGTGCAAATTGGAACCCATGTGCTGTGCCAGCTTCGATTACGCCCAGTTCGTGTGGATGCTCACTGATCGCATCCACGGGGCAGACCATCTTGCACAGGCCGCACCCGTGGCAGAGGTCGTTGTACACCAGGATCTTCTTGCCGATGATGGCGATAGCGTTGAATTCGCACGCCTTCGCGCACTTACCGCAACGGGTGCACAGCTCCTCATCCACCTTAGGCAGGAGCTTCTCCACCGAGCGCGTGTGCTTGATCTCCGGCTTAAGGAAGATATGCGCATTTGGTTCCTCGACATCGCAGTCCAGGAACTGCACCGCGTGGTTGTCCGAGACGGCGATGGCGAGGTTCGTCGCTATCGTTGTCTTGCCTGTACCGCCCTTCCCGCTTGCAATTGTTATTCTCATGATTACGACTCGTCTAATGCTCCCTTGTTTACTTTGTAGGGCACAAGCCCTTCCTCACGCTCGCTCGCCTATGCTCGCTCAAGAACGCCAAGCTCGCCAAGGAAGGATCTTGCTCTTCATTCTCAACGCGTTGCTTCCCTTGGCGTCCTTGGCGTCTTTGCGAGAGATACAAGCTTTTCCTCACGCCCGCTCGCCTATGCTCGCTCAAGAACGCCAAGCTCGCTAAGGAAGGATTCTGCTTTTCCTCTCTCTTTCGATGCTTCCCTGGGCGTTCGCTGTGTCTCTACGAGAGGCACGTTTTTCCCATTCCGTCTTCAGCTATCAGCTTACTACATCAACCTTGTCGGCCTGCTCTCATCACTGATCACTCATTCCGCGTTCCGCGCTCCGACTTGCATCTCTCATTCCGCGTTCCGCCTTAAACTCACCAATCATTCAATCATTCAATGACTAATTCCTAGAAGCCCCTTCCTCCTCCATGGCGAGCGCCAGTGGCTTCGCCAGAGCGTGTGAGCTTGCCAGCCTGAAAATCTGCTAGTGCTTGTTCAACTGTGCCTATTGCGCCGGTGTATATCTCTATTCCGGCAGCGGCCAGGCCCTGGTATGCATTCGGGCCGACGCTGCCAGTTATAACAGCTGTTGCTCCTTTCTCAGCTACTGTCTGCGCTGCCTGTACTCCCGCCCCATGCGCGCCTGGGACGTTTTCTACCGCCTCCAGCGCAGGTGCTTCCGACGCCAGCGTGTCTGTGTCGACAAACAGGAAATACGCCGCCCGTCCAAACGTTGGATCAACCTCCGCTGTCAACCCTTCTCCTCGTGTTGTGATGCAAACTCTCATTGATCTAGCCTCCCTGGCGATAATCTGTACAGCAAGCGTAACCGCGGATAGAAATGCCGGCAACTACTCGTTATTCGTCCGCGGTTGAAAGAGCTCCGCGTGATGGTGCATTATAAGCATATGCACAGAAAACATCCACCGACCGTCCTTTGCTCGGGCCAACAGATTTGTGGTTGACAGCACGTAAGGCATGTTGATAGAGTGATGAGATGTGTATGAAAGGAGATCCGGATGGGCCGTTATAAGAAGCTTCGTTACTGCCAGGAATTCATGGGATACAGCCTGTTCAAGCCAAGTGGTGTGCCGCTCTCACGGATTGACACGGTCACCATCGCCCTCGATGAACTGGAAGCGATGCGCCTGTGCGACCTAGAAGGGCACGATCAGGGCCAGGCAGCAGAAGAGATGGGGATCTCGCGGGGAACGATTCAGCGCCTTGTTTATTCAGCGCGGCGGAAGATGGTGGACGTGGTGATTCACGGGAAAGCGCTTGCCATCGAAGATACTGAGCACGTTGCCGTGCGCGGTCTCGGGCGTGGAGGGCATGGACGGCACGGTCGGGGCATGGGACGCAGATGAGGTTGAGGTAGTTGGAGAGACAAGCACGAAGCCGAGGAGGCCATGATGAGAAAGCTGATGCTGAGTTTGGCTATCGTAGTGATGGTGGCTGGAAGCGCCGTGGCACAGACGTGCTCCGTGCATACCTACTTCGGCTCACCGACTGAGAGTGGGACGATCAAAGCGGTGATCATGCAGGCTATCGATGGTGCCAGAACGAGCTTGGACATCGCGCTGCACTCATTCACCGATGATCAGCTTGGGGATGTGGTCGCACGTGCCGCGCGACGTGGGGTGAACGTGCGCGTTATCCTCAGTGCGGGTCAGGACGATGTACTTGGGGGAGAATACGACAAGCTGGTAGCGGCCAACATTGAGGTGGTCGTTGTTGGAGCGCGGGTACTCTTCAATCACAGGTTTACTGTAATCGACGAGCGGATCGTCATCATTGGCTCCTATGACTGGTCAGATTATTCCAACGAGAGCAGATACGACGATCTGCTATACATTTCCTGCCCCGCGGGGAGCAGCACAGCTCAGCAGTTCACGGCGGAGTTTGAGCGGCTTTGGCAGAAGCTGAGCGCAGAAACTGGAACGATCGTCACTCAGCCGAGCCTTGCTTCCGGTGTGCAATCAGTTCTCATTCACTCAGTCGACCCTGCCGGAGAGTGCATACAGATTCTTGATGTCTCGTCCGCTCCAATTGACATAAGTGGCTGGCGGCTGAGCGATTTGGAGGGAAGCTACTCCTTCCCGGCAGAGACAATCATTAGCCCTGACGATCCGTACGAGATATGCATCGACACATACAACCCAACCTACGATCCACAGGGGCTGTTCCTTAACGATGATCACGACGAAGTTTTCCTGATCACGCCGGATGGCAGAATCATCGATGAACGGGTGTGGGGAGACTGATGGACCTCACCATAGGCTAACCTCTCGCAAAGACGTGACACAGTGATGCGTAATGAGTAACGAGACAGGCAGAAGCGTCCTCACGCAAAGATGCAAAGGGCTGTCTGTTGTCGGGCTTAGACAGACAGGACGCCAAGGAAAGCACAGGAATTAGAGAGAACACGAACCTGGATCAGTTCCCAAGCCTTGTATTGTTGTAGCGTGTGCAGCTTTTCTGCCATGTTTTCGTGCACCACGAAAGTCATTTCTCCCGCAAAGACGCAGAGTAGCGATGCGAAAGATCAGAAGCAGCCTCTCGCAGGGACGCAAAGGGCTGTCGCTTGTCTAACTCAGACAGACAGGACGCCAAGGAAGGATAGAGATTTGAAAGAACAAGAAAGATTGCATTTCTTCGCGGTCTCTGGTGTGCCAGGACAAGTCTGGCCGATC
>Ga0222680_1000668_pt1 | contig 10962 bp, 8 predicted proteins | sample AntAcemetage1004_FD_181146 | JGI IMG/M metagenome (GOLD analysis project Ga0222680, IMG submission 181146) | Saline water microbial communities from Ace Lake, Antarctica - #1004 | ecosystem: Environmental > Aquatic > Non-marine Saline and Alkaline > Saline | place: Antarctica: Ace Lake... | reverse complement strand
AAAGATATAGGGGGCCCTTAGCTCAGCTGGAAGCAGCAACTGACTCTTAATCAGTAGGTCGTCGGTTCGAACCCGACAGGGCCCACCATAAAATCAAGGGGTTACGAGAAATCGTAACCCCTTTTCTTTTTCTCTGCTACCCTATAGCTACCTACTAAAAAGGCCCCCGATCTCTCAGGAGCCTTTTCTTGTATCCGCGATTTTCTTTTATTTTGTCACTACCAAAGGCCAGAGTTGCATTTTGCCGGTGGTATTCTCTAAACGTCAGAGTTTAAACTCCAGTGTTACGGTATTTGTGACAATTGCCCCGAAGGCGTTCGTCCCCCTGAAGGTTGTCTCCACCGCTATATGATCCCCTCTATCCCAAGATACGGTGTTCACATGTTCGAAAGACTTTGGATTGTGCATTGTCGATTTAATTGTCTTCACCGATTCTATATGATAGCCGTATATTGGATCAAATTGTTGTTCGATCCTCCACTGTCGAAGCTCCTCGGGTGTTTTTGCGGGAATCGTCACCTTGCTTTCGGTAGTTGTGGGGGGATTATGCAGCACCCCATAGGCACCAAACATCACTAACAAAACGACTATGACTATAAATCCACCACTTACTTTCATATCATCCTCACTTGGAACGAAACGATAAATTACAGTCGATAAAAGGACATTATCAAGCAGCGCCCCCCCTCAAATCGCCCGAAAAGGTGGAGGGGTTTATTCTATATATAAACGGTAGCTTACGCCATAAATCAAACTTTTTCCGGGTGCCTTGTTCCCTTCTAAAGTTTACATAACACCCCTTATGGGACGTTTACGCCCCCTCTATGCGTCACGCTCCACTTTACCCCTTATTTTCGCCCTCTCCCTCCACTTTTGCAAACAGGTGATCGCGGATCAGTCCCCGGATAAGATCGGAGACGTTCACGCCTCTGCCCTCTGCAATTTTCAGAAGCTTGTTATACTCGGCCCCGGATACTTTGACGCTGCATGTCTTATCAAGCAGGGGGTCCGTCCGTCGGGCCTCTTTTGTGGCCTGTATCCGCTCAGATCGTAAAGCCCGTTTGAGGCGGTCCATCTCCCGGTAATCTTCCTTATCGGGGATTTTACCGGCCTTGAAACGGTCATTGATTCGTTCTTCTTCGGTTCCTATTGCCCGTTGTAATCGTTCTATGTTTTCTTGTCGTGACATGGCACCCTCTTATTGTTTCCTGTCTCTCTGACACATAAAACGTGCTTTTGATTCAATATACCACCTCTAAAGGGGCCAAGGCAACCCTGGCCCCCGGTAATGTTTTACCCCGCCGCACTCAGACGTAAATCCGCTTCGGGGGCAAGCATAGACTTTATTTTCCTAAAATCATAGAACTGGCAGAGGAATATCACAAAGAGTTGCTCGCTATGCTGAAATATTTTGATGAATACTGTTCGTAACAAAGCATCAATTGCGACCTGAAGATGCGACGTGGTTTTTATAACGCCGAAAAAATCAGCCGGAGCGTAGAGCTCGGCTGTATTGCTTTTGTTAGGCTTTCTTTATTTACTTTTTTACCAGCGTCCCGCTTATCTTCTTCGGTTTCCAAAATACCGGGCTCCAAAGCCAGCCGAGTAATTTCGGTATAATGCAAAGGGGTTTTCGCCTTTTTTAATATTTTAATTGCTGATTTTTTAAATGTGTTCATGGCTAGTAATTTTTTAATTTATTCTGAAAACTTCCCGCCCGAAATATCAAAATATTTCTCAAAGAAGCGCATTAGTTTATCGAGAACGCTCTCCCGTTTTTTAGTACGCTCGCCAGTTGGAGAAAATCGATATACATGTGGTAAAATCTTTGTAATAGCTGTCCCCGTCGTTGCCAAGCTGCCATCTCGGAAAGCATTGCGTACAAATGCAAAAGTAGCATCATGATCAAGATTTTCACTCACAATAATTTGTTCAAGTTCTTCCACTTTTTTACCCTCAACAAACTTCTGCCAATCATCATCAACCACTGAATGCACATCGAGCGAAGAAATAAACTGGTTGATGAGATCTTTCTTATTGCGCAACTCAACACTGGAATCTATCGCCTTGTTTATATCAAGCAAGAGTTCCCGATTCTTGGTGTGGTCTTCGTGATATTTTTTGATGAGCCCCAGTATATAATCAATATTGATCTCTATCTGTTTGATAAGCTCCATCTCAAATACCAGATCATCGTTGATATTCTCCTTATCAACCTCTGTCCCTTTGCGAAATTCGTTATAGAGGTCAATGTACATGCTGTGATAATCCTGAACATCACGCTCAGTCAAAAGCGTATTACCCACAAACTCGTCAAAGGTTGTCAAAATATTACGGACACGCAAAATTGCACCATAAAGCTTTATAAAATCTTTTTGATCTTGTTCGCCTACAATCCGTTGCCCAATGGGGAATTTCTCCAAAAGCTCGGCCGCCAAACTGGCATACCCGCGCACTTCTTTATCGCCATCTTTGTAGCCGTTATAGTAATCAGCATAGGCCTTCAAAAGCACAATTCCGCTGGCTTCTTTATCACCAAAAAGCGCAATAGATTTATTGGTTGCTTCTTCTAAATTGCGGAAACAGACAATATTTCCGAAAGTCTTTACGCTATTTAAAATTCGATTTGTACGCGAAAAGGCCTGGAGTAGTCCATGCAACCGAAGGTTTTTATCTACCCACAGCGTATTGAGCGTTATTGCATCAAAGCCGGTCAAAAACATGTTGACCACGATCAGAATATCAACCTCGCGATTTTTTACCCGCAGACTCACATCTTTATAATAATTCTGAAACTTGTCAGACGAAGTGTCATACGATGTTCCAAACATCGCGTTATAGTCCACAATCGCACTCTCCAAAAAGTCTCGTGAGCTTACATCCAGCCCACTCGTATCTTCTGAGTTTTCATCAATTATTCCATCAGCATCTTCCTCATTCACTCCGAAGCTATAAATCGTTGCTACTTTGAGTCGTTTGTCGCTTGGCAAATCCTTAAGTTGTTTTTTAAACTCGGCGTAATATTTTTTCGCTACATCAATCGACGAAACGGCAAAGATGGAGTTGAACCCTGCCAGCCTTCGATCCTTCAATTTATAAAAACTATTGCGCTTGGTTTTCTGGTCAAAATGTTCACGAATATAGCTCACAATATTTGCCAGACGTGCGGGAGATGCGAGCGCTGCCTCACGATCAATATCGCTCACTTTCTTGTCTACAATATTCTCCGCTTCGCGGACGGTAGAAACATAGTCAACTTTAAACGGCAGGACATTTTTATCCGCAATGGCATTCACGATCGTATAGGTATGCAGCTTTTCGCCAAAAGCCTGCTCAGTGGTCTTTAAATCCGGTCGCCCACCGGAAGAAGCGTTGACTGCAAAAATCGGCGTACCGGTAAAACCAAAGAGATGATAATTCTTGAATGTCTTAGTAATTGCGGCATGCATATCGCCAAATTGCGAGCGATGGCATTCGTCAAAGATCAGCACGACATGACCGTTAAAAATAGTGTGCCCAGAATTCCGCCCGATAAAGCGATCCAGCTTCTGAATAGTGGTAATGATGATACGGGCATTGGGATTTTCCAACTGTTTCTTCAAAATCGCCGTGCTGGTATTGCTGTTGGCGGCGCCTTTTTCAAACTTGTCGTATTCGCGCATCGTCTGGTAATCCAAATCTTTGCGGTCAACGATAAATACCACCTTGTCTATCTGTGGCAATTTACTCGCCAGTTGCGCTGTCTTGAAACTGGTAAGGGTTTTTCCTGATCCGGTCGTATGCCAAATGTATCCGCCAGCCTCTACGGTACCGAGTGTCTTGTAATTGGTGCTGGTTTCGATTCGACTAAGTATCCACTCGGTCGCCACTATCTGATACGGACGCATCGCCAGAAGCATGCGGTCGGTCGTAAACACGCAGTAGCGGGTCAAGATATTCAAAAGCGCGTGCTTGGCAAAAAAAGTCTTGGCAAAATCCATCAAGTCGGTGATCGGCCGGTTGGTAGCATCTGCCCACCAGCTCGTAAATTCAAAACTGCTGCTTGTCCGCTTGCCCTTTTTCGCCGCGCCTTCGCTGGCCTCTTTGATATGCTGGGAGCGGGTGGTGTTACTGTAATATTTGGTATGCGTCCCGTTGGAAATGACAAATAACTGCACATATTCAAAAAGTCCCGCCGAGGCCCAGAAGCTCTCGCGCTGGTAGCGGTTGATTTGGTTGAATGCTTCAGCAATAGCGACCCCACGGCGTTTGAGCTCGATATGCACCATCGGCAGACCGTTGACCAGCACCGTCACGTCATAGCGATTGGCGCGCTGGCCCTCTTCGGTGGCGTATTGGTTGATCACCTGCAGGCTGTTGTCGTGAATACTGTCTTTTTTGATCAGGTAAACATTTTTTACCGTGCCGTCCTCGCGCGTCAGGTTTTTGATGTAGTCTTCTTGAATGGTTGCTGTTTTTTCTTCAATACTCTGATTGGGGTTTGCCAGTTCACTGGCAAAAAACCACTCCCATTCGGTATCGGTAAAGGTAAAGGCATTGAGCTCCTCTAATTGTCTTCGTAAGTTGAGCACGAGATCAGCTTCGGAGGTGATAGCAAGATACTCATACGCTTGCGTTTCAAGCTGCTTTATAAAAGCCAGTTCCAGCTCCGCTTCGCTTTGATAGAGGGCAACACGAGCACCATACGGCGACGTATATTCCGTCACCACTGTACTTTGCGGATTCTCTGCGACAAGATTGTATGTGTAATTAGTTGGCATATTCTTTAAAGCTCAAAAGCTTCCCTCGATAATATTCGTATTGTTGTTTGCGAGCTTGTAGTTCAGCTGGCAAACCGATTGCAATATCATTCACGAGGGCGTCGAATTTATCTAAAATTGAGACGATGCGATTTTGTTCGGAAAGTGGCGGTATTGGGATTTGAATTTTGTTGAGAGTATCTACAGTGATGCTCTTAACAATTGTTCCATTTCCAATAATATTAAATGTTTGGAAGTAATACGTAAGAAATTTATTGTTTATAAAATCTTTCAATATCAAGCCACGTAAATCCTGATTTATAGCAACGTCTATGTTGGCAATTTTCATTTTTCCGGGCGATATTTTTATCGCGACAACAACACTACCTTGAGGAATTAGATGGCTTGAACTTTTTCTTAATCCTTCATCAGTAATATGGTTTCTCGTTGTGTTAATTACATTACCTTCAATTGAAAGATCTCCAACCGAAGCCCATGGGATATTGCCATTCCAATAGCTTGTTACTGCTTTTGATGGGGTTCCTCCTCCAATATTTTTCTCGATACATTCTCCAAGTGTCATCCATTTTATTCCATCCCCAAACGTCAAAAGCTCCGAACGATAATGCTCATATTGCTTCTTTCTTGCTTCCAGCTCTGCTTCCAGCTCTGCTTCCAGCTCTGCTTCCAGCTCCGTAAAACTATTAAGAATTTTCACAATCTCCTCCTGCACCGCAAGGGGCGGGAGAGGGATTTGAAGCTTTTCTAAATTGCTTTTGTTTAATGCAGGTATCGCATCGAAAGTAGATAATTGTTGAATTTGTGCTTTCGACTGTAAAAGCAAGTGGTATAAATAACGAACATTTAGTAAATTTTCATCTTCTATCGTTGTTGCGTAATTTAAGTTTCCACGGAAATACTTTCCTTCACACCAAGTTATCGAGCCAACACCAGCCCCTCTTGTCGTAATCCCTATGGGGTCGTTTTCCGTATTATATTTATCAACATATCCTAATGGGTCTTTACCGCTGTTAATAACTGAATATTCCCCGGGATTTTGTGAAATATAGCTTTTGCTTATACCTTGTCCGGTCTTAATTTCACAAACTTCTCCAAGATCTTTAAACTCCACCCCCTTCGGGCAGAGTTCGGCAATCAGCTTTTCAATTTTGCTTATGTGTTTAGTCATATTATTTCTTGCCCTTGGGCTTTTGCGCTTTTACTTTTTTCTCAATCTTTTTTTGCAGAGAATTGATATTTTCCAAATAGGATTTTTCCACCTCACTCAAATTCTTAGCTTTGTATTTACGATATTCAAGAGCGGCCTTTTCTGTGGCCTTTTGATGACTCACTTTGCCGGCATCGCTTAATAGTTTTCTTCCCGTTGATTTCAAAATGCCATCCAGCTCAAGAATATAATCCGCCATTTTCATCGGTTTTTGCTCTATGGCATTGATTTCCGCCAGGTCAAAGTAAGCGGAGACTAGATTATTCAAAACTTTCAACTCACTTAATTCTAAATAGTTTTTGGCGATCATCGCTTCGGCTTGAGTTGGCTCACTGCTCTTGAAATGCGTAAGCCCCACAAATGGCTTATCCGAATCTACCCGCAGATAAACAACTTCCGCCGCTGCATGCCCATGAGCTGCAAAATGAAGCTTGTTTTGCACGATTTTAAAAAACTCCAAAGACTCGCTTGCTTGCGGATTGTAATCCATAGCGGTCGCATACAAATCAAGCACCTGACGATAAAGAACTTTTTCGCTGCTGCGAATATCTCGAATTTCTTCGAGTAATTCTTTCCAGTAATTCCCGCCGCCGAGATTTTTTAGACGATCTGAATCAATGGTAAACCCTTTGACGATATACTCACGTAGTCGTGCAGTCGCCCATTGGCGAAATCGGGTAGCGACTTGTGATTTTACTCGATAACCGATTGAAATTATTAGATCTAGGTTGTAGTGTTCAATATCTCTCGATACTTCTCTATCTCCCTCCTTTTGAACTGTTCGGAATTTCCGAACAACTTGATTTCGATCTAATTCGCCTTCTGCAAAAATATGTTTTATGTGCTCACTGATATTTGCCTTACTAGATTGGAATAACTCAACCAGTTGAGATTGACCAAGCCACACTGTTTCACTTTGCACATATACCCTGATTTCTGATACTCCGTCGGCTGGTTGGTAGATGATTATTTCGTTGTTTTTATCGGTGTTTGTCATAGATTTGTTCCTTCAATATCGGCGACAATCGCATCAATCGCGGTGCGGAGCTCATTCTGCCGTGCGACGATGCCGGTAATTCTCATATTGAGTTCGGTAATATCCACCACCTCGCGAGTGTCTTCACCCACGACATAGCTGGATACGGCGATATTGTAGTCATTCTCTGCAATGGTTTTGTTGTCCACCAGCTTGGCAAAATACTCGGCGTCTTGACGCGCGGTAAATGCCTTCAAAATCTTGAGGCGGTTTGTTTCGGACAGCTTATTTTTATTGCCGCCACGGACAAACTCGGCAGAGGCATCGATAAAGAGTGTTTTGTTGTTATTCTTGCTCTTTTTGAGCACGATGATGCAGGTGGCGATAGTGGTACCAAAAAACAAATCGGGCGGGAGCTGGATCACCGCATCGACGTAGTTATTATCCACCAGATATTTGCGAATCTTCCGCTCCGCACCACGGCGATAGAGAACGCCCGGAAATTCAACAATTGCCGCCGTGCCACTGGTCGAGAGCCAGGCAAGCATGTGCATGGTAAAGGCAAGATCCGCCTTGCTCTTTGGCGCCAATACTCCGGCTGGTGAAAAACGGGGATCGTTGATGAGTAAAGGGTTTGCGTCGCCCTCCCAATGAATGGAATACGGCGGATTGGAAACGATAGCGTCAAACGGTTCATCGTCCCAATGCTTCGGATCAGTGAGCGTATCGCCGTGAGCCACATCAAATTTATTGTAGTTGATGTCGTGCAGGAACATATTGATACGGCAGAGGTTGTAAGTGGTGAGATTGATTTCCTGCCCATAAAAACCTTGCCGAACATTTTCTTTGCCGAGAACCTTGGCGAATTTAAGGAGGAGGGAGCCAGAACCGCAAGCTGGATCATAGGCCTTGTTCACCTCTTTCTTGCCAACAGTTGTAATTTCCGCAAGCAATTCACTGACTTCCTGCGGTGTAAAAAATTCACCGCCGGACTTACCGGCGTTTGAGGCATACATGGTCATCAAAAACTCATAGGCATCTCCGAAGGCATCGATGGTGTTGTCGGAATAGTTGCCCAGGCGAAGATCGCCGATGGCTTCCAAGAGTTTAACGAGTTTCTGATTTCTTTTTTCTACCGTGCTACCCAGCTTGTTGGAATTTACATCAATGTCATCGAACAAACCTTTGAGGTCGTCTTCACTGCTGGCGCCTTTGGCGGAGTTTTCAATATCACGGAAAACATTCGTAAGAGTTTCGTTGAGGTTGGCATTGTTGCGAGCATCTTTGCGGACATTGAAAAAAAGCTCGCTGGGGAGAATATAAAAGCCTTTTTCTTTTACAGTATCGGCGCGACCAAACTCGGCCTCTTTATCTAAAAGTTTAGCGTAGTCGAAGTCTTTATTGCCTGTACGTCGCTCATCGGCGTTGATGTAGTTGGTAAGGTTTTCAATGATGAAACGATAAAAGAGCATCCCGAGCACATACTGCTTGAAGTCCCAGCCATCCACGCTTCCGCGCAAGTCCGTGGCAATCTGCCAAATAGCGCGGTGAAGTTCTGCCCGCTCTTGCTCTTTGATCATATTTTGATTCTCCCGTATTTGCCATAGTTTACATTCAAATTAAGTATTTGTATTATATTTGATTTACCCTTGTAAAATTTAATTAGCAGTCTCAGCTATTGGACGGAATGTCAAGTATTTGTCTTGAAATAGCTTTCGATATGCTGCAGTAATTATTGAATTGATAAATTGATATTGATAAGGCATTGCTTTCTTGTGGGCGAAGTATAGGAAAGTTCCGTTTGTATGTCAATAAGTGCCAGGGGACGTTCTTAACTTATTTACTTCCGTCTTGCAAATTAACATCAAACCAATGCCATTCCTATTATTTATGGTGGTTGGAGATTTTTCTTCAACCGCTTTTTTCATTGATTACCACTTGTACTAAAGCATAAAACGACAGAATAGAGAAACAACTTTTTCCGGAAGTTGTTCATACCACACCAAACGGGAAAAATAACGGTCGAAAATGTGCACGTTTCGATCCGTTATCGTCGGCCAGGAAAAACCTCGCACACCGCTTTGTATTTGAACTGAATGAGTCCGGTTCATGAAAAAATGAAATGCACCGGTTACTGGTGTCACGAGTCCTCAGAATATTTTCGATAGAAAATCAAGGATTACCGATTGTAAGTCTCGATGTAATATCTCTTGACAAGGTATCATAATGGGGTTAATGGCTCAGCGTATCGCAACGATCTTGAAAGCATTATATGTGCTTTTGAACAGCTCTAATTCCCTCAGGAGAGACCATGGGCGAAAGTCGATTTAACAGTACTGCTGTTCTGGATGCTGTTCCGGAGGGAGAACTCAACACGGCCCGGCGCCTTCGAGAAGACCTTGAAGAGTTGACATTTCAGTCTGCTGTTGGGTTACAAGTACGATACTTCCGAATTCAAACTATTACCGATTTGGAATCTGCGATTTCGGCACTTCACGAGGAAGCCAGACTTCACGGACTAATTCCTTGGTTGCATTTAGATGGGCACGGCGCAGACGATGAAACTGGATTCTTCACAGCGGACCACAGTTTTTGCTCCTGGAGTCGACTCGCTGAACTCGTTACCCCACTTAATATGGCAACAAACCTAAATGTGGTCATCGTGTTGGCAACCTGTCACGGAGGAAGCTTCGCGAGCGCTATAAGGACAAACGACCGCGCGCCGGTGCTTGGTCTGATCGGCTCTACTCGAAAAATAAGTGCTGGAGAAATTGAAACTGACTTCCCCTCTTTTTATAAGACCTTTTTTACGACCGGCTCGCTAAAAAAAGCAATCTCCGCGTTAACCGCGCGGACTGAGAAAGGCCTTTATTATGGAACTACCGCCCAAGGTTTCTTCTATGATGTCTGGGAAAACTACAAACGAACCCTTTGCACCGACGAACAAATTACAATCCGGGCGCGAGCAACTAGAAAAAAACTAAAAGCTGATAGTTTTGCTACCACTCCAAGCCCTGGCGCATTAAAGCGAAAATTTCGGAGCATAGAACAAGAAGAGTTTGAGAGATTTCGAGATAAGTATTTTATGTATGACTTGTATCCCAGTAACCGAACCAGATTCCCTGTTACCTACAGGGAAGCCGAGAAATATGCTGTGCGCTAATAACTTGACCGCGGAAACCTAAGTCGCTATTGCGTATGCCGTTGGTGCGTTGGATTGGTTAATTACCGAAAGAAATATACAATAAATCGATCTCGATCGATTTCCTCGAGTACAGGAAGGCATCTGGCTTCCACAGGAACCGAAAATAAGCTGTCCCCCTCTTTGCACATTTCATCCCGCATTCAATGATCTGGCCCGATCAGCTTACGCGAAGACTTGTATTTGCTGTCTTGTTACATATCCTCAGCACCGACGCATTGAGGGAGTATTTGGGACGATCAATTCCCGCAAAATGATTATTTTTACGATTTCATACATGATCTTAAATATACTGCTAATTTGACTTTTTTTACAAACTATTTATTGCAAGTCAACAAATGAGGGGAATCGTTTTGCGTAGCAGCTTTCAACCAGTACTGTTCAGGTAAGATATAGGGAAACGTCAAGAGAGCCTGTTTTGTCTCCACCTACTAGTTGATAAAGCCTCAAGACGAAGCAATTACTGAATCACCACCTTGATAGCAACCCACTTTTCACCGTTCCAATATTCAATCGGCGACAGGCATTTGGTTAGCGGTATGCTCTCATAGCTGACAAACCACTCATTGGGATAACCACCCCATTTTCTGCCAACCCTTTCCATGCTTTTCAACATCTTCCTTGAGTCTTCAGTCATTGTTTTATGCTCTGTCCATCCGTGAAGGGTTACCAGCACAGGGTCAACCTCAATCCGATTTCCTCGCCACAATCACATACCGGCTGATGACCCCTATGATTTTCCTTTTTTGCATCGCCTTTACCATATTGCCGGTAAACCGTTCTGATGACAGCGGGGCTTGAATGATATGGGTTTCTT
>Ga0222680_1000621_pt1 | contig 11530 bp, 11 predicted proteins | sample AntAcemetage1004_FD_181146 | JGI IMG/M metagenome (GOLD analysis project Ga0222680, IMG submission 181146) | Saline water microbial communities from Ace Lake, Antarctica - #1004 | ecosystem: Environmental > Aquatic > Non-marine Saline and Alkaline > Saline | place: Antarctica: Ace Lake... | reverse complement strand
TTCCAAAAAGATAAATAAACGCAACAAAGGCAAACATAATACCTGCTGAAATTTTTGTAGAACCCAAACTACAAATACTCTCAAAAACACCGAGATTTTTTCCAGCAATGAAAAAATCCTCCTTGGATTCTTTTCTTGAACTTAAATATCCAACTACAGCTATAATTAAAAAATACCCAATTATAAGAAAAATATCTACTGAAGAGATCATAAAAAAATCTACAGTTTTATCTTTATAAAGATATCTCTTTAAAATATTGATTTAAAATTTAACTTCTTATATTTAAATTAAGCTGGTACTGCAAACCCAAGACTTGCCATTCCAAAATAATTTGTTCCGTCATAATAAAGACTAACAATATCTATTGCCCCTGCTTCTTTTGATAATGCTGGTGCTGTTCCCCCAGCCCATTTAATTGGAGGCCAAGTTATTGTTCTTGAACCTATTCTATCTTGAACAATTGTTAAAGAAAGATTGCACGGTTTTTTTGGCGCAATAAAATTAAAAGTCTCGTTTTGCGCGCCAAAAGTAAACTCAAATTTATTTCCTAATTTCCAGTCTACCTCGGTTGTCCCATTTCCCCTAGTTGACTGTTTTGTAAATTCAAAAAAATTCGTCATCTCAACATTTCCAGCTTTAACATAATCAACCGCACTAGCAAAAGGAATTTTCGAAAGCAACGCAACACTCGCCCCAAATCCCAAACCTAAAAGTCCTTTCTTAATAAAATTTCTCTTCTCAAAATCAGAAACATCTTTGTCTTGTTTAACCAAAATCTCCTCACCTTTCTTTTTTTGTTTCACCATTTTAATTAATCTTATATTCTTACCCTTTTATATTTTTCCCTTTATATTTTAAAATCTCTTGCTTTATTTACTGCCTTGAAAAAATTCTTCATTGTTTTCTGTATGTCTTTTCCTCCAAACATAATCAACAAGGCAATGACAATCACAATTAATTCTGTTGAACCTATCATTTTTTCTCCCTCGGTTTTATAAATTTTGTAATAAAAATAGTCAATTCGAAAAGCAACAACAAAGGCAATACAACTATTATCAACGAGAATATATCCGGCGGCGTGATTATTGCAGCAAAGCAAATTAAAATTAATATGGAAAATTTTCTTGCTTTTTTTATCTGCTTTGATTTTAAAAGATTATACCTAACAAGCAAAGACAAAACCAAAGGCATTTGAAAAACAAAACCTATCGCCATGCTTAAATAAATAACAAATCCCATAAATTTATTTATGCTCCAGTTATTTAGAACACCTATGTCAGTTGTCAGCTTCGACAAAAAAGGCACAATAATATCCTTAGTCAATAAAAACCCAAACAACGCGCCAATAATAAAAAGAAATAAAGAAATAAAAGGAATTATTACAATTGCCTTTCCCTCGTTTTTTTTCAACCCTGGTTTGATAAACTTAATTATATGATAAATTATAAAAGGAATTGTAAGTGCAATAGAAATAAAAAATGCAAAATGCATAAACAACGAAATATTTTCCGACGGAGTTAAAGTAACTAAATTAATATTTTCTGGGAGGTTCAAATTCAAAAATAACAAAACCAACTTTTTCGCGAACAATAATCCAATAATTAAAGTCAAAATAAAAAATACAACAACTGCTATAAGCCGATTTCTTAATTCAAACATATATCTAGATGATTTGCCTTCTTCTTTTTTCATTTTTTAAATTCTTTTAATGTCTCTTGCAAGTTCTGTTTTTCTGGCAAACTTACTTTGATTTTTTTTTTGTATTCTTTCCGTCCATGCTCTCTTTAAATTCTCTTAATGCAGTCCCAAGCCCTCTTGCAAGTTCTGGTATTTTCTTCCCGCCAAACAATAAAAGAATTGCCAGCACAATTAATACAATTTCTGTTGTTCCAATCATTTTTACCTCCTGTTATTTAGCATAACATAATAATTTGTATTTATAATGTTAAAGCTTATTATATATTTACAAAACGATTTATAATATTATCGCATTTCATTTATTATTAACTTGGCACTGCAAACCCAAGACTTGTCATGCCAAAATAATTTGTTCCGTCATAATAAAAACTTGCGATATCAATGCCTCCCCCAGTTGTTGTTAAAGTTGGTGCTGTTCCTCCAGACCATTTAACTGTTCCAGGCCAAGTTACTGTCCTTGAACCTGTCCCGTCCTGAACTATAACTAAAATAAGATTACAAGGTTTATTTGGTGCAGTAAAAGTAAAAGTCTCAATTTGAGCACCAAAAGTGAATTTAAATTTATTTCCAAGTGTCCAATCTATTGTAGTTGTCCCGTCACCTGTAGTTGACTGTTGTGTAAATCCAAGAGAACCATTAACATCTAAAGTTGCTGTCGGGCTAGCTGTGTTAATGCCAACATTATCATTCTCTTTATCAACATAAAGAACATTTGTATCAACTGTAAAATTATGAGAACCCAAATCCAAATTAGAAGATGCGCCTGTGTATGGAACATAACTTCCAAAAGTATTTGTTATAGAAGTATTTACTGTTCCAATGTAATTAATCATGCTTGTGTTCTGCACTCCAATATAAGCAGTTATATTCTGTCCTAAAACATACAGCGACCCTGTAAAATTCCCATCTCCAATAACATTTAATTCTTGATGTGGTGTTGAAGTTCCAATTCCCACCCCCCCTAAATTATAATAAAGATCATTCCCGAAAACACTCCACCAATATCCTCCCCCATCAGAATTATTAATAAAAACTTTTTGCACCCCTTCAGCATCAGAAAGCATCGGCAACCATTCTGTCCCATTATGCACATAATTATGCATTGTTTGATTTCCATGTATCTCTCCAGTAACATTCAAGTCCCCAACAACATGCAGCTCACTAGTTGGCGAAGCAGTCCCTATCCCCACATTCCCGCTTCCTAAAACAACCATTCTTTCACTATCATTAGTTCCAATAACAAAAGCAGTATCATTATAAGAATAAATAAATCCTGCATTTGCCAACCCAGTAAAGGCACCTACTGAACTATCAACCCCATAATAAAGAACATTACCTGTATTTTGCGTGTATAAATATTGTGAATCTGCTGCTGCAGTATTTGTACTAAAAACTGCCCCTGAACCAGTAGCCAAAAAATTTGACGCCTGCGCCCTACCACTTACTTCTAATCTGTTTGAAGCTGATGGCGCCGCAACCCCAATCCCCACATTGCCAGAACTATTTTCCACAACAAATATTGTCCCCCTTACAGCATTAGAAATATTAAAGTCCCCCTCATGAACATTCAAACGCCCACTTGGCGTCGTTGTCCCAATCCCAACCCAATTATTATTTACATCAACATGAAGAACATCTGTATCAACTGTTAAATTCCCACTCACATTCAAAAGCCCGCCAATATACGCCGCTGTCCCAATAAATAAATTTCTCCAATTAAGTGTAGAATTTCCTAAATCAAACTGATTATTAAAATCAATATGAGGAAGAATAGAGCCATTAATAGACAATGTGCTAACTTCCAAACTTGAAATATCATAAAACCACCCCTTCTGCGCATAAATGTCCCCACCAGAAATACTAAAACCTCCACCTGTCCAGCCACCATTAAAATCAAAATTCCCATAAACAGAAGTATTCAAGGGCATAAAAAAAGTTGAATCATGACTATCCAAAGTAATCGCATTAACCGCCGCGTCCTGTGTATCTACATAATTCTTCATTGAAGTATTCACAGTCCCAATGTAATTTACCAAAGAAGTATTTTGAATTCCAACATAAGCAGTTGTTGCCATTGTTCCATTAAATAAAGTAGTCCAAATATCTCCTAAAAATGTTCCGTTGATTAAATCTGTCCAACTAATATGAGTTAAGAAATCTGAATAGTTTGCAACAAATGTATCTGTTCCTCCTGTTGTAGCAGAAATGTTCTGCCCAAGAACATACAACGAACCAGTTATGTTTCCATCTCCCTCAACATTTAATTCTTGTTGTGGCGTAGTCGTCCCGATGCCGACGTTGCTTCCTTTTTGATAAATTACTGAATTATTTAATGATGAAGTATCGTTCCACATAGGGATATACCCTGCTGTTCCTTCTCCTGTTAATGTTCCTTCTCCCCCCCCACCAGTGTTTGTTGTATTAACCCAATCTACATAATTCTTCATTGAAGTATTCACTGTTCCAATATAATTCACAACAGAATCATTATTTATTCCAATCAAACTATCTATTGTTGTATTCAAACCAAAAACATTTTCCCATTTTACTATTCCTAAAAACCAAGAAGTGACAGAAGTTAAATTAAATCCTCCTTCATCCCAGTTCGCAGTTAAAGGAGTATTTCCATCTCTATGAAGAGATAAAGGGTCTATCTCTTCTCCAACAGGAGTTCCAAATCCTTTACTTAATCCAACCCAATCAAATTGATGAACATGCCCTGCATTTCCAACTTCCTCTTGATAAAACCTTACTTGAACAATCCCATCTTCTATATGCTCACTATCGTCATAAACTCCTAATGTTTGCATTTTAGAAGTAAGTTCTTCTGATAAAAGCCCATATCCTTCCCAAACTGAATCTGAATAATCCCATAATTGAATTGATACTGAATGCCCTGCTACTTCAGATGTTTTATGTCTTACCAAAAGTGTTGTAAATTCCGTAATCCCTGTAAAATTAACTATCAATTCAAAATCTGAATTTGCTTCTGTTACATTATAAGTAACCCTATTATATGTTTGAATATCTGCTAAATCTCCTGCTCCTATTCCTGTCACAACATTTACAGCACTTGCTAAGAAATAAGTTGTTTCTAATTTACTTTCATTAAAATCAAAAGTAGAACCATCAAAACTACTCCATTCGTCAGTAGTTGTCCAGTTAAATAATCCATTAAACCAATCTGCTGTAACATTTCCACCAACCTCAATATTATCTGTAACATTCAACCCGCCTGTAATCCGAATCCAGCCATTAACTAAGTTATCAATAACTCCTCCTAATGTAAATGAAATTTTTTCTCCTAAAGTTAAATTCCCTGTAATATTAACATCTCTTGCATAAACATCCCGAAACAACTGGTCAGATAAAGTGTGATTTGTTCTATAAACATCATCAACATACTCACACAAATAAGACGGAACAGACGTAATCCCTGAAACATCAATATCAACAAAACCAACCCCGTCCTTTGCTGTAACTATTGTGGACGAATTTGACAAAACAACCCCAGTGCAATCTATGTTTGTTGTAAAATTAAAAACATAATCAAACGACGTGCTCGGCTGCAAATCCCCAGAACCATCCAACGGCTTAACATAAACCGGCAACGCAAAAACACTGCTAACTAAAAACATTCCAATAATCAAAATTAAGAAATTTTTATTCATTTTCCAACTCTCGACAAATTTTATATTTGGCAGGTTTATTCATTTTCCAACTCCTTTATTTTACAACCAACAAAATCTTCTTTATTTAACTTAATAAATTCATCAACAGAATCTATTAAATAATTGCTTCTAGAAAATGGATTTTTTCTATTCTTTTCAAAATAAGTCCATAAAACAACTTTAATTCCAAATGATTTTAATTTTTTAACCACTGGAACAAAATCACTATCTCCACTTAACAAAATAACAGTTTTTAATTTAGGAAATTCTTTTAAGATTCCAATCATATCAATTCCCAAAAGCATATCAACTCCTTTTTGACGATAAATAAAAGAATCTCCAACTCTTAATCTTTGTGTTCTTCCCTCTCTCACAATAAATCCTTGCATCTTAAAAAAAGAAATAAACTTATCATAATTCTCCTTCATCTTCTTTTCTCTTTCATTAGATTGCTTGCTTTGAAAAGGTGGGGCATCATAAAGATAAATTTTACTGACAAAAAAATTATTTTTTTCGGCCAAAAATTCAACAAGATTTTTAACAGAATAACTAAATTTATCTTCAAAAAAATAATTTTCCAAACGAATTAAATAAGCATTATCAATAAAAACAACCACCTTAAAATCATCCGGCAACCCAAAAGGATCACCGGGGAGTATCACACTCTTTTCAATCTTTTTTTCTTTATAAACTTTTTCTTTTATCATCTCAAACCTCCTAAACCATCCAACGGCTTAACATAAACCGGCAACGCAAAAACACTGCTAACTAAAAACATTCCCATAATCAAAATTAAGAAATTTTTATTCATTTTCCGCCCCTTTTATTTTACAATTAACAAAATCTATCGCGCCGAGAGTGGGAATCGAGGCATTGTAAATGTCATCCCTTGGGAAACCCACGCACCCCGAAGGGTATCGGGTATCAACCGATTGTGTTAACCATTCTACCATCTCGGCACGACAATTAATTAATTCTACCGAAACATTTAAATATTTCGTATTGATAAAATAATCATAATCGGGTATCAATCTATTGGGTTCCATTCTGTTTATGCCATTTAGTGCATTCGAACCCTCTTTCTTTTTTTTAAAAAAGTCTAAATAGTTATTATTTTTATTAAGTTTGACTAAGACTTTATGCTTTACCGTTAATGCTACATTTGTAGCATTTTCTTTCTTTTTTGAAACATTTATACATTTCCCTTCACCAAAGTATTTACTTAATTTAGATAAAAAACCAACACCAACTAAAAACAAATCAACAAATTTATTTTTAGAAATTCCCACACCTTTTTTATTTATAATTTTTAAATTACCCATTTCCTCTTTTCCATTTACAAATATAATTTTTACACGATTAACCATGCTCCTCTCCTCAATAAAAATTTATTTGTAAAAATAATTAGAATTATAACTATTTAAATATTATCCATCCAAAGCACAATTAAATAATTTTATAAACATATATTCATTTTTAAAACAAGGTGTTATATGTCTTTTAATAAATCAAAAAGAGCGATGTCCGAGATTATTACAACCTTAATTATAATCGCATTAACATTAGTTGCCGTAGGGATTTCATGGGTTGTGATTAAAGGGGTTATTGGTGAAGGAACAGACAGAATCGCAAAAGAACAATTATCAATTTTTTCTAGAATGGACCTTGAAATAAAAACAGCACAAGTTAACAAAGATACAGAAAAACTTACTGTTCAAATTAAAAGAAACCGAGGAGGAGGAAACCTAAGCGGAATCATTTTTGTCGTCGGTAATGACACCTATACCAAATCTGTTAAAAGAGACACTGATTTAAAAGAATTTGAACAAAGAACATTCTCCTTTGATTTGGCTGAATTTAATTTAGATTTAGAATCTGCTGAAAAAGTTTCCATTGCCCCAGTAACAATAGTCAACGGGGAAGAAATAATAGGCGCAATAATGGATACATTCACAATAAAACAAGTTTCCCTTGAAGATCAAATTCCTTCTTGCTCTGAAAATTCAGCATGTGGAACAGATGGTTGGGTTTCTGGAACAGAATATTGTAATGAAGAAGTAGTTTGGAAAAATTGGATAACATATACTTGCGAATCAGGCGGATGCAACAGTCAATCATCCCCTATGCTAAAAGAAGATTGTTCTGCACAAGATAAAATATGTTTTTCAGGAGAATGTATCGTGCAACCTCTTCCTTGCTCTGAAGATTCAGATTGTGGAACAAACGAATGGGTTCCTGGAACAGAATATTGTGAAGGAGACACAATTTGGCAAATTCAAAGAACATATCTTTGCCAATCAAACGCCTGTCTAAGTCAATCTACTCCTATGCTAAAAGAAGATTGTTTAACACAAGGTAAAGTATGTTTTACAGGAGAATGCTTTATTCCATTAGAATGTTATGAGAATAGTGATTGCAGTGTCGGAGAAATGTGCAAGGAGAACACCTGCGTCCCTGAATACACCATCTACTCAGGAACAATTTATTCAATATGGCCAATTGGCGGCGGAGAATACTTTGACGATTTATACCTTCCAAAAGAAAATGTTAATTATATAAATTATTTTGCTGGTTTTACTGGAACCGAATCCCAATGTTTGAAAATAATTGGATATGTCTATCCTGATTCTCCAGAATACAATAGTTATATCAAACTAAACTCTACGAGCGAGATTCAAGCAGGAGACGCTTACCAGATTTGGGAAACATTATGGGGTTGTTATAATTATAATTCTTAAGTGCTTTCTTTTTCTTTTTTCCTTTTCTTAATTATAAATATTATCAAGATAACTATTATTATAAATATAAATATTATCAAAATTACTAAAATTAAAAGAGAAAGTTTCTCTATAAAAAAAGAATCATAACTGCTCGCCCCCCTCTCCCCATAATTCACTCTTGAATAAAAAATATACTCTCCCATTGAAATACTATTCGGAAGTTCAAGAGATAATCTTTCACTAAAAAATTCATCAAGGATAAAACTCCTTTCATCTGAAACAAATATCTTGTCATCAAAATTCTTAACAGCATATTCAAGGTCCACGCTAATATTCTTCAGCTCCCCTAAATTAATAATTCTTACATCTGCCTCAATAATGTCTCCTGGAAGAAGAAATTTTTTTAAAATAGTTGTTTTAATATCAAATAATGGAACCGGCTCCCTTATATTTAAAACAACATTCACAGACTTACGAACATACGGGGAATTGAAATTAATTTTTCCAAGATATACATCATTATCTTTTTCTGATGGAGCATAAACATTAAATTTAATCGTCTCATTTTTATCTTTCTTTAAAATAAAGAATTTTTTTTCCAAAATAATAAATTCTCCAAGATTAGTTAAAGAAATATTTATCAGCAAATCCTGCGTTCCAATATTGGTAACAACTATTTGTTTTTGATAATACTCTCCTTTTTGCATTAAGACATTTATAGAAGAAGGGGCTAAACTAAAATCATAAGAAGTTGTTACTATTGTTCCCCCGCCTCCGCCTCCACCTCCTCCGCCATCATCAACAACAACAGCGGCGGCATCTGCAACACAAACTCCGCTTGTACAAGTGTATCCAGAACTACAAGCACAATCAGCCACACAATTTGAACAATCTTCTGTTGCGCTACAAGTACCATCCCCACAAGAAGGCACACTACAATTTGAAAAATCAAAAGTACAATCACTTGAACAACTTAATGTTCCTATCGCGCCTGAAATTCCCAAAACATTTTCACAAGTTCCTGTTCCTAACTCTGTAAGGTCGCATTGCTCTCCGACTTGTCGTATTCCATCGCCACAAAACTCTCCATAAATACTAAAATTAACACTTCCTGCTGAAGCCTCTACAAAAAAACTAGCAAATATTAAAAAAATAAATATTCCTAAAAAGAAAAATATTTTCTGCTTCCCCTTTTCCATAAAATAACATACCTTTTTGTTTTAAATATCTTTAGGCAACTTTGCAAAAAACAAAAGAGGCAAAGTTGGTTAATGAAAATCTTGCATTTGATTTAGGCAACTTTGCAAAAAACAAAAGAGGCAAAGTTGGTTAATGAAAATCTTGCATTTGATTTAGGCAACTTTGCAAAAAACAAAAGAGGCAAAGTTGGTTAATGAAAATCTTGCATTTGATTTAGGCAATTTTACAATAACAGAATTAAACAAAGATGACTTCATGAGAATTCAAATAAATTAAATTATTCAAAATTCTCTTTCCAAGATTCTTACACGCGATTTCCGTCGAGTGATGTAAAGAAATCGCTTACCTGACCAGAGAAGGAGATTCCAAAGAACCATGGGTTCTTTTGATTATGGTTATAAATCTTCCAGAATAATTTCCTTGCTTTTCATCAGTAGAAATTATTGTGCTTACACTAACATTTCTGCTTTCTTCAACATCAAGAAAAATCATCTCATCGAACACAAGAAATTTCCCAATATCTCCTTCAACACTAAATTCAACCTTAATAGGAAAACCATAATCATTTTTAATTTTTAAAATCCTCTGGGAACTTGTATTAAATGTAATGGTTCCAAAAGTCAAGACATTTGTATCAACATTAAAACCAGGCACATCACCGACAACCAAAGTAGCATCAAACTCTATTTTCTCAATAACAGAAACAGATTTTAAATATATTGTAAAAATAAACAAACATAAACTTAAAACAAAAATAAAAAAAACAAAAAGATAAAGTTTATTTTCTCTTTTCATTTTGCCCTAGAATTCCGTACAGAAGAATACCCTCGGCGTCGGGGAAAATACTTTTTAATTATAATCCAAAGGACTACCAATAATAAAATTGCGCCAGCACTAATTAATAAAATCATTTGAAAATTATTTTCCCCTTTAACAAATTCAATTTTAACTAATTCGCTTGAACTTTTCCCAACATCTTTTCCATAATAAATAAAAGTAATATTCGCGTCGTAAAATCCTTTTGTGAAATTACTTGTATCAAAAAATCCAGTAATTGTTTTTTTCTCCCAAGGTTCTAAACTTGTTGAAGAAGTCTTAAAACTAAACAAATCTACTGAAGAATTAGAAATAAATACTTCTGCATAAGCACCATCTATCTTGTTATTCCATCCACTCTCTATCTCTATATCAAAACTATTAATTCCTCCAATCTCAACTTGTTTTGTATAATTTACAAGATGAATAATTAATTCTCCGATATTAAATCTTGATTCTGACTTTGCCAATCTTCCATAATCTACAATTGCAAGTGCACGATAAACACCAGGATTATAACCCCTAGTATCTAATGTTTTTTTTAATTCTATTCTCTCTTGACTTTTTATTTCTCTATTAAAAAAATAAAGTGTTTCAATTGTCTCATCATCAGAAAGAATATCTATTTTAGGACTAACATTCACATCCTCTTCGCCTTGACTTAAAATTTCTAATTTGAAATCAACAGGTTCTCCAAGATTAACATTAGGAGAAGAAAGTAAAATTTCAAGATATTTTCCAGGATAAGGAACATGAATATCAATCACTGCTTGAATAATAACAGACGTCCTTATCATTGTTGTAGCAACTTCCTCTTCTTCTTCACTAATTCTTTCCTTAACCCCAATTAATATTCTGTGCTTTCCTGGCTTTTCTATAAATAAAGGCAAATCAATCATCACTGTAAAAGAACCTCCTCCAACAAGTTTATCCTTATCAAGTGTGACAAATTCAGCAAGGTCTCCAGCAACATAAAGTCCAAACTCTGTATCTGGATTAGTATGAGAAACAAAGTAAGTTACAAGTGTTTCAAGACCAGGTTCAAAATTATATTCAACCTTAGCAGGCCCAACACTAAGCGCAGAACAAATATTTATTAAAAAAATAAAAATTACAAATGCAAAAATAAATTTAATCACTCTCCTTTCCATAGAAATTATATCTAAGATATCTTTTTATATCTTACTAAAATTAAATTGGCGTTGCAATTGCTGTTATCACGGCTCCTTTTATTCCAGGTGAAGCATCCGAAGGAACTCTTAATTGCACATCAATCTTTATCGTGTCAAAAGTATTATAATAACTAAGATTCAAACAAGCATCTTGTGCACTGCCTAACATTATAGTGTAAGAACTCATTTCATTAAAAGAAGGACCACAAGAATTAGTTTCATTATCAGAAACCATTAATTTAAATGAAGGAG
>Ga0222680_1000579_pt1 | contig 12252 bp, 3 predicted proteins | sample AntAcemetage1004_FD_181146 | JGI IMG/M metagenome (GOLD analysis project Ga0222680, IMG submission 181146) | Saline water microbial communities from Ace Lake, Antarctica - #1004 | ecosystem: Environmental > Aquatic > Non-marine Saline and Alkaline > Saline | place: Antarctica: Ace Lake... | reverse complement strand
CGATATTGACAGAGTCTATCACTGATACAAAGAAACATGAGTCAAAGATCAACCAATTAGTTCGTGCAGTAAATGGACTGATTGAAATTGAGAACGGAAAGTATAAAGGAGAATGAATTATGACCGAAATATTTGAAATGACAGCGGCGGCACTATGAACGAAATAGACGAACTGGAAGAGCTCGCCAAGTTCCTCGACATCCAAGTTAAAAAAATGGAAAAGATACTTCGGGCCATCAAGAAGAAGTGTGAGAAGACAAACATGGGGCCGGATTGGAAGCGAAATCATTTTCCGTCTGGTAATTTATAAGGAGAGATTATGACATACACCACAAAAGACGAGGTTAAGTTTATTAGGAACAATCGGCACTCACGCCAACATACCCAAAAGAAAGGCTCTTGAGGGCTACCTGAGAGGCTGGGAGCGCAGGACAAATTGGGGTGGTATAGACAAGTTTGTGGCTTTAACGGTTGCGAGGTCAGAATTAAATCTTTTATAGGAGGTACCGGAAGAATGAATAGACTCGAAGAAGTAGAAAAATACGGACTCAATACGAGAGATAAGAAATATCTCTTATCGCACCTTGCCGGAGAGAAACTTACGCCCATGCAAGCCGTCCATGCTCAGTGTTATTCCTGTATGGGATATTTTGCAGATGGGAAGAGAGATTGTGAGATTACTGACTGCGCCCTCTATCCGTTTATGCGCTATAATCCCAACCGCAAGATTAACAAGAGGATACTAACCGATAAACAGCGGCGAGACTTGAGTATTAGGTTTAAGAAAAACAAGGAGAAAAAGCATGGGTAGAAAAAGAGATATCCCAGCGTATAGATCATGGCAAGGAATGAAAACAAGATGTTATAATCAAAATCGTCCAAAGGATATCAATTATAAAGAAAGGGGGACAATAGTTTGCAAGCGATGGATAAATAGTTTTGAAAACTTTCTAGAAGATATGGGGCCTCGCCCAGATGGAACCAGCATTGATAGGAAAGATAATAATGGAAATTATGAACCATCAAATTGTAGGTGGGCTACCAATAAGGAGCAACAAAGGAATAGGTACAATAACAGAATGCTGTCGTATAATGGAAGAAGGCAATGTTTAGCTGAATGGGCTGAAGAACTTAATGTCCCATACCTTGCATTACGCAAAAGACTAAGGAACCACAAGTTCGAGTACATCGTAGAGCATAAAGCTGGTTTATTTGCTACAATCCCCACAGGATTGTGAAGAAAAAGAATCTAACTGATGAACAGCGTAGGAAGACGGGGGAAAGACTAAGAAGGGCCAAAAAAGGGGCATAACTTAAGAATGAATCGGGGAGGCCACCAGGAGGCTGCCGAAGGGGAACGGCCGGCCCCCTATTGATACGTCTTCTTATACCACCCGATCCCCTGCATAATAATAGCATCGTCTGTCTTCGACAGTGATTGTCTGAAAGCGTATCTCTCTCGTTTCGGTATCCCGGTGAGAGGGTGCGCATTCTTGAGGGATTGTCTCAGTGTCTTAACCTTCCCGCCCAGGTCGTAATACTTTTTAAGATACTTCTCCGAGGCCTTTAGATCCCCATACTTGAGAGCCTGCCTGTAATAGTAGAGGGCATTCCCTTTCTTGGTCGGTTTTCCGTAGCTTCGCTCCTTCCCCTGCTTTTCCTGCCAGTCGAACACCAGGTTGCGGGTGTCATAATAGGCCTGCTCCCCCGGATCTGATTCATAGACCAGCATTTTCTTGAGGTCGGCGCCCATGTGTTCCATCCACCCACTACCCCGTTGTGGTTTCCCCGCAACATACTTGTAGGGGATGTCCAGCTTAAAGGTTTTGAGGACATGCTCAAGCGTGTCGCGGATAGGCCGAGGGCTGAAAGGATCGGGGTATATAGAAGATCCCGTCAATACTTCACCAAACATTTTAATATCAGGCCTGATACCCTGGATGACCCTTGTTGCAAGACCCTTGGGTATCTCTAACATCTTTTCCTGTATGGTGCTTTTGCCTTCAGTTACGTCTTTATAGTCACTGGGGAGATCCTCGGCGCCGAAGAATGAGAGCGCATCAGACAAAGCACCCTGGAAACGTATGGAGATCACGGAACCATCCTCACGTCTGCCAAGTATCAGGTGTAGCTGTCTCCGTCCTGCTTCGCCCATAGCCTCTTCTTCGTCGGGCCATACCAGCCGGTTAAAGAGAGACACCATCGTGAAGAGGAGAGACGCCTTGAACATAAACATGGCTGTCTTTTTTACGGCCACCAGGGACACGCCCTTGAGGGCTTCGCTTTCCCCGTTTTCGTGCTTGAGGTTCCTGAGCATATAGACATATCGAGGGGCATTGATTTCCAGCCATGAATAGAAGGGGATCATTCTGGCCCGGAGGTATTCGCCGTGTTTTGATAAGTTGCCATAGTCGCCCAGCAGTTCCCGTGCCAGCTTTGCGGCCTTCTTCGTGGGGTCTGTGATAGCGTCAACGTCTTGCGGGAACGATGCACCATAGACCTTATTGCCTGCGGCGATCTGTCCCTTAAACCATCTAAACGCCGCCAGCCTTAATATGTTCTCCCTGCAGGCTGTCCCTTGCTGTGCGGTTTTCCAATACTCCTGAATGAGGTTGAGCTTTTCGCCGGCAACAATGTTCCGGATGAACTTATCCATGGACATGATTTGGAGAACGTCCTCGACTTCCTGTACCGAGAATCCGGATCCGATAACTCCGAGCTTCCGTGCTTCTGCCATCTCGTCTCGCAGTTTCCCGGGATCTACCTTCTGCCGGTGCCATGCGACCATATCTTTTGTGGCCGCTGCGGCGTGCTTCAAGATCGATGGTGCATAAGCAATACAGATGTCAGTGTCACCCGACGCATTATTCACGTTATACTTTAAGACCGAGAAAGGATTGATCAGGATGTACTGCTTCCAGAAGGCCATGGACTTACGGGCAATCGAACCGAGGAACGTATCTTCTCCCCTTTCCCCCCTGAAGTTGTCCAGCGTTTCCGCCAGACCTTCCGGGATTACCCATACGGTATTCTGCCCCTTGGCTAAGACCTTTCGCACTTCCTTGTCTTTAAGATCTCGAGTGCCTGCGATAACGTCTTGGATCACATTGTCTGCGACCGTATTGGCCCAAAACCATCCTTTCTTAGGATCGGGCATCCATTCAGTGTACCCCTCGGGCATAATGTCCCTGTAGGTCAGGAACTCTTCGCCCAGGGTAGTCTCTATTTCCTTGTTGCGATCGTGGATAGCCTTGTAAATGGTGGCCGCCCAGCTCGCCCCTGGCTTCCCTTTGTCGATCAGGTATGACAGGAAGGGGAACCATCGAGTATCGTTAATGGTAAGATCCTCCGACTCGGTTGTTTTGTCCTTGCGCATCTCATGTGAAAGGGCCAGCGCTTCGACAAGATCCGCCCACTCGCTGTCATATTCGAGAGTACCGTCTGCGGCCATCTTCTCAAGTTTAGTGTGGGCCATGGCAATCTTGGCCTTATATGGTTTAAGCGGATCCTCCAACGGGTTCGGCTGCATCTCATAAAAGTTCTTGAGGTTCTGTGCCTTGGCACTGGCTTTCAAACCCTTAATGATGTTTGCCGTGTCCCCAAGCGCTTCCATCGTCTCGGCTGTATCGATCTGCGCAAGCTGCTGTGCTACCGCGGAAAACTCAGCCTCGACGTACTCTGTATTATAGTCAAGAATTGATCCCTTCCGTGCGGCCATCCATCCCCGCCAGTGTTTTCTAACGTCCTTCGAAGATGTGCCGGTGCCTTTCGTATCTCCCCAATGCGCCAAAACCTGATGATGGAAATAATCATCCGATTGCAGGGCTTCCTTTTTGAGGATCTTATGTTTTACCAGTTCTTTCGTAGTGGCCCTGACGAACTCCTGTCTTTTCTTCAAGGCTTCCTTGAGGTTCGGGCTTGCTTCCACCTTCTGTTGATAGGCTGCGTATGCGGCGCGTACCTCCTCGCCGTTTTTGAATCCGAAGGGACCCTCTTCTTTCCATGCACCCGCCCCTGGGACGAGTACGCCGTTATTGAGATCACGCACCAGGTCGGCCAGTATAAGCGTGGTCCTGAAGTCTTCGTAGTCCTGTTTGCCCTTGAGGGTGCTGAGGAAGTCACGAATCTTACGGCTTGCCATATCCTTAGCTGTTTCCGGTACTTCCTGATGAAGCCTGAGAATGTCCTTGAGCTGCGCTCGGAGCTTTACATTCTTGATGGTTGCAAGGCCGGGGAAGTGATAAAAACCGTGCTTGGCTTTCTCTTTCCATTCTTTCAGACCTTTAAATCGTTCCGTCTTAGGTACGCCTCGCGCTGCTTCCATGCGTTTTTTGACTGTGCTGGGGAGGGCTTCTGCGACGGAGAACATGGTTTGAGGGGCGCCTTCAATCGTCACGGCGTTTTCATCAAAGACCACGTAGTTTTTTGCATCTGATTCTTTAATGCCCGAAATGGTGCCGGAAGGATAACGGATACCGTCTATGCCTGCACGGAGAAGGAAGAGAGAGGCCTCTTTGTCGTTAAAGCGACGGCCTGATGTTGCATACATTCCACCCTTTCTGTTTATGTTCGCTTGCATACCAAACGTGCTGGAAATACGTTTGTAAATATCCTCTCCATTATAAGGAATACTCTTACCGTCCTTGAAATCTTTAAGGTATACGGAATACTTTGCCTTCGCTTCCCTCTCTGTCTCGCCATAGATTTTTGCGTATCGTGCAAGTGTCATTGCTTCTGTGCCAACAAGTTCGTCTTCCAACTCTTCAGTGATGAGACCTTCTTTCTTGGCGAAAGCAAGTATCTTATTCTTGTTTGCTTCCGTTATCGGTTGATCCCAATCCAGCCACTCATATTCTCCTGGCTCCTTGCCTTTATGGAGGGTGACTTTGTAGAGGTTGCGGGGCTTATGAATAACAACGATGTCTTGAGGCTTTTTCAAGTCGGTTAGTAGTTGTTTGAGAACCTTTCGGGTATTCTGATAATCTACATCGTTTAACCCATCCCGGAACTCAGTTATGTATTCCCTGAGATGTTTAACATTGTTCTCCGCCAGGGCAGTGTGTCCACCCGCCATTGATCTTTCTGTGGTTTTTGCCCTTACATATAACTTCCGCCATTTTTCAGTGAGTTCGACTGGCGCAGAGTTCCATTCATGATATATATTGATGTCTCCTACCTTAACAACGTCAACTTTTTTATCTCCCGCATAAGACCTTGCGATTTCTTCTAAATCTGAGAAATATAATCCCCATCCAAACGCCTGATTGCCCTCCCCCGTGCCGATCTTCTCGGTTGAAAACTTATCGAAGGAATGAGGGGAGCCGTGCCACCCCCCTATCGCAAACATCGACTGGCCACCATAGAGGACAGAGGACTTCATCTCAGGAGTGAGGGTGACGGAGTGGACGGTAGCAGGAATATCACGCCCATAAGCTATCATCCATTCATTTCTTGCATCCTCTTCGCTTTCAAAGTCGGCATCTTGACCCGGTTGTGCATCAAGAAATTCATCAAAGGATACTTCGGGGTGTGCCTCTCTGGTTTGTATCTCACTCGTTGAGACTCTTGCACCCCACTGTTTGACATACTTCCGCATGAAGCCGGGGAGAAGTTCATCGTAGAACTTTGCCATGCCCTCGCCGCCAACCTTGAGGTCGAGGCCGGAAAGGGTTTTAATGCCATACTTATCTGGTGTTGCCGCCAGCAACTTTCCAGAGACTCCCTTCCCCACCCATTTCTCTATTTCCTTATCATTCACAAATTCCGCAAATAATGTGCTGTCTCCCTTATATCCTTGTAGCGACCACTTTTTGTCTGACTTCTCTGCCACATTTTCGGATGGGACTAATTTCAATTCATCAATCTGCTTACTAAGGTCATAACGCTCCGCTTGTTGAGCACCAGTGGTCCAGCTCAGCTTATCATATCCACCTTCGGCGGCCATTCTTAGGGCACGCTTCATAAGGACTTCATGCCAGTTATTCAGGAAGGGGGCGGTGGGAACGCCTTGATATTCTGCTTTTAAAACGTCAAGTTCATCTATCTGTCTGTTCCGTTCTTCACGTGTTATCTCACCATCATCGAACCTTTTGAATATATCTCTTTGTCTACTGCCAATATCAACTAATGATACAGTTGGTTTTTCCCCCATTCCCTTCTCTTTTGCTTCCTGCAACCAATCTGACTGTACTTCTTCAAGAAATAGTATCTTGTTCCCCTGTGCATCTGTTCTATCATTCATTCTGATATGAGCAAGGACGTTGGGTTCATCCCAGTGGGCACCACGATATCCTTCTGTATCTGCACCTATTGACTCTAGCAATCCTTTCTCAAATCTTCCTTTAGCAATATCGGCATCGTACATGACCCTATCAGGATGCTTATCATATAGTTTGTTATAGTAATTTTTGTACTGTTCCCAAGTTGGGATTACCGCTTTCCCCGGCAACTTCACCAGCATTTCCCGATAATTCTCACCACCGGGGAGAGTGTAGGTATGGAATTTGGTGATATCAGTCTCATCGTTCCTGAGATATTCCCTTGCCTCGTCCCGCGTAAAACCTTCTCCTGCTTCATCCTCAAGGAGGATGTCGATTTCATCTTCAGTCGGGCCACCCTTCCACTTCTCAACCAGCTCAATCCGGTTCGCTTCAAGGAAGTCTGCGAAAGCCTGTTTGTCTATCCTGCCGTCTGTTTCGTTCTCTGCTATCCACGCCTCAACGCCCATCCACTTCATCTCTTCGGGCTTGACGTCTTGGCGTTGTAGCCACTTCACAAGGCTCTGTGCCTTTGCTGGCATCTCCGTCATCTTGTTTCTGACGGTTTGCAGGAGCTGTGAATAGAGAGCTGGGGCGTAGCTGGACAATGCCACCCCCGACCTTCTCGCTCTGGTTGTCTGCGACTGCATCCTGCTGTACGATCCGGTGTAGAGTTTTGCAAATACATCTTCGGGGCGCATATAGCCACGGCCTTTCAAGTAATTGTTTAACCTTTGCAGGATTCTCAGCAATCGGACAAACGCCCTCTTGACGGCACTATCGGGATGACTGATACCTCCGTCCCCCCATCTTACCGCGGCCTCCGCGAAGGCTTCTGCCGCTTTTTCTTCGTTTCCTTTATAGTAATTGAGGATGGCGCTGTAGTCCTTTTCAGGCAGAGTCCACCTTGCGGCAACATGAAACGCCTCATGGAAGGCCGTCTTTCCCATGGTCCCCTGATCAAAGGCATACGATATCTCTATCAAAGCCCTTATGCCGTCAATGGAAGTCGAGCCCAAGATTTTATCCATATCCACCGTGCCCCCGTGCTGTTCGACACTCAGGGCAATGTCTTTGCCTTTCATGGTGATAAAGGGTCTCAGCTCAAGGCCGAGTCTCCGCATAGCATCTGCCGGGAGGATCCTTCCCAGGGTCTTCCATATCTCCTTCGTGATCGCCTGCAGCTCTTCTGCCTGGTGCTGGGTGACTGCGGGTGTGGCTTCGCCGGTGCGGAGGAACGCCGGGCTGGCATTCTGTCGCATCGCCTTCCATGTGTCTTCCCCGGTCCTCCCAAGTTCGCTTCCGGTTATATCAATTATGTCAATAGTATTAAGCTGCATGGCTTTTGCAAAGCTGAGCACGTTCCCGGTATTGACTGCGCGGTCTGGCTCGATAACGAATAACCCTGTAGCATTGCGCTTCTCGGCCATCTTCAGTGTCTCGGTTTGTACTGCGCCACGTAACTTCCCATAGTCGCCGGGCCTGAGAGTAGCGACCGGTGCGTTTCTATGGTCCACCAAGACAATCCCTCCATCTGGGAGGTGTGTCTTGGCAAACGACCTGACGCTATCTTCGCTGTCAAACTTAATGCCACGGTCAGGGACGGTCTTGAATTCACGGACTACTTTCCTTAGCTTGACTTCCTTCTGTGTTCCCTCGGGAATGACGGAGCGGTCAACGTAATCCATCTTTGCCGAATATTTATCATACGTTGTGGCGATTATATCCTTGGCCGTTAAATCCGTTCCTTCAAGGGTGTTTTGGAGGTTGTTGAATACAGCCTTGTCTTCATCGCTTAGCTTGGCGTTTCCCGATGGATGCTGGTGCAGCAACCATACGTTCACAGCTCCCTCGGTGTTCAGGGCCTGCCCAGCTATCTCGCCATAGTCTGCCGAAGAGGAAGTCTTCATCCCTGTGGTGTGGGCGAGGATGTTTATGATATCGTTGTTTTTGTTTGTGACAACAATCAGGAAGTGCTCGTTAGGGTATTTTGTGAGGTTGATCTGTCCGAGACGGGCTATGTCTGCGGCGGTTGAGGCTTTCCTTCCACCTTTATAGTATCCGTGGAGGACAGAGACGACTTCTGGGAGCGCCCCGGCTCGTATGGCACCAGCGACTCCGGCAGGGGGGTGAAGATCCGTTCCTCCTGTGGCGGGTACGTTACCGAAGAGGTCAAGTTGTTCTTTGATGACGTTTTCATGGGTGTATTCTACACCGGGTTCGTATATTTGTAAACCCTTTTCTGTCTCTCTGGTTTTCAACGTGCTAAACAGCGCGTCAAAGGCATCGGATACAGGGGGGAGTTCTTCTTCCAACAGATACGGATACCTGCCGACATCTCGTGCAAATCCTTTGACCTGTACTACATTAGCCAGATAGTCATTGTGGTAACCTTCCTGCTGCATCTTGGCGATGACATAATTCTCGAAGGACCGAGCTGCCCGTTCAATAATCCGCGACCAATATCCTGACTGGCCCTTGTCAATGAGTCTTGACCTCTTTGCCATAGGGGAATCATTCAGGGCTTTTACCAGATCAGTAAAGGCTTCCGCCACTTCCGGCCTGACGCCTTCGACCTTTTCCCATTCACCGGGTTTGAGCCGGGACACCTTCTCCAGTTCCCGGAACCGTTCGACCGACAATCTTTGTGCCGGGCGTTCCTTGTGCTGGTAGTAGTTCTCCGGGCTGTAGGTGATATAACTACCTTCTCGACTATATTCGCCTTCCCCCCTTTGTCTCTGAAAATAGTGATCCAGTGCGTGAAAGAACTCATGGGCCAGACATCCGGCGCCCCTTGGCTTTGTAAGGTTGATAACAAGGGTATCCGGTTCGTAGTGTGCTGAAGCCCAGCCGGCCCCCCGGGAGCCAAAGGCCAGCCCAAGAGATCCGTTCAGCGAAACAGCTTGCGGCGGTATGCCTATGATATTTGCCAGATCATGCAGGGCATCATAGGCCTGGTTCAGCATACCTTGTCGCTCTTTGGCATTCTTGCCCTGAGATACCCAGTTCCCGAACTCAACACCCCTGAATCCAAAGGCTTCCGTGAACATTTCCGGCGTGGCATCCTTATCTTTTCGGTAATCCTGTCCTGCCCTTGGCCGGTTTTCTTCCCCACGTACATCTCTTTCAGTTACGTTTTCCTTATTCTTTAGGTCTTCCCACGCCTGCACCAGAGCGTCGTAATGTTCGTTACGATAGTCAAAGGCCTCCTTTGATGTCTCGAAAGTTATGAGTGCCCGGTAAAGTGAATCCCCGGCCTTGTTGATAGAGACCTTTCCCGTGCCGCCCCGGACTTCAAACTTCATCTTCTTTGCTGCGACTTGGCCTTCAAGCATATTTTGGATTTCAGGGATAGCCGCCTCTATATCAGCTACTCTAAAGGTTTGCCCTCTGCTATCAATCTCAACCACCACATAAGGAGAAGGTATTTTCTCGCCATTATCGTCAAAACGATATGCGTCTTTCTGCTCCCTTACTCTGCCGATCCTACTCCAGTGGTTACGATCAATCTTTTCAAGCAGCCTTATCTTTGCTGCGACTTGGGCCAGCCTTCTATTGTCCTCCATCCCTGTGAGCATCTCATCTGCCCGTTCTCCCGATAGTAACTCCCGGGTCATTCTTGTAAACTCCTTGACCTGTTCGACCCACCCTTTTACTTTATATGATGTTCTCGGTTTTGCGGGGATCTCTGCCCGAAATGCGGTTGCAATCGCGGCATCTTTGATGTCCTCAATGGCATCTACTTCAGCTTTCGGCCATATTTTACTGAGTGGTAATGATGCGATATCTTCATCGGCAAGGTCTTTCTGGATTGAAGGAAGCTGGTCTTTTCTGGCCCCCGGCATCTTTTCACCGAAGTCTTTGAGAGAGACCTTTCCTTGTTCTAATTGAAATCCTTTTGCAGGCTTGGCAAGGTCGGGATATAATTGTTTATATTTATCAGCTAATTTAATATACTTTCCATTATCCCCATACGCTTCAAGGCTTACTTCTGGTTTCCATATCAGTTCAGACTTGCCGGGTTGAGATGTTCCCATGTTAAGCATCAATTCGCTGACGGGAACCTCTTTTTCGAATACCCTGCCACCTTCGCCGGCATAGTTTTCTTGTGCAAACTTTTTATCAAGAGTGACCCAATCGCCCTCTTTAATTTCATACCTATCTTTAAGAAATGCTCCTCGGTAGACTTTTATTGTGCCTTCTTTTTGATATGGGATATTGGGGAATTGCTCCTTCCATGTTTCGGGAGTCAATTTGCTTAATTGATTATCACCATAAACATATTCTTCTAATGTCGGAACCGCAGGCTTGGCTTCTTCCACAGCCTTCAACGTCCCACGCTGTAGCATGGCATCATATTTGCCTTGTTTGGTTCTTGTCACCTTTCGCCATCTTACTTCGGAGTCGTATTCATCTTCAGTGCCTTTTACTTTAAATGGATGAATGTACTGTTCGTACCACTCTCCATCTTCGTACTTAACTTCATTTCCTTCTGGGTCTTTATAATATTGGACTCCTTCAATCTTCTCCGCGGACTTCAGGTCGGGGTAATCGGCAAGGATTTCTTGCCTTATTGAATAACCTTCGGCCTGAGCATCCTCAACGCCCTGCTTGTGTATCTTTCTAAGTTCTTCTTTGGTAGCAAATTTCGGCTTGTAGTCACTAATGCCATCTACCCAGTTCTCAAGGGTGTTCTTATGGACAGATGCGACATACTCGTCAAGGGTCTGGTCGGATGGTTGTAAGTCCCAAGGGTTTGTTAGCGTAATCCCTTTTTCCTTCGCCAGCCGTGAGAGGTATTCGTTTTGTGCTTCATATCCCTTTGCCCGAACATATTCCTTGGCTTCTTCTTTGTCTTTTATTTCCCAAGGCTGCTTCTCTCCTTCTCCCTTTCCTTTTTCTTCCGCTGTTTTCGCTTCTGTCTCTTTTGCTGTCTCACTCGATTCCTCCTTTAATTCTTCTTCGGTTTTTGCTTCCTCCTTCGCCTGTGCCGCCGCTATCCAGCCATCAGTAAAAAACGCCTTGTCTTTCTTGGAACGGATATCTCCCGGATACTGGGAAGAGTACCCTTCGACCTTTGCGGAATACCCTCGCGCATAAGCCTTCCCATACTTCCCTGCAAGAAGGTTGAATTTCTCTTCACTGAGCTTCCTTTGCTCTATGGGTGGCGGGGCCACTGCCTGGGGAAGGTCAAGTTCCTCTATGGCCTCTTGTCTTAATGCCCGAAGCTCCCCTTCGATAACGTCTTTTTTAGTCTCGTCCTTCTCGTCCCGCAGTCTACGCTTAGCATTTACGATTTTCTTCTCTACTTCTGTCGGGTCTTCAGCCTCCTCCTTCTCGATGTTCCCCACTTCCTGCCCCAACAGACTGGTGAACAATGCCCCCTGTTGTTCTGGTGTACGTTTTACTTCATCTTTCTTCTGGAAGATAGGCTCAGCTTCACCCTCAAGAGTAACTTGGTCGTACTCAGTCTTTTCAAGGCCTTTTGGCGTGAGAACTTCTTTAGGTTTGGGAATGGGGCCGGTCTTGGACTTCTCGCGCATTTCGGCAAAGAAGCCAGAGATAGATTCTACTTCTTCGTCTGTTGCGTTCTCTTCTTGTGCAATCTCTCCAATAATTTCTTCTTCAAGACTGCCTTCAACTTCTCTCGCCTCGATTTCGGCGAGTTCTCCTGCGATCCATTCATCTGTCATTCCCTCCATTTGCTTGTCTAGTAAATCTTCACGTCCAGGTGCAAAGTATTCCCTTGCCTTCCCTGTACGCACCAGCTCCATAAGAGCGGTACCGTCCTCTACGCGATAGCCCTTCTCACGCATCATCCGCGCCATATCATCAGGGTCGTAACCCCGGCTTTCGTTCTGTGCGCGTTTAATATCCGGACTGTCCTCAAGCAATATGTTCTTTTTCTTCCCTGACTTGGAAACAACCCATTCGCCATAATCCTTACCATACTTCAGGCCACCTTCAAAAATAATATCAGTCAAAAGATTCTGCG
>Ga0222680_1000575_pt1 | contig 12351 bp, 16 predicted proteins | sample AntAcemetage1004_FD_181146 | JGI IMG/M metagenome (GOLD analysis project Ga0222680, IMG submission 181146) | Saline water microbial communities from Ace Lake, Antarctica - #1004 | ecosystem: Environmental > Aquatic > Non-marine Saline and Alkaline > Saline | place: Antarctica: Ace Lake... | reverse complement strand
CATCGAGCGCCGTCAGGATCCCGGCTGCGTTTCGCGCGATCCGCGGGGAAGGGTCCGCGAGCATAGCGAGATATTTCTCTTTCTTTTTCTGCTTCTCCTTTTTGATATCCGAAAGTCTCCATGACGGGATTTCGTCGCGTAGTCCCCTCCGCCATTCCGGGACCGTCAAGCCGGTTCCTTTCAGGTCCGGGGGTTCGATCAATTTTCGTTCCGGTGGGCCAATTCCTTCTCCATAATCTTGTTTCTTGCCGAGCCAGATATCATGAAATGTTCGTTTGTCGTATTCTTCTGGAAGGTGCTTAATGTAGTAATCGGCTTTCTCTTGTTCGGTCAATAGCCTGGTCCCGGTGTAAAGCTCTTTTTCTCGTTCTGTGATGGGTTCGAATGCTCGCAGATGTATGATGTCGCTGAAGGTGGGAACTGAAACAGTGTAACCGTTTTTGTCTGTATATGCCTTTTTTCGGGCCTCAAATTCGTCGTCGGTGAGTCTGGGCGAGTGAAAGGGTGCTGTCCAGTTTGCCATCTTTACGTTTCCCTCCACTTTTGACCCTTCCCCCGGGGGGTTTTTTTACCGCTGCGTTCCACTTTAGGGATCCCTTTTGACATAAATCTCCACTTTGGGAAAAAAATTCCTTCGAAACGCCTGTGGATCCACACCCGTTTCAAATTATGTGCGCTTAGTTCTAAACCAAATAAGTTTGGATTCCGAACCTCGCGCAAGCGGCTCCCAGGTCTTCGTCGATTCGTTCGCTTACCAGAATAAGCCGTTCTGGTTTCATTATTTTCGGGTCCTCAATCCACAGGGTTTGATATACATTTAGCTGTCCGACGGCGCGAAGCCCTGGATAGTCCGCGACTTCAATAATCCAGACTTCATTTTCAAGCTCTGCGATTGCGTCCGCGCGTTTGCTCGTATTATATCGCCACATCTTCCGGAATGGATCCTTTTCCTGCTCCTGGGATAGGAAAGGGCCCCCGAGCAGACAGTCGTAATATAAAGCCTGAAAATATCTCCCATACCGGTCGAGGAATCTGTACCAGACTGGATGATCGGGTTCGAGCATGTGAGGCGGTTTTCCGCGCCAGTCTATCGAGTAGGGCCTTCCCAGTTCTGTCGGCATTAGTCTTCCCTCCGCATTAACACCTTGATCAGTGTTTCGACTGCCGTCAAGCGGTGTTCAATCCGCACAAATAAAGCTACGACGATGCTGGTCGTCGTAATCCAGCCTATTATTATGATCCCGATGTCCATTGCCTCATTTTCCCCCCTTCTTTTTCAGCTTTCCGATTGCCTCCTGGAGCGTGTCCTTTGTGATTCTCTTGAATCCACAAGCCTTACAAATCCATTGATTCTTCCTTACCGGTCCCTTGCACGTCCTGCAGGACCCTTTCCAGAACATGTCCGCGCCGCACTTCCGGCATTTCGGCCTCTCGTATTCATCAAGAATAGTTTGTGGCCTGTCCGCCTCGCGTGGTGTTATCGTCGCGGGGATCCCCGCGCACTCGTCCGGATGCTCTGCTATAAACCATCGGAACGCCTCGCTTATATTTTGCGTTTTATTTGTGGCCACAAATTTGGTGCGGGCCTGGTCTATCAATCTGAATCTCTTAGTTTCTGCGTCGCTCATGCTGGCACACACTCCCATTCGTAATAATTAAGTGCTGTTACTCTCACGCAATAAGCATAACGCCGGCTACCGGCACCGCCGCACGGATCCGTAACGTCGTGGGTGTAGTAGCAATAATCTCCGCAATAACCTGTATATCCTATGTTCTCGGCTGTCATGTTAATACAGGGATTGCATCCATATTCCCCGCAGATGTCCCCACATTTACATTCAGGGTCGTAGCAGCCATAATTCGCGGCGTTTATATAGCCTCTGCATCTCTGGGTCTGCTTCTTTAACCCTGATATCTTTTCCATTTCACACCTATTAGGAGTTTGGAATGTGACCTCTCCCGCTCCCGAAAGTCCGCATGTATGCCCTTTCAGTATCCATTCCCCGTCAATGATGATTGTCGCTTCTGCCATCTTTACGTCGTTGCACCACAGTTCAATAGTTGGGTTTTTCGTGCAGTCTGTGTTTGTTGCTGGTGCTGTATAGGTAACATCGAATCCGCGCATTACTGCGTCTGGGTCATAATCTTCTTCCTCTGGTCCATAGATCGGGTCTGGCGGTCCTTCGCCGGACCTCGTTAAGGATCCTCCGCCTCCGCTTATCTTCCAAACGTAATTTTCATAGCTCCATCGAGGATTCATTCCGGTTACTGAGAATTCTTGTGTCTCGTCTCCGTCCATTGCCTGAGTTGTGTATGAGAAAGTTACCGTTGCCCCTGGATCATCAACATCAGCGCATGGGTCACCTGGCTCCGGCGTTGTTCCCCCTCCTGGGCTTGCTGCGCCTCCCAGATCGCTGGGTCCGCTTCCAAGTCCCATTGGCGCCCCGCCTCCCGGTCCTCCGCCTGTCTCTGTGCCTGGCGTTGTTCCCGGCGTAATATATCCCGGTTCTCCTGGTCCCGGCATATATCCTGGGTCACCTGGTCCGGGCGGAATATATCCCGGTTCACCCGGCATGGGTTCAATATATCCCGGTTCTCCGGGGTCCGGTCCGGGCGGAATATATCCCGGTTCACCCGGCATGGGTTCAATATATCCCGGTTCTCCGGGGTCCGGTCCGGGCGGTGTTGGAATATCTGGATAATCGATTGGGTTGTCTATTTCGGGCGGGTAATATGCGCCGGGATCGCCCGGCTCCTCGTCGGGGACTTCTCCGAAATCTATAAACCCGAATCCCAGCTTGCGGGTTAAATTGTAACTGTGGCCCTCTTGATCCACCAGATCCAGCATCGCCTTGCAGCGCATCGCCAGCATGACGCATAGAGGGTCAAACGGTTCGTTGATAAACCTCGGGATCCACCCCGACGTAAAGCCTCTCAGTAAAAGTGGATTCGCCGGCGCTTTATTCCATAAGGGGCGTAAATTGCCGGTCGTGCAGGCATACGATAGCTCCTCAGAGTTCATCTGATCGAGGATCGCGTCCTGCGAGATCAGCTTGTCCAGGATATGATGCAGGTCCATCACGTCGAACGGTTCCAGGAACTTATCCTCAATCTTCATAAGGGTCGTGGCTGACAGGAGATTGATCGTCCGCATCCGGCGCACGAACGCCGGGGGGACTTTGCCCTTTCGCAGCATGGCCTCAACTTGCCAGCGATGTTGTGGCCAATATAGTTTAGGAGGTACTTTTCTTAGCATCTCGGCCTCTTAACCGCGTTGGACTGCTCTTAATAGCTCTGCTAGGGAAAACGGTTGCAATACTGCCCGAGGCAAAACTCCGAGTTGAATCCAAATCGTTTGTTCTGTCTCCGCATCCTCCCACCAGGCATAACCGGTCAGGATGTTTTTCGACGCCTTCATGTCGTAAAAATCCCGGAAGCTGATCACCGTCGCGTCGCCCCGGATCGTCCCGCCCCGGTTGCTCGGCCAGATCTGGAAGTTAGCATCGAAAACCTGGACTCGGATATTATGATCACAGTCATCCGGGAAGAGGATGTCTGCCTGATGGATCACACCAGCAGACATCGGCATCCTGATCTGCTTCTTGTTTGTGGCTGTGTGTTCCGCTTCGACTGTTAGCGGCCATGAATAAAACATTTTCTGCCCTCCTTCTTTCCCTCTTTTATAGTGAAATAGATATCCTGTATGTCAGCGTTAGAGTTTCGCCCGATTCGAAGGTGACATCGTAAAGGGTTCTATCACAACAGACCCGTTTTGACGCTACAAAGTAGGCATATAAAGCAACCTCTTTGACTGATACCTGTGCGCCTGTGTTGTTCATAAATCCCCTGGCGATTGCCAGTCGGCAAGTGTCCGCGTCTGGGGTTTCTACTGCGAACGTTGGGGCGTTGTGCACGATGCTTGTCGTTAGTTGGGTTGCAATCTTATAATCAGACATTGTGACTGCCGTCGTGCCGGACCCGATCAATATCCCCGCGTTTGTGGCAGTCGTCGCCCCAATTCTCAGGTTATAGACGTTGGCCCCATAGGTAAAGTTTACTCCGAGATAATCCTTGATCGTTATGGTCGCCGGATATGCCATCATCGTGAATAGGAGCTGAATAAATTGTTTAACGAGTGAGTGACACGGCCTGGGCGCGATTTCGCGCACAAGGTTTCCCCTGGCGTCTGTTATTCTGGCCCCGATTTCTGTCCTAAGTGATTGCATGGCTCAATGATACCTCGATGCTGTCCGGTAAAATGTCGCTTTCTCCTGCGAGCGTTCCTAATACTCCGAAGATGGTCACGCCGCTTTTGACGTTCGCGGCCGTCAAATCGGCATCCTGCGCGGTTGCTGTTTTCCCTGCCGGGTAGTTCGCCTCCGGGATCGCAATCGCGAGCGCGCCTTCAACTCCCGCCACATTGTCGCCGGTGAGGGGTGCGTGTGTCCCCGGAACTCCGAAAATATTCACCCCGTCTTTGACGTTCGCGGCCGTCAAATCGGCATCCTGCGCGGTTGCTGTTTTCCCTGCCGGGTAGTTTGCCGCCGGAATCGCGATTAAAAGCGCTCCTTCCCCTCCTGCCACGTCGTCGCCGGTGAGGGGTGCATGTTCTCCGACAACTCCGAAAATATTGGCTCCGCTTTTGACGTTCGCGGCTGTCAAATCGGCATCCTGCGCGGTTGCTGTTTTCCCAGCTGGGTAATTCGCCTGGATAATCTCAATTACCAGCTCGCCTTCCTCCCCGGCTATATCGTCACCGTCTTCCGGGACCTCTCCCCCTCTGACTGTGTAGTCTTCGGTTTCCTCTATATAGTCGGCTGTTTCGCTCATGGTTTATGATATCCTTCGCAAAGTGTTTCCAGCGCGGCCATTCCGCTAATCGTATTATTTCGGCGGCTTTTCGGCGTTAAGTAAAACCCCACCGTCATTGCGTGGTCATACAAAATCGATGTGTTCCAGGTCAGACAGTCGATTATATATGGCGGCGTCAGCAAGTCAATATCCAGGTGCAGCGGGACCATACAATCGTCCATGTGGTATGATTCAGCTTTGTTGAAGGGAATTAGTTGATGCGCTCCGATGCGCGCTTGAAAATGTAAATTTCCAGCAGGCCCGGATGGGAAAAACACGAAGCCGCCAGATAGGCGGCCTCGTGTCAACTTGATAGTCGTTATTGTGGGATCTGCCTCCGCCGTTCCCAGCGGGGTGCTGATATATCTAATAAAATCCACACGTTCAGCCTCTCACATTAAGCGGAAATCATCCCGGTCCATAAGGACCCCGATAACATGCAACTCAATGGTGTCCGTGTCATCTGAGTCGGGAAAGTAAGCGAATAGCTTATCATATTCTCCGACGTAAAAGTCATTGAAGGCGGAAAGTCCCTCGCCCGAATCGGCCCACTTGCGCGCCCTGATAAGTACCTCAGTCGCGCCATTTTTCACCCCCAGTTTTATGCGGTCTTTTGCTTCACGCTCATGTCCATGTCCATACATGTTCTGCACGTGCAGCACCTTCCCGTTCTGGATTGGATCGCTCCATACATAACGATCATGTGCCTGGGTTACGATCTCCGTCCATTTGCCTGTGTAAATCTCCTTCATCGATCCACGCCCTCCTTAGCTTAATAAGCGCGGTATTGTTCCGTCACGATCTCCACAGTACCCAGGACCCCGGCACTTCCTGCGCGGGTTCGAAGTTTGAGATTTCCCACCTTTGTCACGTCGTACCAGTCTTCGATGATGTCCTTTTGACCCAGGGGGACAACAATTGACCAGTGGGGATCATAACCGCTGATCTCTGCCGCTCCGACTTCCGCCACAACTGCGTCAATAGAAAGCGGCATCCTCGCGGGGGTTGTCACCTGAGCACACGCGTTCCCGGGGGTTTCTCCGGTGGCTTTGAACACGATGTTTGACGTCGGGGATGCGTAAATCGCCTTTGCCGTGGTGCTGAACAGAAAATGGCCATATTCCTGAATACGCGGGAACTCTGACCGGAGATATTTCAGCAACTGCCAGACTGTCGATTCGTAGGGGATTCGTTTCAGGTTGTCTTCTGAAATTCTAACCTCCCTCACTACGTCGTTGACGTGATATCCGTTCGCCTGTCCGAGGATCATATAACGCCGGGTCGGGTGATCTGTCGGCATTTCGATATCGTGGTAGGTGTTGTTTACGCCGCTGGTAAACTGATAATGCTCTTTGGAGAGAAGGAATCCTGTCGGGGTGACTTCTTTCTCGTCGAACATGTACGCGCGCACTTCCATCCTTGCCGCGCTTGGAGTTCCCCCGCAAGCCTGATAATTGTGGGTAATTTTCAACTGCGGGTTGTTGAACTTTGTCGGATCGAAGGCCAGCTTGTTATCATACAGCCATCGACCGAAATTGATGTTGTATGTTATGATCGCGTCGTTGTTGTCCATGTCCGTGATCGCCATGTAGGGCATCACGCCGGTCTGGTAGTAGTCCAGGGCCTGACATTCTTTTCCGCTCATGGAAAAGAGGACCTCGGACCCGTCCACCAATTCGATATTAGATACGACGGCGGCCAGGTTGTCGCCCAGTACCGTTCCATCCATTTCCAGTTCAACATTGATCTGGAGTCTCGATACGATGTCTTTCATGTCAAGCTCAATAACCTTTGTCTTCGCTGGGATTATCGTTTCCTCTGAAACGATTGAAGCCATCCTGTAATTCATAATTTTAAACCTCCTTGGACCGGATCCCGTTGACGATCGCTTTCAAGATGAAATAGATCAACTGAAAAACGGAGTTGCTTTTCAGGCCCGGTATCAGTGTCAGTCCCTCTGAAATCGCTAAGAGGGATACAAATAAACCTGTGATTGTTGATATATCCACGCCTCCCCCTCCTTTATGCGCCGACTTTCTCAGCGACTAAGGCGTTGACAACTCTCTTGACTCGGTCAAGGTTTCTGGGATCCCTGCGCGGGAACTTAGGACCGAGGTCCACTCGCGCGATTGCCTCACGATATGGAGCGAAGCCTCTCTCATAATCGGGACCAGCGATATAGACGCCCTCGGCAAACCTTCCAGGGCCTTTCGCCAGGGCTTTGTCTTTCCACTTCTTCGTCCCTGCTGCGGAGACGCCCTTTGCAAACATATCTTTAGCCGCCGCCGCATCTATCCCGGCCTTCCAGTTGTCCTTTGACGCGAGTGTTTCCTGCTCCCAGTCGCGTTTCGGGTTTTCGATACCCTTTTTGTAATCCTCCGTCCTCTGCGGTGTGACGCGGGTCCACTTCTCCGATATTGCTGCCATACTCTTTATCTCTGCCATGATGTCTATTTCCTCCCTTGTTTTGTAGGTTCCGGGGTCGAAAAATCAAAAATACCCCTGAATGTTGCCATTCAGGGGCATAGTGGCAAATAAAACCCACTGTGTCAAGAAAAATACAGTTTTCTACTTTGGATCGTACTCGATGTGCCAGTGGTCGAACTCAATCACAAGATCAAAGTCTTTTCCTAACCCGGCCTTTATTTCCGTTGACATCGCAGCCCGATCCTCGTCAGGCCGCCGGACATCAAGGGCCTGGTTCGCGTAATGCAGGGATCCCGCTCCGTGGTTCCCTTCGTCGGTTGATGTAACTATCATTTCTTGTTTATGTGCAGCGAAAACATCCTCAACGACCCGTAAACCCCAACGCGTGTTTCTTTCTAATCTTGCAATACTAACCCCTGCTTTTATTAACATTTTGTTCCCCTTTCTGTTTTTGTGCACTCCGGTAAACTCTTCCCGAGTAACCGGAGTGCAGTACTGCCTGACCGCCCCGAATCGGGGTGGGTCACGCGAGGCTTTCAACTAAAGTTTTGACCTTCAATTTGTTCGCCATGATTTCGCCTGGCGAAAAGTTCTGGTTGATGGTTTCAGCGTCGGGCCAGCGCTTATCTTTCGAGGCTAACCAGGCGAGCATCTGTTTTAGTAGGTTCGCGGCTCCCGTGACTTTCTTTTTTGTGAGGTATTTCAGACCGTAAAGCGTGAAGCTGACCATTGATGACAGTTGAGAAACTGTCCCGTCGTGGTGTCTGCGAAATCGGACCTTTCGCCGTATTATTCCCATTTCCTCCGCATCGGCCAGGCAATAAAATAACCAGCGTCTTTGCACTTGTATGTCGTGATATTTCGCCAGGAGTTCTCGGATCCGGTTCGCGCTGGCTTTCGTGTAGTGGCTTCTCCCGTTTCTCATTGAGGCGAATAGTGAAATAATTACGGCGTGTTTGGTCCGGTTCATAATGTCACCCTCTTTTTACTTTCTCGATCAATGGATTTAGGTCTGTGAATCTACGCTTTGATTGCTCTTTTTGCAAGCTCTTTTCGTCAATCCCGCTTCCGTCTATTAACCTCTGCAACTCCGCAAACCTCTTATCCAGTCCCGCGATCTCTTTTGACATCTGGGTGTGATAGTCTTTCCATATTGACACATCCTTCTTTTCTTTTGCGAGGTCTGACATTAACGCCGCGATCAATTCGTCCTTCTCCCGGTTCGCGGTTTTGAGGATATCAACAACAAAGTTGATACCCCCGTCTTCTGTCCAGTGCGGCCCGAGCGTAAAACTCAAGTCGGGCCACCGTGTAAGGATTTCTGCCAGCTCCGACTCGTTTGGCTGAACAAGATTAGAGTGATCTTTTCCTACCGCTATTTGTCCACCCTGCCTGTAATACACTTTTTCACCTGTCTTTAACTTTCCTCTTTGGTTCCAATACATAATCTTAATACCTCCATTTCTTTCAGTTGTTTTGTCAGGTTTTGGATGATGTTGTCTTTTTGTTCTATTACAAACTTCAGCCGGTCAATTTCCTCCGCGTCTTTTTTCATCCTGGCTGACCATCCATTTTTCATTCCCGGGAAGAGATCCTTTGTCTTTCTTAGTCCCGGTACTAAGGTCATCTCGGTCTGTGTGTCTCCCGTAATCTGTACCTCCTTTTCTTTTATTTTTGCTACTCTATAAAGCAAGATACATGCCAAATAAATCTTGAACAATATCGAATCTTTAAAAAAGCGTATATTTAAGAGAGTGGCAAAAATTACCCGTAATAAGTGGCATGATTTTTGAGATTCCTTTTCCAGGTGCAAGGGGGTTCGGGAACTTTTGCGTTCCCGATTTCCTATTGATCGTCGTTCCGCAGCTGCGGGACTGCTCCTTTTTCTTTTTAAGAACGGATGTGTCAAGCGCTGAGCGCGCAGACATTTCCTTTTTGTTCTTATATTATAACTATAAAATATTAGAGTGCATAAACTATGCACTCCGGTGAAACCATGGGGATCGCGCGCGCGGCGGCGGTCGGATTTCGTGCCGGATTTTCCGAATATTTCCGCCAGCGACAATTTAGTGCTTTTTCGCCGGGGAAAAATGTGCTAAGGGGGTGTAAAAATCATTAGGGGGTATTTGTATGGCAAAGACCACAAAGAAAAAGGCGGTCAAAGTCGAGTCAATATCACTTGACGAGGTAAAGGCTTTGGCCCAGAACGAAATTGATCCTGTGTATCTTATCGACTTAACAAACATTGACGAACCTCATGCTATGGCCCGGCTCGAAATCAATCCCGATCAGATTGCGGAGATTGCACAGTCTATTTCAGAAATCGGATTACTTCAGCCGATACTCCTGCGTAAAGCAGGGGACCGTTATGAGATTGTCGCGGGTCATTGTCGATTCTTAGCGCATAAAAAACTTGGTTTGTCTAATATCAAGTCCTTTGTCCGCGAAATGACCGATCAACAAACTATCATTGCGCGTGCGACTGAAAATCTTGCGCGCTCCGATCTCTCCGCTGTCGAGGAAGCGCAAATTTATTCCGATTTGGTTCTCACTCATGGGATGTCTATCGAACAGGTGGCCCAGAAATTCGGGAAGTCGCCCGGAACGGTAAAACGGCGGATGGATGTCCTCAAGATGCCGCCGATCTTGCAAGAGGCTGTTCACAAAGGACAGTTGTCAATGTCCGCCGCCGAGGAACTGTGGCCCATTTCTAACCCTGTTGATCTGGAATACTATCTTTTGTTCGCGGTCGAGAATGGTTGCACAAAGGAAGTGGCGCGGGGCTGGTGTAAGCAATGGAAGGACTCCCAGCGGCGTGAACGGGAACCTGGCGACGAGGGAGTGGGTGCGCCTTCAATTTATCAACCAAGGCCCGTTTATATTCCTTGCGATATTTGCGCGGGTCCCTCGCTTTTAGAGGATATCAATCGCGTTTCTCTTTGTGCAGAATGTTATAAAACAATCAAGGCCAACATGTAAAGGAGGTATCATGGATCAGGTTCAAAAGGTTTTAGAAGTAGAGCGCGCGGTCAATCTTTTGCGTGGTTTTGGATGGGATCGCCTGGAAGAATCGGTCGAAGGTGATAAGATTCGCCTGACCTTTGAGAAAACGCTTGAGTCTCCGGCTGTTTCGGAGTCTCAAGGGTAATTCGGGTTATTCCCGCGCGGCGGTGAGGGTTACTTCTTCTTGTCCGGTGGTTGGAACTCTCGCCGCCGTTTTCCTTTATCGGTGTCCAAGAAAACCCTTGAGTCTCCTCTGGTTTCGGAGTCTCAAGGGTTTTTCGTATTATGCTTGCGCGGCGGTAAGTGTTCCCGGTTTGTTTTCTCGTCCGGGAACTCTTGCCGCCGTTTTCCTTGTCTTTTAGCCGCTTAACTTCCCCGTCAAAAACCTAAAACACGTACCATCGTTTTGGGTTTTGGGGCCACACACAAGCAGCCTGGCCTCCCTCCGTGTGCGCCCTAAGCGCACATACAGAAGCCACTCCGGTTTTTTTTCGGGGTGGCTTCCTGTATAGGAGGGAGGCCAGGCTGCTTGTGTGTGGGTTAAGCGGTTGCTTTTGCGCTTAACCTGACAGTAAGAAACCGTTAAGTTTGCGGTTTCTCTCCGCTTTGCCGTGTCTTTTTTTGTTTTCCGCTGTTTTTCGCCGGGTCCCGGTGTGTTCTCCGGTGGCTCCGGGCGTCGGTCGGGTTTAGCCAGGCGAATTTATCTGAGTTGGTCGGGTGATTTTGTCCAGGAGAATCCGCAGAAGGTTTCTGCGTAGTAAGCGATCTCTTTCCCGGATGGCTGGGTGTCCATATATTCGTGGACGTAACACCAATCCTCAAACTTGGCTACCTGGGCTTCCGTGATGTCCATCGGGTATTCCCAGCCATTGTCCAGGATAATTGAGACGATTTTCTCTATGCGTAAAAAATCCACGCGGATTTGTTCCGGTCCCTCTACTGCTGCAAGAAAGTTGAGCGCGAAATCATCAACGGCTGTCAGCGCGTTGTATGCTTCGAGCGTGTGGTTGTTTTCCTCTGCGTAGTGCCTGACGTTTAACGCTGCTTGCTCTGCAAGCTGCTCCTGGAGTGTTCCCATACTAATCCACCTCTGATCGTTCTGAGGCCATGTTGCGCCCGTTTCAAGGTCGAATCCTTCCTCTGCCAGAATTTCGAGTGTCAGCGGGTCGGTTGGTTGGGGACACTCAACCAAATAGTTACCGGTATCTTCAATTTCGTCGAAGGGATTGAAATCCTCTATTGACGCGTAAAGGGCCTGCATTGCGAGGCTTGACGCGTAAAGCGTCATTGCTTCGTCTGTGGCGTCGCTGTGCCACTGATAACCATGCAAGAGTGCGGTCGCTCGCAGTGCCTTCGATGCTGCTGAGTTGATTTTTGTGTCTCCGGGTGCTCCGACGGCAACTTTGACCGGCTGGCCTAATGCGGAGCGGATTACGCCCGATATTGCGCCCTGGATAAATCCCATTATTGGCCCGATCGAGATCCCCACTCCGAACACCTGATCGGTGGTTTGTAACGCCTCGATGACGTTACCGGTCGATGGCCTGAATTTAGAGATTCGTCTTGCCAGGGTAACTTTCGCCTGTTTCGAGAACGGGTTGTGATTGGTCTGCGCTTCGACTCTCTTTTTACCTGCTCGTCCTGTTCCCACTCCGCCGCCCGCTTTCCGGATTCTTGAAAAGGGATTTACCAGGTTCAACAGGGTTGAGGCTCCGAGGATCAAGCCAAGTGGCCCGAGTATTGCGGCTGCAATTGGTCCCCCGATTACCGCCGCGCCGATCATACCAATACAGGCGATTGTAGAAAGTGCGTCCTGTACGTCATCGAGCGCCGTCAGGATCCCGGCTGCGTTTCGCGCGATCCGCGGGGAAGGGTCCGCGAGCATAGCGAGATATTTCTCTTTCTTTTTCTGCTTCTCCTTTTTGATATCCGAAAGTCTCCACGACGGGATTTCGTCGCGTAGTCCCCTCCGCCATTCCGGGACCGTCAAGCCGGTTCCTTTCAGGTCCGGGGGTTCGATCAATTTTCGTTCCGGTGGGCCAATTCCTTCTCCATAATCTTGTTTCTTGC
>Ga0222680_1000570_pt1 | contig 12403 bp, 10 predicted proteins | sample AntAcemetage1004_FD_181146 | JGI IMG/M metagenome (GOLD analysis project Ga0222680, IMG submission 181146) | Saline water microbial communities from Ace Lake, Antarctica - #1004 | ecosystem: Environmental > Aquatic > Non-marine Saline and Alkaline > Saline | place: Antarctica: Ace Lake... | reverse complement strand
GGAGATGTGGCTGAAGAGCGTCCACATCCACCGCAGCCAGAAGGGGGACAAGATCACGGTTGAGATCACCGGCCCCATGGACATTGTGGATAAGCTCGAGGCCCTCACAGAGCCGATAAAAAAAGCCCGGAAGCGCTTCAAAAAAGTGGTGGGGTGGGGAAACGAAATCCCGTAAAAAACATTCACTCCGCACTGATCAAATGTTCAAAAATAAATATTCGCATTCGCGCCAAATTTCCCGGTTTTCACAGTAATTTCAAGTAGTAGACCCCCAGTCTCAAGTTGAGACTGAAGCGCAAAATCCATATTCATCTTGACATAGTTGTTGATGGCATCCTGTGGTAAGTGGACTTGTCCCCGCGACCATGTCCCACCCCGGAGGTGGGACATGGTTATTAAGCTCGGACCTCGGTGGATATGCGGCCAAAAACTGGGTTTTGCCGGTTTGCGCCTAAATAAGGATGTCGTTGATTATCAAGGGGTTGCGAAGATAGCCACCTGTTAAGAGGTTTTGCTTTTAAATAAGATTTCAGGCGCAAATGGGTATCAAAATGTGCCGAGAGATAAATTAAACAAGTAACCATATGCTGTTCATGAGCTTGAGCAAATGCAGCATCCTTTCGCAATTTTGCGCCTAAATGAGTAACCTCCTGAGAATAAACATGTTGCATAAACAGCGGCCAAGAAACACGGTTAGCGTCTAAATGAATCAGATCAACCCCAGAATAGCACATAACTTCGATACCTCAACGATGTATATTTACGGTTGACACCAGGTATACACACGGTATAGTATATATATCATGGAATTCGAGTTTGACCCGGAGAAGAGCGAGGCGAATAAGAGGAAGCACGGGATCGATTTCATCGAAGCCCAAGCCCTCTGGAACGATCCCGACTTACTTGAGATTCCTGTAAAAGTGACTGACGAACCAAGATTCATGGTCGTTGGCCACATCGCCGGGAAGCATTGGTCCGGAGTTATAACCTATCGGGATGACAAAATTCGAATCATCTCGGTTCGTCGATCTCGACAAGAGGAGGTTGAAGTCTATGAAAGCTAAGGATTTTGATAGGAAGTTCGATGCCGGCGAAAACATCACCAAGCATCTTGATCTATCCAGAGCACGTCGTCCGGAGCACGAGCAGAAGAGGGTCAATGTTGACTTCCCTATCTGGATGATTCACTCACTCGATCGTGAAGCGAAACGTCTCGGCGTGCCCCGCCAATCTTTGATCAAGGTAGTGATTGCCGCGCACCTTGAAAAGGCACACGCATGATAGAGATTCGAACAAAACCTTGGATAGTCGGAGTCGGACTTACATAAACAATCATTGAAAAACGAGAAAGGGTCTTATACGGTAGATTCGGCTATTTCCCGGCCGCTTATATGGACCGCATAAGGCACTGTTATGCGGTAGATAAATCATATAATACCTTAAAGGAGAAAAAATGGAAAAAATATTTGACGGTAAAAAGACAGCAAAATTGGGCACTGAAAAGAATCCCGCTGTTGTGAATGTACAAACAGAAGAAAGAGTGAAAGAATTAGAATCAGTATTTGATGAAAACGGCTGGAAATATACAATTGAATTGGAACCAGATAAACCTGAGGATATCAAAGCCTTAGAAATATTATTGAATCCACTAAAAACAAAGATTGCCGAAAAGAAAGTGGGACGCAATGAACCCTGTCCATGTGGAAGCGGTAAAAAGTATAAAAAATGCTGTGGTAACTAGTCTTTTTTACATTCTAAAGAATTAACCTGCGCATAACCACCGGCGGCAAGCGGACGCGCGAACTGCCGCGCGCCGTTGAGCCGGGGCGTTAGGCTGAAAATGGTTTGAAACATGTATGTATCGAATGGACATAAATAACCAGCAGTTCTGTGTATTTTAAAGTCGGGTGACCGCTTTTTACTGCTGAAACGTGAAAAAGAACCCAATAAAGGTAAATACACACCAGTCGGTGGAAAAATCGATCCATATGAGAGTCCGATACATTCAGCCATCAGAGAGACATTTGAAGAAACTGGAATCCGTATCACATATCCAAAATGTTGCGGTGTAATGGTTGAAAGTTCACCAACTAATTATAACTGGATCTGTTTTGTGTATCTTGCCGAGATTGCGCATATTGATCCGCCTGCTTGTAAAGAAGGTAAACTTGAATGGATTAAATATTCAGAATTATTGGAAATTCCCACACCGAAAACAGATTGGCACATATATAGATATTCAGTTGAGAATAAAAACTTTATGTTCAATGTTGAATATGATCAGCAGTTGAATATTATATCGATGATAGAAGAAATAGAAAATAAATTACTCAATATTTAATTGAATATTAGATAATCGGGGACGGGCCCACGTAACCATCATTGAAAAACGAGAAAGGGTCTTATACGGCGGATTCGGCCATTTCCCGGCCGCTTATGCGGACCGGATAAGACTTTGTTATGTATCAAAAGGAAATTGAACGCCCATGATAGACGCAACCGCGATTGATCATGTTTGCCTGTCCGTAAGTTCTCTCGTCTGTACTCAGGAATACTACGAACGAGTTTTCGGAGCGTCTTGTAAGCTTCGTGATGGAGATCCAGGCACATTAGTGGTGGAAGCTGCACATGTTCATTTCTTCCTTTCGGAGTCGCATGCGAGTCCGGAATTTCTCTCAAGTCAACATTTGTCCCTGCGGGTCAATTCATTGGACGATGTGATATCTGCGTTGAATGCGTTGGGCATAACAGAATACGAAACTGGAGTTGTCGATTTTTTCAAGCATAACAACTACCGGTGGTGTGAATGGAGAGATCCTGATGGTATTCGTTTGGAGTGCGTTGAAATCCTAAAAGGATGAGACACATAACCAACGGCTGGAGGCGACGCTTGACAGCGCGCCTCAGCCGAGGCGTTATGTGAAAAAATCTACTGAAATATTGCGTAATTCATGTTAGTATGTTTTCATCATTACAAATAAAGGAGCTAAAATGAAAGTTAAATCGTTATTAATTCTATCAATTATTCTGGTTTTCGTTTCGGTGAATGCGTTCGCCCAAAAAAGCGGTGAGATTGTCTTTTCAAAGAGTCCGATCAATCCTTCAAATCCAGCCGGACTGACAACTCAATTTCAATCCGGCGACCGTATCTATTCGGTGGCATTTTTAGAGAAAAGCATTTTAAAAATTATCGGAAAGGAATCGGCAAAAAATGTTTCCGTGGAAGTATTTATCTACGAACTGAAAGCGCCCTTGTACGATTATCAACAACCGAGTGAAATGCAATTGGAAACCAGTACATTATGGGTTTCGGGTGATGCTCTTCAGAAAAATTATCTTCCGCTCGATATTGTCCCGGGAACAAATGAACTGACCGCATACGGCAGCAAAGAATTGGTTTATAAAAAGTTTGGACCCAAGTTTTATGGTCCAATTAAATTCGCAGAGCGAATGAGCCAACTAGAATCTGGTGAGCATACTATAATTGTCAAATTGAAATGTAATTATAATGTTGTGGCCGAAGGGAAGTTCGTTATTACTGGTGATGATTACACGGTTTACAAAAAAGCATCCAATGAATTGAACGAATTTGCAGTCAACTCAAAAACAAAAGCTGCGGTAATGCCGAAATCCGCGCGTTCCGATAACAAGCTTGAAGCAGAGATGATTACTGCTTTCAAGGCTTCACAAATTTACAATGACAGAGTAAAAGGTGATGTGTTGCGCGTTGTTATTATCGATTCCGATTGGATGATACGAAGAAACCAACTTACTGGAATTATTCTGCACAGATACATCCGTGCTGCTATTGCTGTAAAAAACAGTGACGGCACATGCACGGTTTGGCAAAACGTAACTTTTCAGCAAGATTATGTGAGCGACGAATTTCAAAAAACTAGATTTGATGGCATAGGAGATCAGTATAAAATCCCTTGCGAAAATGTGAATAAATAAATGGCGCTTCAGGAATTAGTGTGGGCAAAATGCAGATCTCCAATACCACAGGGCATGAGGTCAAGGCCGCCTAGATGAAATAAAATGGCTCGGCGAAAGCGGCTGCGATTACGGAATCCGCATGCGGTCGCCTTGATCTTCTGAACGCGTGCATTCTTGGCCTCTACGAGGGCGTTGTTAACGGCTGCGAAGATGGCATTGAGGATACCCCACAGGTAGTTGCGAACCATGCGCCCGACTCTAATAACCGGTTGAAGACGGCAGCGGGATATCCAGCCAAGTAAGCGATACCAAGCCTTCGATGCGCTTGTTCGATACGTGTAGTCCCAGAGAGCTGCACCCGTTTCTTTAATGGCCCAGGCTCGGGCTGTCTGAAGGTTGATTCGTGTCAAGGCCATGAAGTCACGTTGACCCCGGTTGTCTGTACGCTGAGCGTTGCGTAACCACTGATGGAGGGCGGGGGTCAAATCTTTCCTCTTGACAATTGAGGCAATAAAAACAGTTTTATAATCGGGGTCGGACCCACATAGCCAATCATTGAAAAACGAGAAAGGATCTTATATGGCAAATTCGGCCATTTCCCGTCCGCTTATACGGATCGTATAAGGCACTGTTATGCGAATTGAATTATTAGGTTTTCATTGTTAATATATTTCCCAGATGAAAGTTAGGGATATCATTAAAATGCTGGAAGTAGATGGATGGTACATTGTACGAACGAGAGGGAGTCATCGGCAGTACAAACACCCAACAAAAACTGGGCTTGTGACCATCGCCGGAAAGTCCAGTGATGACTTGGCACCAGGAACATTAAATAGTATATTTAAACAGGCAGGTGTTAAATGAGACGTTACTTAATCGTTATTGAAGAAACCGAAACTGGATATTCCGCCTATTCGCCTGATCTGGATGGGTGTGTTGCGACCGGAGCCACCAAGGAAGAGGTCGAAAAGAGAATGCGGGAAGCCATCGAGTTCCATCTGGATGGACTAAAAACAGAAGGTCTTCCCGTCCCCTCCTCTCATAGTTTCTCCGCTTATCTCGAAGTCACCGCATAACCAGTTGCTCAAGCTGACCCCGAAAAGCGGCTTCGCCGCTTCTGAAGATTAGGGGACGCTTTTCCCTTGATGTTTCTCGATCTGGCGGAGAGAATCGAGGAGTTCGGCACGACATATGAAAACCATGACCAAAGAGGAAGTAACCCAGTTGGCGATCCGGAAATACGAGGGGACGATTCGCCTGGTCGCGTCGGCTCAGGACTTGGAGCGGGCGATTTATGTGATCCGCGACGAACAGGTGGTGGGGCTTGACACGGAAACGAAGCCCGCGTTCCGCAAAGGTCAATTTCACCTGCCCTGCCTGGTACAGATTGCCACCGCGTCCGTGGTGTATCTCTTTCAGTTGAAACGGATGGAATTTTCTGGCGCGTTGGTCGAAATGCTGGAAAATCCGGCGCTCATCAAGGCAGGCATCGGGCTGGCTGACGATTTCTCGAGTCTCAAGAAGGTTTTTCCGTTTGAACCTCAAAACATCGTTGACCTGAGCCTCGTGGCGCAGCTGCAAGGCCTCAAACTATCAGGCGTCCGCAATCTGGCTGCGCAGCTGCTCGGATTTCGCGTCACCAAGGGCTCCTCCACTTCCAACTGGGCCAGCCCCCGGCTTACGCCGAAACAAATAGCTTACGCCGCCACCGATGCGTGGGTTTGCCGGGTACTCTTCCTGCGTTTTCAGCAACTCGGGTTCCTCGATCCGGGAGGCCGTCCGCTCCCGAGAAGGACAGGCGAGCGAATAGGGGACACCGGATAGATAATCGTGGAATTCCGGGAATTCCGGGGACACTGTTCGGTGATGAAAATAGAGGAATAAGAGATGTATTCAACAACAGATATATTTCTTGCAATGTTATTTGGTGCTATTGGGTTGGGGTATATTGTTTATGGCAAAAAACAACGAAGAGGTATTGCTCTCGTTTGTGGCGTAGCCCTATGTGCCTTTCCATATTTTATATCCAATGCGATCTTGGTTATTATAGTTGGAATAGTTTTGATGATTTTACCTTTTTATTTAAGGTATTAAAATTACCGAAAATCGCTGCGCCCAACCTGAAAACACTGCGCGTTTTCAGGTAGGTGAGCTCTGCGTTGGCTTCAGTAGGGGGCAGACCTTGAAACTTGGATCTTGCGCATGGATTGAAATAATGGGCAAAAGAGCTTGACTCGCCTCGCGTCTTTGAGTACATTAACGGTGTCCAAGAATGCAAACTCGCGGATTTTATCCCTCCAGAAGTGGGTATGCAGTCTAGCTATTCTTTTTGCGGCATCTGCATAGCAAGGAGAGATGGTATGAAAAAGCCTCTGGCAGCGATACTGGTTTCCTCTTTTTTATCACTTCTTTTTTTTGCCCTTACCACCGGTCATGCGTGGGGCCAGCTCGACAGCGGCCCCTGGCCGATGTTCCACCAGAACGAGAGGCACACGGGCCGCAGCTCTTACATAGGCTCGGCCGCCGCAGGCCTGAGGTGGAGCTATCTGACAGGCGGGGACATCTTCTCCTCGCCTGCCGTTGCGGCCGACGGCAGGGTCTATGCTGGCTCCGATGACGCAAAACTCTACAGTTTCAATTCCGATGGCTCGCTGGCGTGGACGTATTTGACCGTGGCATCGGGGGGGAGCGAGCGTTCATCGCCCGCCGTTGGAAGCGACGGCAGGGTGTACGTGGGTACCTACGGCAAGCTAGGCATCACGAACTATCCGCCGCGCATCTACAGCTTGAACTCCAACGGCTCCCTGGCATGGACCTATAGGGCCGGCGCATCCGCCTTTGCGTCGAAAGACGACGTGCACTCGTCGCCCGTCATCGGGAGCGACGGTAAGGTATACGCGGGCTCGACGGATAACCGCCTCTACGCCATTACGGCTGCGGGCTCCCTCTCATGGAGCTATGTGACAGGCGGCGATGTCTATTCCTCGCCCGCCCTGGATGGTGACGGGAGAGTCTACGCGGGCTCGGATGACGACCGCCTCTACGGCTTTAATTCGGACGGCTCCCTGTCGTGGAGCTATAGAAGCGGAGGCGACATGTATTCCTCGCCGGCCGTGGATGACGAGGGGAGGGTGTATGCAGGGTCGATTGACAACAGCATGTATGCCATAAATTCCGACGGCTCCCTGATATGGAGCTATGCGACTTCAGGCGACGTCCAGTCATCCCCCGCCGTGGGGAGCGACGGGAGGGTGTACGCCGGTTCATACGACGGCAGCCTCTACTGCCTTGATTCCGACGGTTCTTTGCTGTGGACCTACGTGACCGGGCACGCCGTACGGTCCTCGGCGGCCCTCGGGAGCGACGGGGGCGTGTACATCGAGTCCCACGACAATCGCGTCTACCGCATCGGCCCGGACGGCTCCTTCACATGGAGCTACGTGACGGGGGGGTGGGTCATCATCCCGCCTTCCTATTCTTCTTCCCCGGCGATAGGAGGCGACGGCACGATCTACGTGGGCTCATGGGATGACAGGCTCTACGCAATCTACGAGGATACTCCCACGCCCACGGAAACGCCGACGATAACCGGGACGCCGACGGAGACCCCCACGAACTCTCCCACGCCCACGCCCAGCGTGACGCCCACCGGCACGTCCACGGCGACACCTACCGACACTCCAACGGTGACGGCCACGCCGACCGGAACGAACACGCCCACGCTGACGCCCACCATCACGCCTACGTCACTGATCACGGATACGCCGACGGAGACTCCCACGGAGACGCCGACACCGACGCTGACGGGGACTCCCACGGGAACGCCAACCGAGACACCCACGGGGACGCCGACTGAGACCGCCACCCCCACAATCACCCCGACGCCGGCGCCGTGGCCCATGTTCCGCCACGATGCCGCCCGCACCGGCCTTAGTCAGTATCGGGGGTCCCTCGCCGCGGGCCTGAGATGGAGCTACGTAACGGGCGGCGGCGTCTATTCCTCGCCCGCCGTGGGAAGCGCAGGGAACGTGTACGTGGGGTCCGACGACGACCGCCTCTACAATATCAACTCCGACGGCTCCCTTGCGTGGAGCTACAGGACCGGCCTCGTGCTTGTAGGCGGCGTCCGTTCATCGCCCGCCGAGGGGAGAGACGGGAGGGTGAGCGTGGGCTCCGATGACGGCCGCCTCTACAGCTTCAACTCCGACGGCACCCTGGTGTGGAGCTACAGGACGGGAGGGATCCTGGCGGGCAATGTCCTGTCATCGCCCGTTACGGGGGATGACGGAGGGGTATACGCCGGCTCCAGCGATGATCGCCTCTACGGCATCAGCTATGCCGGATCTCTCCTCTGGAGCTATCGGACGGGGGGCAACGTCTCATCCTCGCCCGCCCTCGCCGCCGACGGGAGGGTGTACGCGGGCTCGGACGACAACAGTATCTATGGCATTAACTCGGACGGCTCGCTGGCCTGGAGCCTCGCGACGGGAGGCGATGTCTATTCCTCTCCCGCCATAGGCGCTGACGGGAGAGTGTATGCGGGCTCCGGCGATAACCGGCTCTACTGCCTCGATTCAGGGGGCGTGTTGCTGTGGTCATACGAGGCCCTCGATGATATCGAATCGTCGCCCGCCCTTGGGGATGGCGGAAGGGTGTATGCGGGATCTGATGACAGTCTTCTCTACGGCCTCAACTCCGACGGCTCCCTGTTGTGGACCTATGCCACCGGAGACTTTGTCAGGTCATCGCCCGCCGTGGGGAGCGACGGGATGATATATATCGGCTCTCATGACGACCGCGTCTACTGCATAGGCCAGGACGGCTCCCTCGTGTGGAGCTACGTGACGGGGGGGTGGGTCCTTCTGCCGCCTGCCTATTCTTCATCGCCGTCGATAGGGGATGAGGGCGCGGTCTATATGGGGTCGTGGGATAACAGGCTCTACGCCATCTACCAGGAGACGCCCACGCCCACGCTGACGCCGACGATAACGCAGACACCGACCATCACGCTGACACCGACGGAGACGCCCACACCCACGCTGACACCGACGGAGACGCCGACGGCGACTCCCACCGACACGCCCACGATCACCGCCACGCCTTTGGTCACGGATACGCCGACTCAGACTCCCACGATCTCTCCCACGTCGACACCCACCGGGACGCCGACTGAAACCCTCACGCCCACCATCACGCCGACGCCCATGGCGTGGCCCATGTTCCGCCACGACCCGGCGCACACGGGCAGGAGCCAATACCGGGGATCGCTCGCGGCGGGGTTGAGATGGAGCTACATCACGGGAGACGACGTGAGGTCATCGCCCGCGGTGGGGAGTGATGGGAAGGTGTACGTGGGGTCCTTCGACGACGTTCTGTACTGCCTCAACTCCGACGGCTCTCTCCTCTGGAGCTATGAGACGGGAGACGATATCTATTCTTCGCCGGCCGTGGACGCAGACGGCAGGGTGTATGCTGGCTCATACGATTATAACGTCTACTGCCTCGATTCTGACGGGTCGTTGCTGTGGAGCTATGCGACAGGGGACTGGGTGAGGTCCTCGCCCGTGGTGGGGAGCGACGGGAGGGTGTACGCTGGCTCATGGGACGCGAACCTCTACTGCCTCGATTCCGGGGGGGCGCTTGTATGGAGCTACGCGACGGGGTTCTGGGTCACCTCATCGCCCGCCATAGGAGAGGACGGGAGGGTATACGCGGGGTCCGACGACAGCCGCGTCTACTGTCTCAACTCGGAGGGGTCGCTCGCATGGAGCTACCGGACGGGGCTCCCCGTTACCTCGTCCCCCGCCATCGGAGAAGACGGGAAGGTATACGCGGGGTCCGACGACAGCCGCATCTACTGCCTGGGCTCCGACGGCTCTCTGGTATGGAGTTATCGGGCCGGACTCCTTGTGTTCGTGGCATCGTCCCCCGCCATAGGGAGCGACGGGAGGATATACGCGGGCTCTGACGACTTCGGCGTTTACAGCCTCAACTCGGATGGGGCACTCGCGTGGAGCTACGGGACGGGGCAGTTGGTCAACTCCTCGCCCGCGATAGGAAATGACGGGACGATCTACATCGGCTCCTGCGACAGCAGGGTCTACGGCATACGCTCCGATGGCTCCCTGCGGTGGAGCTACGCGACCAACGGATGGATCAATTCCTCTCCCGCCATAGGGAGCGACGGGACGGTCTATGTCGGGTCTCACGACGACGCGCTCTACGCCATCTACCGGGAGCCCTCTATACCCCTCGCCCTGATGAAGGACCAGGGCGGCGACTACAACCTCTACGGGTACGAGGTGCCCGCAGGGGGGGACTGGGTCTACTGGGACGCCGCGGCGAGGAACCCATCTCCCCTGGGCAGGGACTTCTGGATCATACCGTCGGGCAACAACACTGTCACGATGACGGAGGTCGACGCTGACGGGACGGGGGCGCAGGAGCTGGCCGTCCTGAAGCTGGACAGAGGTTTTGACCAGAACATATACCTCTACAACGTGCCGGTTCCGGGAGACTGGTCCTACTGGGACGCAGATGCGCGGAACCCCTCGGCCCTTGCGAGGGAGTTCTGGACGATACCGGCAGGGAACGACACAATCCTCATGGCGGATGGGTGCAGCCGCATAGCCTCTATGAGGGACCAGGGCGGCGACTACAACCTCTACCTGTGGAACAGCCCCGCCCCTGGAGACTGGACGTACTGGGACGCTCACGCGAGGAACCCCTCGGCCCTGGCGCGGGACCTGTGGGTTATACCGCAGGGGGACGACGCTGCTGCCATGTGCGGCCTGGACACGACGGGGAACGGGGATGCCGACAGCCTCCTTGTTGTAGGCAACACGGAGGGCGACTACAATCTCTACCTATGGAACATGCCGGCTCCCGGCGACCGGACGTACTGGGACGCCATGGCGAGGAACCCGTCGGCCCTGGCGCGCGACTTCTGGATCATACCCCAGAGGAACGACATAGCACAGGTCTCGGGTATAGGGCGCGGAGGACCCGACGAGCTCTCCGTGATGGAGGACGACGCGGGGGACTACAACCTCTACATATGGAACGCCCTTGTCCCCGGCGACTGGACGTACTGGGACGCGATATCACGCAACCCCTCGCCCTTCGCGCGCGACTTCTGGAATATTCCGGAGGGCAACGACACGGTGGGCATGGCTGCGCCGAACTGATAGGTGACGATGGTCGAAGGCTTTTATTAAGCGCCGCCCATGTCCTGCGCCTTGTTTTGCTCCCTCGCGCTTTGAGTTAGCCTTTGATGCCCGCTTTTTGAACAGTTAGTATCCCTATAGAGGAAGGGCATGCACCGTTAACGAAAGGAATTTCCCATGAGAAAGAAGATATTCATTATCCACGGCAAGGGCGTCAACAGGGGCATCGGCAAGGAGGGCGGCGGCGACCTGGATACCGTTGGATCCAACGCCCTCTACGCGGTCTGGGCGCAGAACTCGCTCAGGGAAGAGCTGGGCAGGGACCCGGTCTACGGGGAGGACTACGAGTTCGATTTCCTGAATTACTCGGAGGGCATCGCCGGCCTCGCCGTCCACAGCGGGTGCGACCTCTACATACCGGACTTCCCCATAGATGCGCTTGCCCCCCGTATGAAGCTGCTCGTTATCGATGACGAGGAGACAATCGATCTCATAAACGAGTACACGACCCTCCTGAACGATTTCAAGAGCTGGATCATAAAGAACGCGGACAATGTAAGCGACGAGATAAAGGAAATATTCAACGCGGCCTACAAGCAGCTTCCGAAGGTCATGGAGCACCAGGAGAAAGCCGCCCTCCTCGCTGCTCTGGAGGTCCTGAAGATAACCTGGCGCCTGACCGAACTCGACGTCGCCAGGAAGAGCATCGAGGACCAGCAGATCAAATATTTCCTCGATTCCCACCTGCAGGGTATGACGGAGGTCATGACGGGCAAGCGCCTCCAGGAGCTCAAGAAGACACTCAAGGGGCAGTTCGAGGACAAGACCAAGGAAAAGATGGTTGACGCTCTCGTAAGGAAGGAGCCTCTGAACAAGGACGCCGTCCTCGGGTTCGATAAGGCAATCTCCATGGACATGTCCACGAACGGGCTTGTGAGCTACTCGGACGAGCTGCTCATCGTGGCCACCGAGGTCGTCGCCTACGCGGTGCGGGGGATGATACAGATGAGGGACCTCCCCTTCTCGGAAAAGCTGGCGGCCTCCTACAAGATCACGCTCCATCACCTCACCGAGGAGCTCAAACGGCATTTCCTCAAGATATCCAACCTGTGTATCTCCCTTCCCGGGGATGCCCCCGACGGGGTGAAGAAATCCGTGAAGGGAATCTGCGGGGCCACAGACAGCATCGTGAATATACTCGATCACCTCGGCGATTACCTCCCTGAGAGCCGGAAGGAGGCCGCCCGCTTTACCATGAGAGTTATGCTTGTCGAAGAGGCCACGGCTGCCGCCGCCCCGGA
>Ga0222680_1000566_pt1 | contig 12470 bp, 9 predicted proteins | sample AntAcemetage1004_FD_181146 | JGI IMG/M metagenome (GOLD analysis project Ga0222680, IMG submission 181146) | Saline water microbial communities from Ace Lake, Antarctica - #1004 | ecosystem: Environmental > Aquatic > Non-marine Saline and Alkaline > Saline | place: Antarctica: Ace Lake... | reverse complement strand
TTGTAAAAAAACTCCGTCGAGACCATCCCAGTCCCGATACTGGTTGGGAATTGTATGTCGATGACTATCTGAAAGGTGAAGCATTAGGGTTTATCAAAAAACATCCCGGCCATACACTGAAACTTGCGGGGAAAAAGCTGGTGATGTTCTGGACTACGGATTGGACGCATCCACTGGCGCGCTTGCCTGTCTTCTGGGTGCCCTACCTATTGCTTTCACCATTTTTTCTGCTGGGGTTTGTTCACGCGATTGTAAAATGGCGCAGATCGTCTGTTTTCGTCCTCATTCCATTGGTGGTGGCTACCCTGTTGGCGATGGTCTTTTTCGTTCTGCCGCGCTATCGCATGACGATAGACCCGTTTTTCTTCATCTTTGTGGGTCTGGGAGCCCTTTGGCTTGTGAAGATCATGAGGAGGTGGACCGACTAATTGAGCAACCAGATTTCAAGGTGGCTGGCACTTGATTATTTTAGCCGCGCAGCGGTTTAGTTCTGACCCCACACGCATAACGCAAGCAGCTCAGAACGCTCTGCAGAAAACGTCAGACAAGATCATTGTGCTGAATACCGCTCCAGGGGTTGCTGAGTTTTGCGGTGCCGAGAATGATTTTTAGTACGCGGTGAGCTGTATTGGCCACTTGGTAATCGAGCGGTATGCACATGCCTTTTGATCGAATGTCAGTGGCCATTTGAACCTCAACTGCATGTACAATGGTAGCGCGATTAAGGCCGGTAAGAATAATTGATCCGGTATCCATGGCTTCGGGGCGCTCCAGGGCGGTTCTGACAGTAACGGCAGGAAAATCCAGTATCGAAGACTCCTCGCATATCGTGCCGCTGTCGGACAGTACACAAGCAGCGTGCATCTGAAGATTTACATAATCCAAAAACCCGAATGGTTTCATAAACCGAACCTTGTCGGCTATTGCTGCCCTGCCAAGTTTTTCGAGCCGCTTGCGGGTTCGTGGATGCGTCGAAACAATCACCGGCAGGTCGTATTTTTCTACCAACGCCTCAAATGCGTCAACCAGAGCCGTCAGGTTCTCCCGCCGGTCGACATTTTCCTCCCGATGAATACTTGCCAGGAAATACTTCTGAGGTTGCAGCGCAAGATCACTCAGTGCGGATGAAGCCCTGATTCGTTCCATGTTTGTTTCCAAGACCTCACGCATCGGAGAACCCGTTAGATAAATTCTCCTGTGCGGAAGCCCCTCGCTGAGCAAATGCCGGCGCGCATGTTCCGTATAACATAGGTTGAAGTCACTGATGTGATCTATAATACGGCGGTTTATTTCCTCCGGCACGTTAAAATCGAAACAGCGGTTCCCTGCTTCCATATGATACACGGGAATTTTAAGACGCTTGGCCATAATGGCGACGATGGAACTGTTTGTGTCTCCAAGAATCAGAACAGCATCGGGCTTTTCGCGGAGGAGTAGGTCTTCGGCGGCGACAAGAATACCGCCATAGACACGGCCTACACTGGATGTATCGACATTCATGAAATGATCCGGCTTGCGAACATTCAGATCCTTGAAAAAAACCTCATTCAATTCATAGTCCCAGTTTTGACCGGTATGGACGATAACATGATCAAGGTGCTTATCGAGGAGCGCCATTGTACAGGAGAGACGAATAATCTCGGGCCGCGTACCCAAAATGGTGACAACTTTCACAGGTCAAACCTCCTCAAAGAATGTATCCGGATCATCCGGGTTAAAATGCTCATTGATCCAGAACAGCGTTACCAGCTCTGCAGTTCCGACATTTGTAATATTATGGGTATGATAAATGGGCATCTCCACCCATGCCGGCTTGTCACCGGAAACCAGATATTCAATCACTTTGTCAGTTCCGATCCGGCGCAGCTTGATGCTGGCCTGGCCACTGACCACACAAAATTTTTCATTTTTACGGATATGATAATGATTGCCGCGTGTGATTCCGGGCTTAGTAGTCGAAAACGAAACCTGCCCGCCGGTTTCCAACTTGAATACCTCGACAAAACTACCGCGTTCATCGGTGTTGAGCGTTAAATGACGTTCCCAGTCAGCAGCATCCATATAGGTAATAAAAGTATTATAGAGATCGCGTTCAAAGGCTGAATTAATTGCCGGAACCATGCCACTGCCATAGAAATAATCCTTATATTTTTTAAGCAGCGCCAACACTTCTGAAACTTTTATCTCGGCCCGTGCTGGTATGTGCTCAACATGATATCCTCCGGGAGGATTATGGATCAACCGATAAATCTCCTCCACCAGATCGTTGATATATATCATCGTCATCTGGCCATCCTGCTTGATGGTTGGCTCCTGCCCATGAGTAACCTGATGACAGAAAGTAGCAACCACCGAGTTGTAGAAAGGACGGCCTCCGTCTCCGAACACATTCGGAACAACCATGGATACGGCCGAAGTACCGTGGCCTGTGCTCCACTGCTCTAGCAGTTCCATGGCCCGCTTCTTGCCGCGGCCATATTCGTTATCGCGATCAATCTGTGTGCTCGACGAAAAGAGGATATAGGGTGTATTACCGCAGGCATCGACTACAGACAAAAGCGTAGACATCAGCTCTATGTTTTTTTCATAGACCACCTGAGGTTCATCACGGTTGACCCCGGCCAAATGTACGATGATGTCGGCATTTCCAACAAAAGCTTTGAGATTATCGAGATGATCATAATAACTGTCATCATAAGGCAGAATTTCAAAACCCTTCTCACATGCAAGCCGGTCACGAAGATGTGTGCCGACAAATCCAGCCATACCGGTTATTCCGATCTTCTTAGTCATTTTGCAAAGGTCCTTCCACAAAAACGAAGAAATGATTTTTAACCACGAAAGTCACGAAATACACGAAAAATGAAGGGGGTTTCACTGTCGTGAAAATATTCTTTCTTTTCCCGTTCGTGCTTTTCGTGTCTTTCGTGGTTAATTTCTTTATGCTTTTCCTGTTCGTGCTTTTCGTGGTTATGCTCTCTTATAATACTAAGCGCAGGACGGTTGCCTTGGGATGCGAACCGAAATTAACCAGCAATCCAACCCTCATTCCGGTTGCCTTTAAATAGTTTAAAATCTGGGCCTTGTGTTCAGAAACAATTTCCTTAACAGCTTTCAGCTCAATGACTATCTTATCAAAACAGATAAAATCAGGCCTGAAAAACTGTTCTAGCGGTTGTCCCTTATATGACAGGGCAAGCGATGGCTGGGCAACAAAAGGAACCCGTCTGGCTGTAAACTCTTTTTGCAGACATTCCTGATACACCGACTCCAAAAACCCGCGGCCCATTTCGCGGTAGACCTCAAAGACAGCACCCTGAATGGCAAAGCACTGCTCCTTATAAATAATCCGCTCTTTCATGGCCCATAACCTTCTACCAAGAAACTCACGCACTACACGAAAAAAAGAAGGGGTTTCTACACTTTTTTCAAAAAGGATCCCTACTTTATACCCTTTCGTGATTTTCGTGTATTTCGTGGTTACCGCACCTTTTACGCCTTCCGGGTCTTTCGCGGCACATGGCTTTTCAGCTCCGCCTGCACCTCGGGCAAACTTAAAAGCAGTTTTTCAACCTGCTTGACTTTGAGCTGCTCTGTATTATGCGAATGATAGTCTTCAAGCAGCATCTCTTTTTTATCGCCCTTGTTAAAATAAATTGCATAATTCAAACTGCGCGCATCCAAGGCAACTCTGTAGTAATCGCCCATATCATCCGCCCGCGCCAATTCTTCTTTGGTGACCAGTGTTTCGTAAAGTTTCTCACCATGCCGAATGCCGATGACCTTAATCGGCACAGCGGACTTAAAAATATTTTTTAACGCTTGTGCCAAATCCTGCACTGTGCAGGCAGCAGCTTTTTTAACAAAAATATCACCCGGGCGGGCATTGCTAAAGGCAAACAGTACCAAGTCCACCGAGTCCCGCAAGGGCAATAAAAACCGGGTCATCTCCGGCACAGTAAGAGTTAAGGCCTTATTCTGCTTGATCTGCTCTATAAATAAAGGGATTACCGAACCGCGCGAACACAAGACGTTTCCGTATCGAACGCAGGACACTACCGTTTTGTTGCACACGTTAGTTCGAGCAACAGCCTGGGCGGTTTTCTCCATCAGTGCTTTGGTCATACCCATGGCATTGACTGGATAGACGGCCTTATCGGTACTAAGGCACACTAGACCTTTCACCCCGGCCGCAATGGCTGATTCGATAACATTATGCCCACCGGTTATATTAGTCATGACCGCCTGCATGGGGAAAAACTCACACGATGGCACCTGCTTAAGTGCCGCGGCATGAAAAACAAAATCTACCCCTTGCATGGCATTGTCTACGCTGTCACGATCGCGGGTATCGCCAATATAAAACGAAAGCCGCGAATTAGAATAATCAATGCGCATGAACTCCTGCTTGAGTTCATCGCGGCTGAAAATTCTGATTTCTTTAACCTTGGTCTGTAGCAAACGATTAACCATAGCTTTGCCGAATGATCCAGTCCCGCCCGTAACAAGAATAATTTTGCCTGATAAGGTCTTCATGATAGTTCTCCCTGTTCGTTTCTATGGCTGATGCGGCATGACGCCAGAATCAGATTACAGGCACCGGTCGTTTTCCCTTATAACGGTCTACCGAAAATAAGCGTTATTTTTTTCTTCAGCGAAGCACGCTCCGTATTTGCCTGCCCTAATAATTAATCCTCGAAAATTCGTATCATATCATACTGTGCGATTTAATCAACGGGCAGTATATCCTCCCGGGCCGAATCAGCACTGGTTTGTTACAGACACTCTGTTTAGCGATAGTCGCATCAGAGCCTTGGCTGTTGTTGATATAGATACACGTGAAGTCTTGGCTATCGAGGTAAATCACAGCCTACCGGGGCCACAAGGGTTGTACGGATTTTGAAGCGTTTGACAGAGTTTCGTTGTTGCCCAGAGGCGATTCCACCAGACAATGGCCCAGAGTTTACCAATATTGTGCTGGATGGTTGGCCTGGCAACAGCATCGAGTATACGCGAAAAGATTAAAATCTTTAGAGAATTGCCGCAGATTTTTATTGCGCTGTTCCGGGCCAGATAGTATGAACGATACAAAAACTCTCGCGCATATAACGTGGTACTACATCAGAAGAGCCTCAGCCGCGATTGCGCTATGGATACGCGCTCCCCGAAAGGCTGCTCGACTTCAAAACACAATGACTTCCGCAAATCGCAAGACCCAGGAGGTGATTGATTGGCTTAGACATTAAGCTGTATTTGATTTGGTTAACACACACTCTCTTTAAACCAGGTATAGACTTTTTCTATTCCCGCTTTTAATTCAGTTTTATATCTCCATCCAGTACTTTCCAGCAAACTAACATCCAGCAACTTCCTCAATGTTCCATCCGGCTTTGACATATCATGGTCTATTGCACCTTCATAGCCAACCACATCCTTGATAATACTGGCAAGTTCCAAAATTTCTAAATCTTTACCGCTACCAATATTTACATGCAATTCTTCGTTATAGGTTTTCATGAGATGTATGCAAGCATCAGCCAAATCATCTACATACAAAAACTCTCTTCTGGGCTTGCCGGAACCCCATATAATCACCTTTTTTTCGTTTTTTATTTTTGCTTCATGAAATTTTCTTATAAGAGCAGGCAGCACATGTGAGGTTTCCAAATTAAAATTATCGTTTATGCCATAAAGGTTCGTTGGCATTACTGATATAAAATTGCAATCATATTGTCTGCGATAAAATTTACACAACTCTATTCCTGCTATTTTGGCAATAGCATATGCTTCATTTGTCGGTTCTAAAGAACCGGTAAGCAGGTAGTCTTCTTTAATTGGCTGGGTGACCATTTTCGGATAAATACATGAAGAGCCTAAAAATAATAATTTTTTCACCCGATATTTATAGGCACAATGAATAATATTCGACTCAATCATCAGGTTATCGTAAATAAATTCTGCGGGGCACGTGTTGTTTACCTGAATCCCACCAACTTTCGCAGCAGCTAAAAAAACATACTCGGGCTTTTCTTCTTGAAAGAACCTTTCGACCTCTTCCTGTCGTATTAAATTTAATTCATCAAGAGTTCTTCCAAATATTCCTGTATACCCATCAGCCTCTAAATTTCTGACAATTGCAGAGCCAACCATTCCCTCATGTCCGGCTATGTATATTTTCGCTTGCTTATCCATGACCATATTTACCTCTAATCAAATTCTCTTCTTATTTTTTCTTCTCGCTCTACGAGCTTCATATCACTTGTAACCATAATCTTTACCAACTCATCAAAACTGGTTTGAGTAGGATTCCATCCTAACAAAGTTTTCGCTTTCGTCGGATCACCCAGCAATTGTTCAACTTCGGTAGGTCTAAAGTACTTCGGATCAATCTCAACTAATACTTTTCCCGTGGAGCCATCTATACCTTGTTCATCGATGCCTTCACCTTTCCATTCAAGCTCTATGCCTGCTTGTCTGAAGGCAAGTGTTGTAAATTCCCGCACAGTATGCATTTCTCCTGTGGCAATAATAAAATCTTCCGGTTTGTCATGCTGAAGCATCAACCACATACATTCCACATAGTCCTTTGCGTGTCCCCAGTCACGTTTTGCATTCATGTTTCCAAGATATAATTTTTTTTGTGTTCCTTTTTTTATCCTTGCAGCAGCAAGAGTAGTTTTTCTTGTTACAAACGTTTCACCGCGTCTTTCTGATTCATGATTGAATAAAATCCCGTTAACGGCAAACATATTATATGCTTCCCTGTAATTCTTTGTAATCCAAAATCCATAGAGCTTGGCAACACCATAGGGACTTCGAGGGTAAAAGGGCGTTGTTTCTTTTTGCGGGACTTCTTGCACTTTTCCGAATAATTCAGACGTTGATGCCTGATATATTTTTGTTTTTTTTTCGTACCCTAAAAATCTTACGGCTTCAAGCAGCCTCAAGGTTCCCAGGCCATCTGTGTCTGCAGTATACTCCGGAACTTCGAAGGAAACCTTCACATGTGACTGTGCTGCCAGATTGTAAATCTCATCGGGCTTTATTTCTTTTATCAATCTAATTAAATTCGTAGAATCCGTCATATCCCCATAATGCAGCTGCAATTTTCTTTGTGAGTGCATATCTTCAAGCAACTCGTCAATATATAAATGCTCAATTCTTGCTGTGTTAAAAGAGGAGCTTCTGCGAATAATTCCGTGAACCTCATACCCTTTCTCCAAGAGCAATTCAGCTAAAAATGACCCATCCTGCCCGGTAATCCCTGTAATTAAAGCTATTTTGCTCATTTTATTTTCTTCCTATATAAATTAAATAACTTGTGAGTTTTTTATCAAAACTTCATTTACTATATCTATATATTTTTTTGTTCCATAAGATTTGGTGAGATTATTAAGTATATAGCGTCTTCCTTTTTTTTCTTTTTCCACAAACGAAAATCTATCACTATACATTCTTAAAATTGCATCCATAAGCTCCTTTTTACTGTCAGGAGGAACAATAATTCCGCAATCTGAATCTTGTACTATCGAACTCAATTCGCTATCCAAATCAAATGATGCTAACACAGGTCTTTCAGAAGACATAATGCTCCAGGTCTTGCGTTAAATGAGAACTCGCTACTTGTTCCGGTTCATAATAGAGGGACATTGTAAGTAGTTTCATACTGTCTTTACTGTAAATTTTTGACTTTCCTAACTTGCTTTACAGCAAATAGCTTTTAGCGTCCCATAAAAGCTTGCTTCGATTTTGTCTTTTTTTTCAGTCAGATTTTAAAATCCAAAGTTGCTACATCACCGACAAAAGGTCAAGCGTTTTCTCCAGCATCTTCACCAGACATTACAATATTTTTCCCTTAATTTTTCCATCATAGGTGCCATTTTTTTCTTTGGACAAACATTATAACAGCCTAAGTGTGTATTCATTATTTCAGGGAATATCAATCTGAAACGATCAGTTTCACGCCTGGCGGGAGGAAATTTCTACGCGCAGCCGTGCAAGCTGCTCATTCGCTCCGGCAGCCGTCGACGCACTGGTCCCGAGGTAAAATTTAACCTTCGGTTCAGTGCCGGATGGCCTTACGGCAAACCAGGAACCATCTGCCAGGATATAATGCAACACACGCGACCTGGGCAGGTCAAGAGTGTATTCGCGCCCGCTGACGTAATCCCATCCACGACGCTGATTATAATCACGTTTTACTGTTATCGCCTGGCCGGCATATTCTTCAGAGAGATGATCAAAGGCTGCAACGTAGCGGTCTGCCTCTGAGATATCCTGCAGCTCAACACTGAGAAGATCTTCAGCATAATAGCCATGGCGCTGGTGCAGCTCCTCAAGTACCTCAAGCAGGGTTGTACCCCCTTCTTTATACCAAGCTGTCATTTCGGCTATTAAAAACGATGCTATGGCCGCGTCTTTGTCACGCACAAAAGTTCCCGTGAGATAGCCGCAGCTTTCCTCATACCCGAACACAAATGAAGCGCTGCCGGATGCACACAACTGCTCAATCTTCTCACCGATAAATTTAAACCCGGTGAGCGTTTCAACCGTACGCAGTCCGTATGATTCAGCCACCCGAGAGCCGAGTTCGCCGGTTACAATTGTCTTCACCAGAACCGGATTGTCCGGCATGGCTGCCTGCGTGCGCAGACGGCTGCAGATATATTCAATCAACAGGGCACCGACCTGATTGCCGCTCAAAATCTGATAGTCTCCGTCACGGCCGCGCACAGCTGTGCCGACCCGGTCACCGTCGGGATCGGTCGCAAGGACGATATCAGCATTCACCTTGCCGGCCAGCTCCAGTGCCATTTCAAGCGCGGCAGGATCCTCAGGATTGGGAACTCGCACTGTACTGAAGTCAGGATCGGGATCAGCCTGTTCAGAAACCACAGCCACATCAGCCAGGCCGCTGCCCGAGAGCAGCTGCGCAATACAAACCGAGCCGGTACCATGCAGCGGTGTGTACACCACGGTGATGCGTTCCTGCGGAGTGCTCAGCGACAGGCCCCGAACTTTTTCAAAATAACTCCTGTCAACCTCCGGTCCGATCAGCTCCAGCAAGTCGACTTTTTCAGCAGATTCACGGCTCATAGCTTTAGGCGAATCAAAAACATTCAGAGGCCTGATCGCCTCAATAACCTCATCGATCAACGGACTGACCGCCTGGCCACCGTCAGGGCCATAGACCTTGTAGCCGTTATAGTCACCGGGATTATGACTGGCAGTAATAACAATGCCAGCATCGCAGCCCAACTCACGCGTAGCATACGAAAGCATTGGTGTCGGTCTGATCGCGTTAAAAAGTAACGCTTTAATACCATTGGCTGCAAGCACCAGCGCGGCTTCTTCTGCAAATTCGGCTGAATACCGGCGCGTGTCATAAGCAATGGCGACTCGACAGGGACTTTTCTGAGGGCGATGCTTAGGCGGCACCTCACCGAAGGACGCTGCCGTGCCGTGATCAACAGAAAAGTCTTTGCTGCAGCCGTTATTCAAATAATTTGCCAGTCCCTGAGTAACGCGACGTACCGTATAGCGGTTAATCCGATTTAAGCCGGGGCCGATCAGGCCCCGAATACCTCCGGTGCCAAAAACAAGCTCTTTGCCAAAATACGCTTCTATCATAGCCGGGTCATCAGCACATGCTTCAAGCTCTTCCCGCATGACCGAATCAAGCTCTGGACGCGCCAGCCACTCTTTATAGCGGGTCCATGAAATCTCAGACATCGGCGGTGCCCCCATTGAGCGCGCTGTTACCATGCTCGGCTATATTGTCCAGGATGCGGCCGTAGTCATCGTCATAACGGATGATATCATCTTCGCCAAGATACTGCCCGTTTTGGACCTCGATAACTGTCAGGGGATCATAGCCTCTATTTTCCATTCGATGCCGCGCCCCCAGAGGAATACCAATACTCTCACCCGTTCGCACAACAACCTGTCGATCATCAACGCTAACCAACGCCTCCCCGCCAACCACGACCCAATTTTCAACACGGAATCGGTGGCTCTGCAGGCTGAGCCGGGCTCCTGGATTTACATTAATGCGCTTCACCTGATAGTGCTCACCTGGTTCCAAGCATGTGTAGCTGCCCCAGGGGCGATAAACGGTGCGATGCTCGCGGGCCTCAACCGACCCGGCTGCAGTGAGCTGATCGACGATTTTTTTAACATCCTGGGTTCGGTTGCGATCACACACCAGCAAGGCATCGGGAGTATCAACGATAATCATGTCCTTGACTCCGACTACGCCGACAAGGCGCAAATCTGAGCGAATCATCGTACCCTGCGTATCCACAGCACAGACCCTGCCAGCAAAACAGTTAGCGCTATCATCGTGATTCGCAGCCTGATAGCAAGCCTCCCAGCTACCCAGATCTGTCCAGGCAATTGATGTCGGCAGCACCGTCACCCCGACTGCACGCTCAAGTATACCGTAATCGATCGAAATTGATTCAAGGCCGGGGTACACATCCCTGCACGAGCCTGCATCTGTGCAATCAAGCCGACTGAATGCAGCATGCATGTCGGGCAGCAGCTGTCGATACTGCTCTATCAGAGGGCCGACACTGAACACGAACATGCCGCTGTTCCAGAAGTAATGACCATCAAGCAGATAGCTCTGGGCTGTTTCAAGCTCTGGTTTTTCAACAAATTCTTCCACGGCATGAAGTTCATCATCAAGCAGACGACCACTGCGGATGTAACCATAACCGGTCTCCGGGCCAGTAGGCCGAATACCGAAGGTCACCAGACCGAAAGCACTCGCCGCTGCTTCACCGCGACGCAAAAGCCCGGCAAAACCTGCACTGTCGGCAATCAGGTGATCCGAGGGCAAAACAGTCATGACAGCTTCCGGGCCTGCCTCGCGCAGTATATGCCAGGCCGCCAGGCCGATCGCAGGCGCGGTGTTGCGAGCCTCAGGCTCTTCAAGCACGCGTATGCTTTTTAGGCCCGACAGCGCAAGCTGCCGCCTTATCTCGTCTGCCTGATCAACGTGCGTAACAACAAAAATCTGCTGTTCGGCAACAACACTCAAAACGCGCTCAACTGTTGCTTGAAAAAGAGTGCGATCTCCACCAGCCAGATTCAAACACTGCTTCGGAAACAGTGCCCGGCTCAGCGGCCACAAACGCGTGCCGCTTCCTCCAGCTAAAATTACGGCGTACATGCTGTACCCCTTTCCCTGCATAAACAAAATTATGTTTTAATAACCGACTTCACAACGTTGATATCTTCTGAGACACCAAAATGCCATCAAGCATTTCAAATCCCTCGCGGGCAAAAACCTCGTCTTTGTTTGTCCTCAAATGCTGCACTATGGGTTTTACTACTTTGGGATGATTGATGGTTTTAATTGCCCCTTGCACTGCAGGCAGATGAACAGTTCGACATCATAACTCATTGGTATCAGCAGCGGCACTCCGAACCGAAGCGTGCTTCGCACAACCGTATTTACCTGCCCTAATAATTCATCCTCGAATACTCGTAGCATATCATACTGTGCGATTTAATCAACGAGCAGTACATCATCCCGGGCCGGCATAGTGAAATTATAGTAATTCTTGTTACCTTCACGGAATATTTTTTTACATAGCGGCGCCGCGATTTTTTGATACTGTCGCAAAGCGGATACGAGCCGGCGTCTTTTAAATTGAGCTTTTGTCAAATATTGTATCCGCCAAAGCAGCAATCTTCCCCACTCCATCAACAAACTCGGCACAGCTGTGCCTAGTATCAATGATAATGCCTCACTGAGTAGGAGCAATAGGCGATAGATCATTTGAATCACCTGCCACGAAAAGTTCTTGGATTTAGATCAGCGCATGAGGTATTCTTTAGGGTAGAAATGCGCTACACAAAAATACCATTCGCTGTTGCACTTCAAACTTGAGTCCGCGGATTATATTTATGGATCAGAATACACAATACTTTTTTGCCTTGCTACGTTCCTTTTTAAAAGAAACAACTCCACCAAACACAATTGAGGTTGAATGGGAGAAGATTTATGAACTTGCTCGTATTCATTTTGTTAGTGGTGCAGTTTATGTAGCCATTCAAAAGCTAAATAAAGAGAACCAACCTAAAGAGGATATTCTAAAAAAGTTTAAAGCGGATTTTCTTGCTACATTTATGAGGTATCAAAAGCAAAAAAAGATGGCTGAGGAAATCACAGAAAAATTGACCGAAGAGAAGATAAAACATATTTTTCTTAAAGGCTCCGTAGTTAAGGAATACTATCCTGTAAAGGAAATGAGAACCCTTGGAGATATTGACCTTCTTTTACATAAACAAAATCAAGAGCCAGCCAAAAAAGCTTTTATTGAAATTGGATATAAAAACATATCATCATCTAAATCATGTGGTTATTGGCATTATGAAAAAAATAATCTTAGGATTGACGTTCATGACACATTGATGTACAGCGAAATAAATAAAAAAGCTGATTATGTTTATTATTTTGA
>Ga0222680_1000558_pt1 | contig 12691 bp, 12 predicted proteins | sample AntAcemetage1004_FD_181146 | JGI IMG/M metagenome (GOLD analysis project Ga0222680, IMG submission 181146) | Saline water microbial communities from Ace Lake, Antarctica - #1004 | ecosystem: Environmental > Aquatic > Non-marine Saline and Alkaline > Saline | place: Antarctica: Ace Lake... | reverse complement strand
CCGGTCGATTCTGCCATGGCGACCCAGAACCTGCTGTTGGCAGCGTATGCCGAAGGGTTGGGAACGTGCGCTATCGCATCCTTTCACCGGCGTGGGGTCAGCAGGCTGCTTGGGCTAGCTGAAGGTATAGAGCCCATTCTTCTGGTTTCGTTGGGATATCCAGCCCAGTTGCCCCCGGCTCCCGCTCGTCAGCAAGAGGGAGTATTCGTATTTGGAGCTACTCGTGGATCAAGCTAGATTGGAACAGGCAGTATTCGAATTAGTCGGCTACATGGTGACAAGCGGCAGAAACCTGATTGATGAAACGCCTCTCTACGGACCATTCAGACTGGTGGATGCCGCAAGCCGACTTATCCTGATACTGGAGCAAGAGGGAGTGGTTAGCGATCGGCTAAGGACAATGCGAGAAAGAATCGACAATGGCAAGTATTCTGTAATGAAAACGCAGGAGGAATTAAAGGTGTTTCTCGACTCTCTTGTCGATGTTCTTGTCGACTGTGCTAGCTTGAAGCAAGGAGGTGATAAGTCAGAACACACTCGATAGTTGATAGAAGAAGATAAGAGCTTTTCTAAGGAGGAAGCATGAAACGAAGTCTATTTGTTCTTGTGTTGGTGGTAATGGCACTTAGTGTTGCCGCATTGGCCAGTGGATCTCTCAGGGTGACGTTCGCCTGGCCCACGTACATCGATCCGGCTGTGGGATCAGATTATTCCAGTTCCGCATCAATAGTCAATCTGTACGATTCCCTTGTCTACCCAGATACGAAAGGAGATCCGTTGCCTCACGTGGCAACTTCTTGGGAGACCTCTGATGACACGCTGACATGGACTTTCCATCTGCGGGATGACGTGGCATTCCATGACGGTACGCCACTCACAGCAGCGGATGTGAAGTACTCCATGGATCGCCTGACAATGATCGGTGAAGGGTACGCGTTCCTCTTCCTGGGGCGGGTGAGCAGTACTGATATTATTGACGATCACACCGTACAGTTCAAGCTTTCGCAGCCATTCGGCCCCTTCATCTCTACGCTCTACCGATTGTACATCGTGAACAAGGCACTCGTTGAAGCGAACGTCGAGACCCCCGGTCCCTACGGAGATAAGGGCGATTATGGAAAGCAGTTTCTCCTCACGAATGATGCCGGTAGTGGTCCATACGTTGTCAAGGAGTTCCGGCTTCAGGAGGAACTAGTGATGGCCAAGGACCCTAACTACTGGATCGCGATGGATGATGATGCTCCAAACGAGGTCAGGTTTATTGGCACGACCGAGTCGGCAACCGTGCGTACGATGATGGCGCGCAAGGAACTTGAGATTGCTGACCAGTGGCAGTCACAGGAAGCACTCAAGGCTCTTGATGCGATGGATGGCGTTGACATCGCTGCCTTCTCACCAGGGACGGAGTTCTACCTGATGATCAACACCAAGGTTGCTCCAACAGATGATATCCACTTTCGCAAGGCGATGGCATGGGCAACCGACTATCAAACAGTAGTTGAGCACATCTTCCCAGGCGCATTCCAGGCACAAGGCCCGGTTCCTCAGAACGTGCCTGGCGCCAATCCGACGGTGTTCCAGTATCATCGCGACCTCGACAAGGCTCGCGAAGAACTGGCTCTATCCGAGTACGATCCAAAGGACTACGAAGTCGAGTTGCACTGGATTGCTGAAGTTCCGGACGAAGAGAAGGTCGCTCTGTCGTTCATGTCCAACATGGCTGATATCGGAATCAACGTGAAGGTTGTCAAGGTTCCGTGGATGTCGGTTGTTGAGGAGATGGGCGCGTTGGAAAGCAGCCCCCACATTGTTTGCGTGTTCGATTCATCTCACTACCCCGAAGCCGGATCGTTGCTTGAGTCAAGGTATCACTCAAACTCAGCCGCTACGTGGGAGCAGAACGAGTGGCTACTCGACAAGACGCTTGATGCCGACATAGAGGACGCAATCAACACAGTAGATCGCGCGGAACGCTTCGCTAAGTATGCGCAGATCCAGCAGTACATCACGGATCTCTGCCCCACGATCTTCGTGTTTGAACAGGTGGAGAAACACGCCTATCAGGCAACCTATGTGGACTGGCCAACAGCGAGCGGTGAGGTGAACCCAGTCATGGGCTACAACCTAGCCGCAAGGTTCATAAAGGTGAGCGACTAAGTCTCCAGCAAGCTAGGCTTTCCTTGACCGAGGGCCTAGCGCTAATACTGGGTGAGGAGGGCTCGCGTTCTCCTCACCCCCTCTCTGAGCCCTGATAGAGAAGGACGGCAATCGATGAGTACACTGAAGTTCTTGGGAAAGCGTTTGGCGCTATCCATATTTGTCCTGTTCGGACTCTCCTTGTTGATCTTCACAATAGCCAGGGTTCTACCGGGAGATCCGGTGCGTATGGCCCTGGGATCGCGAGCCCCGCAGTGGGCTGTGGACAACATGCGCGAGCAGATGCATCTGAATGATCCCTTGTATGCCCAATACTATTACTGGCTATCCGGAGCATTGCACGGTGACCTCGGGCAATCCTTGTTCACGCGGCGCGCGGTGAGTACGGACGTAAAGGAGTTCCTCCCGGCAACTCTGGAGCTCGCCATATTCGCCGGAATCATCATGGCCGTGTTCGGCGTTCTGCTCGGTGCAGTATCCGGCCGCTACAGTAATACATGGATCGATAACAGCGTGCGCATATTCTCGTATATTGGGATAGTTACCCCGTCGTTTGTGTTTGCCATTCTGTTTATGCTGCTATTCGGGTATGTATTGAATGTACTGCCAACAGTGGGACGACTCAGTCCCTGGATCCATCGTCCGCCCGTGATAACCGGGATGGTCTCACTGGATGCCCTCCTAAGCGGCAACTTCGCGGCACTTGGAGACGCCATTAGACACATGATCCTGCCAGCAGTCAGCCTTGCGTTGGGAGGAATGGCCCAGGAGGCGCGAATTACCCGTTCCACAATCAGTGACAATCTTCGCAAGGACTACATCGCTTCAGCTAAGGGTTTTGGCGTGCCCGAGCGACTGGTTGTGCTCAAGTACCTGCTCAAACCATCCCTAATCCCAACGGTCTCTATCTTTGGCCTTGATTTCGCCTCTTTGCTTGCAAATGCATTCTTGGTGGAGCTCATCTTCAACTGGCCGGGGTTCTCTCGCTACGGGATCAACGCGATGCTGAACAAGGATCTTAACGCCGTTTCAGCGGTTGTAATGATACTGGGAGTGGTATTTATCGTAGTTAATATACTGGTCGACTTGCTGGTAGCGTGGCTCGATCCGCGTATCCGGCTTGGCGCAGAAAGGGGTAAGTGATCATGGTGCATAATACTCTGCTGAAAAGGCGGTTAGAAAGCCTCAAGAAGAACTGGTACAAATTCTCCAAGAATCCTGTGTCGGTTCTAGGGTTGTTCTTCGTATTGGCGGTATCGTTTGTGGCCATTTTTGCCCCGTACATTTCACCCTATCCAATGCACGCCGGTCGCTACGTAAACTTCGTTGAAGCAAGCGAAACCCCTAGCCTCAAGCACCTGTGTGGCACAGACGTCTTCGGGAGAGACATCCTATCGCGTATCTTCTTCGGATTTCGCTATTCATTGATGATGGGAGCCGTTGTCCTATCCCTCGTTGTTGTACCGGGAGTGGTGCTCGGATTGGTGGCTGGTTATTACCGCGGAACGTGGATCGATACGGTAATCATGCGCGTCACCGATGTCTTCCTTGCTGTCCCCCCATTGATTCTTGCTCTGGCGATTTGTTCGGTACTCACACCAAGCGTATTTCACGCCATGATGGCTGTATCCTTGATGTGGTGGCCGTGGTACACCAGATTAGTGTATGGCCTCTCATCATCCCTAAGAAATGAGTTCTTCGTACAGGCGGCTGAGGTAACCGGTGCGAGCCGATCGCACATTCTGTTCCGGGAGATCCTTCCCAATTGTGTATCAAGCATCTTCACCAAGATGAGCCTGGATATGGGGTGGGTAATCCTGATCGGGTCATCGCTAAGCTTTGTTGGCCTGGGAGCACAACCGCCGACGCCGGACTTAGGAACGATGGTGGCGGACGGGGCAAAGTACCTTCCTGACCAATGGTGGATCGCGATCTTCCCCGCGTTAGCGATCATGATCACGGTTCTTGGGTTCAACCTAATCGGCGATGGTTTCCGAGATCTATTTGCCCTCGAGGATATCTAGAATGACAGAAACACTCCTTTCAATAGAAAACCTACACGTTCAATTTAAGATCTACGAGGGACGGTTGTCTGTGCTAAACGGCATCCAGATGACCGTACACACAGGTGAACGGGTTGGCCTCGTTGGAGAGGCGGGATGCGGGAAGACGACCAGCATGAAGTGTGTACTGAAAATTCTTCCCTCTCCACCTGGAGAGATCACGGCAGGGAAGATTCTCTTCCACGGTCGTGACATCCTTACCATGGGAACACGCGAGATGCAGCATATTCGCGGGAGTGGAATCTCCATGATCTTCCAGGATCCGACCGCTGCCCTCAATCCCGTATTTACGATTGGTGACCAATTGACATCAGTCATCAAGTACGGCTCCCGGGAATCCCTCTCCAAAAAGGAGATCTACGCTAGAGCGGTGGGAGTCCTGCGCGAGGTGCAGCTCCCGGATCCCGAGAGGATATTCAATAACTACCCGATCCAACTCTCGGGAGGGATGCGGCAGCGAGTGTCCGTGGCCATGGCGCTGGCCACGGAACCGGAGCTATTGATCGCCGATGAACCGACAACATCGCTGGACGTGACCATCCAGGACCAGGTCCTCCGCCTGCTGAACGGCCTCGTCGAGCAACACGAAACGTCGGTCATCTTTATCACGCACAGTCTGGGTGTAGTGCGTGAGATGGCCGATTGGGTGTATGTCATGTATGCGGGAAATATCATCGAAGGGGCACGCAAGGAGGAGCTGTTTGCCAATCCCCTACACCCGTACACCCACGGCCTGATGAATGCCCTTCCCAAGCTCACGGGCGGCGGGATCGCCGAGGGAATCCCGGGGAGAATCCCAGAGTACATCAATCCGCCATCCGGGTGTCGCTTCCATCCGCGCTGTCCACAGGCTATGAAACAGTGCAGTGAGTCGCTCCCTCCGGTCATTCACACAAGTGATGATCACGATGTGGCTTGTTTCCAGTATGGAGGTGAGGACTATGAGTAGCAAACTCCTTGGTGTAGACAAACTGCAGAAGTTCTTCATTACCTCCCAGGGGACGGTGCGTGCTGTCGATCAGGTCTCCTTCTCCATTATGGAGGGAGAAACCTTGGGGCTGGTAGGAGAATCCGGCTCAGGGAAGAGCACAGTTGCCTATACTGTAGTTGGTCTTCATTCACCGACCTCGGGGAAGATCACGTTCGAGGACAGGGACATTTCCAAATCGGTGTCCAAGCGACCCAAGGAACTGAAGAAGTCGATCCAGATCGTATTCCAGGATCCAGGCACGTCGCTCAACTCTCGGCGCACGATCCAGCAGATCCTGGAACTTCCCCTCAAGGTACATCACCTTGGAAACTCGCGTGACCGAAAGGAACGTGTGGTAGAACTCCTGGAGCGTGTTGAATTGCCTGCGGATTACATGTACAAGTCCCCACACTCGCTTGGAGGCGGGGAGAGACAGATGGTGGCGATCGCGCGCGCGTTGGCGACGGGGCCCAAGTTGATCATCCTCGACGAACCAACTTCTGCACTAGACGTCTCCATACAGGCAAAGATCATCAACATGCTAATCAAGTTTCAAGAGGAGATGAATCTCTCGTACCTGTTCATCACACATGACCTCAGTCTTATGCGAAACGTGGCAACGCGAGTCGCTATTATGTACTTAGGAAAAATCTGTGAGGTGGCAGAAACATCTGAGTTCTTCGCCAGTCCCATTCATCCGTACACCAAGATGCTTCTCTCCTCGATTCCTGTAGTATCAGAAGAAGAAGAAGCAATGAAGCCAGCAAAAATCACCTCGGAAGGTGAAATCCCAAGCCCGGTAAATGTGCCGCCGGGATGCGGGTTCCACACCCGCTGCACAGTCGTAGCGGGCGGCATCTGCTCACAGGAGATTCCAGAGATGTTAGAGGTTGAGCCAGGGCACTTCGTGCGCTGTCACCTCTATCCGAGCCCATTACCAGTTGATTCAATCGCAAAGGAGTGACTTTATGAGCAAGATACTGTTTATCGATCCTGTTGGAACCGATTTATTCGATCAACCGATCAAGGAATATCTGGAGACGGCGAAGCGCTCTGAAACACAAGTGGAAGTTGTTTCCTTGAAACGGGGACCGATGCACCTCGAGTACCACTACTACGAGGCACTGATCCTTGCTGACACTGTGCACGCTGTGCGAAAGGCAGAATTGGACGGATACGATGCCGCTGTGATCGGCTGTTTCTACGATCCAGGGCTTCTTGAAGCACGCGAGATCGTCGAGCGCATGGTGGTTACTGCGCCGGCAGAGGCGGCGATGCACATCGCGACCACGTTGGGCCACACATTCTCGATCCTCGTCGGCCGGAAGAAGTGGATCCCTAAGATGCACGAGAACGTAGTGAAATACGGATTCTCCGATCAGTTGGCATCGTTTAAGTCGCTTGACATGGGTGTGTATGACTTTCAGAAGGACTCGGCCAAGACCGCACAGCGTATGCGCGATGCCGCAAGAGAAGCAGTGGAAGTCGATGGTGCAGAGGTGATTATCCTCGGGTGCACGATCGAGTTCGGCTTCTACAAGGAGCTTCAGGAGGAACTAGGTGTTCCCGTGATCGATGCAATCTTGGCACCGTTCAAGTACGCAGAATTTCTGAGCGAACTGAAGGGACGCTTCGAGTGGACCCACAGTAAGGTCTACGGGTATGAATCACCACCGCTCTCCGAGATTACGGAGTGGAAGATAGAGGAACAATACGGACTATCAGGACTATGGGGGTAGAACGGATGGAAGAAAAGGGACAACTGCGCGTTGGTTTCGACGTGGGAGGGACATTCACCGACGGTGTACTCATGCAGGGGAGGAACGTGCTCTCTAAGGCAAAGTCGCTCACCACGCAAGACGTCACCGGCGGCATCGTGGAGGCACTGGACGAGGTGTTGACAAAGTCGGGAGCAAATCCGGCGCATGTAGCGATGGTGTCTCTTGGAACCACACACACGACTAACGCTTTGATCGAAAGACGGAACCTGAACCAGGTTGGGATCTTCCGCCTGGGCGCACCGGCGACCACGGCAATTCCTCCATTGACCGGCTGGCCAGAGGACCTCAAACAGGCAATCGGAGGAAGCGAGTTGGTGCACATCATCCGGGGCGGATCGGAATACGACGGACGCGACATCGTCCCGCTCGACACAAAGGCGATCGACGATGCCTGCCGCTCGATGAAGGGGAAGGTCGACTCGGTAGCGATCACCGGCGTCTTCTCTCCGATCATCAATGACCACGAAGAGCGGGCAGCGAAGATTGTACGCGACGTATTGGGGGATGACGTTCACATCACTCTGTCGCACCGCATAGCGACAATCTCCCTCTTGGAACGCGAGAACTCGACGATCCTCAATGCATCGGTAATCTCGGTGATGCAACGGGCGGTCAAGTCATTGCGCTCCGCCGTTCGCGAACGCGGGATCGATGCCCCTCTGTTCATCGTCCAGAACGATGGGAGCGTGATGTCAGCCGATTACGCGGTGGACTACCCCATATTCACGGTTGCCTCCGGGCCGGCGGCAAGCGTACGTGGAGCGGTCTACCTATCCGGAATCGAGGATGGGGTAGTAGTCGATATCGGAGGAACTTCGACGGATGTTGCCTACATCGTCAATGGTTTTCCAAGGGAGTCTTCGATCACGGCGACGATCGGAGGAGTGAAGACGAACATTCGCTGTCCCGACCTCCTGTCCATTGCTCTCGGTGGGGGAACGATCATTAAACACGATGGGAATGATGTAAGCTCTCTCGGACCCGAGAGTGTCGGCTACAACCTGGTGCGGCTCGGGAAATCCTTCGGTGGCCCGCTCCTGACGGTCCACGACACAGCCGTCGCATTGGGCAAGCTACAGCAGAAGCTCGATGTGTTCAAAACTAGCTACGCTACTCATCCCGACAAGATCGCCGCCGTCCCCAAGCCGCTGATCAATGCCGCCTGGGCAAAGATCAAGACAACGATTGAAGAGGTAATCGACAAGATGAAAACAACGCCCGAGCCAGTTCCAGCGATTTTCATCGGTGGCGGAGCGATGGTTGTTCCCAAGGAGAACATCGCCGGTGTCAGCGAGGTCCTGAGCCCTGATCACTTCGAAGTGGGTGGTGCGGTAGGAACGACAATTGCTGAGATAGGTGCCTACGCGGAAGGAGTTGTCGATCTTGACATCGATGATCGCGACGAGGCAATTGCGCGGGTAACGGAACACGCCAAGGACAATGCTGCATTAGCTGGGGCCATTAGAGATACAGTTGAGGTAATCGATGTGGAGGAGATTCCATTCACGTACATGCCGGGAAAGCGAGAGAAGATCCGCATTCGCGTGAAGGGGCAGGTGCTCCGATGAATAAGCCCAATTTGAGTGCGCGTGGCATCCTCAAGGATTGGGGAATAACGAATTTCCGCGTGATAGACAAGAAAGCGATCAGCGAGATAACACTGGGTGCTTCGATCCTTGCCACCGGTGGAGGGGGCGATCCTGAAATCGGCCTCCTGTGGACGTACAAGGTGCTCGATGAGGGGAAGGAGATCCTGATGGTCGATCCGATGGATGTTCCCGACGAGATTCAAACAGCGAGCACAGCCTGTCTGGGAGCAGCGATCGTTCTCACGGAGAAGCCGCCAAGTAGTGATGTGCTGAGTCTTGCGATGGAGCGCTTGGAGACCTACCTGGGAAGGAAGATCCAGGCGACGATCCCGCTTGAGTGTGGGGGGGTTAATTCGCCCGTTTCTTACGCCGCGGCCGGGGAGATGGGTGTCCCCGTGATCGATGTTGACGGGATGAACCGTGCCTTCCCTGAGCTGCAAATGACCTCATGGGTCACACACGGGATGCACTCTTCTCCCACAGTATCGGTCGACAATCGCAAGAACGTTACCGTCATCGACACCGGTGATGATGATGTGCTGGCCGAGACACTGGCTCGTCGAGCGGCAATGGCATACGGCGGCATATCCTGGATCGCCACCTATCCGCTAACCGGGAGGCAGCTGAAAGAGACGTCGATTCTTAATTCGCAGAGCATCGCCTGGGCGATTGGCAGAGCGGTGATGCATGCCCGCCAAGAACACCTCGACCCAATTGGCGAGTTACTGAAGAGCTTGAAAGAAGAGCGCAATGTTGAGGGATTCCGCGTTTTCCGCGGAAAGATCATCGACATCAATCGTGACTTCGGCTCGGAGACGAACAAGGGCTTCACATTGGGAACGGTCACGCTGGATGGAATCGACTCCTACAAGGGGCAGACCGCCACCCTCAACTTCCAGAACGAGTGGTTGAACCTGCGTGTTGATGGGAAGGTTCTCTGTCTCCCACCCGATCTCATCGCCATCCTCGACTCAGAGACAGGCGAACCGATCCGCACCGATATCATGAAGTACGGCTATCGGGGAACGGTTGTCCTCATTCCGGCACATGAGCGGATGAGAACGAGCAGAGGGATCGAGATGTTCGGCCCGCGCCACTTCGGTTACAACTTGGACTATGTACCCGTTGAAGAACTCAACACCAACGGAGGTGATGATTGATGGATTTAAAAGCCCTTTTCGATGAGAATTCACGCTACAAGGATGTGCTGCAGGCGATCATGGATTCCCCGTATATTGAACACTTGGTACTGGAGGAAAGACTCGGCTTTCCACAAGCGGATCTGGAATCGCTGCTTGGCACTCTCTCCGGGGAGATGCTGATCCTGGAGCTTGCCGGGCAGGCCAACTCCAGCCTCGAATCCCGCGTGCCAAAGAAGGTGTACCTAGTCAATCCGGAACAGGAGAAATCGATCCGTGAACACCTCTGATTCCGCCTGTCTCTCGCAACGACTAAATGCACTGACCACACTGATGAGAGGAGAAGGGTTGGATCTTGCCCTGCTCTTCGACCGGGACAATATTCGTTATTTTACAGGGTTTCGCATCAATCGAGTGGTGAGCTCCATTCTGGCGATCTCCCCCGCTGAGGGGGCAACGTACATTGTCGCCAAATTGGATCTGAACCGGGCAAAACGGGATTGCTGGATCAACCAAATCATTCCGTTTCCGGAGGACACTCCCAACTACCTAGACGCGCTGCAGCCGTTGCTATCAGCTTCTGTGCGGCATATCGGTGTAGACAAGGATGCCCTTAGCCTGGCACAAGCAGAATATCTGAACGAGCTAGCTGGAGATCACTCTGAGCTTATCGATGTGCGCGCACTGACATCGAAGCTGCGCGTGGTCAAATCACCTCAAGAAATAGATAATCTGCGCCGGGCTGCTGACATCGCCAGTCATGCCATGGAAAAGGTGCAGGGAGCGATTCGGCCTGGCATGCGTGAAGTCGAGCTTTCTGCATGGGCGGAATACCTCATGAGCAAGGAAGGTGCGGAGGGATCATCGTTTGAACCGTTCTTGATGTCCGGTGAGAATGCGTGGTTGCCTCAACGGATCTCGTCCCAAAAGATACTACGTGAGGGAGAGATGGCCCTTCTGGACATGGGGGCGATTTATAAGGGCTACTGTTCGGATACCACGCGCACGTTCGCTGTGGGGGAGGTGTCAGCAAGACAGAGAGAGATCTTCCGTGTAGCCCGCGAAGCGCAGCAGGCAGCGATTGATTCCGTTTGCTCAGGAGTGGCCGCATGCGATGTGGATGCTGCAGCACGCACCGTCGTCAAAGACGCCGGTTATGGGAAGTTTTTTCCACACCTTACCGGACACGGCGTCGGCCTCTCGACGCATGAGGCACCGATCATCGATTGTGGAATCGATATGATACTCGAGCCCGGTATGGTGCTGACCATCGAACCTGGAGTTTACGTGCCGGGTGTGGGTGCGGCCCGGGTGGAGGACATGGTTGTTGTAACTGATTCCGGGTGCGAGCTTCTGACAAGCGCCCCGCGAGGATTGACGCAAGAAAAGGAGTGAACAGTGGGAGCAAGAGACATCCTTAGAGATTGGGGCGTAGAAGAGTTTCGGATAATCGACAAACAAGCCCTCGCAGAGATCACTCTCGGAGCATCGATCCTTGCCACCGGCGGCGGCGGAGATCCTGAAATCGGTCTCCTGTGGGCATACAACGTGGTCGAGCAAGGGAACGAGATCCTTCTGATTGATCCTGAGGCAATGCCCGATGATGCCCTGGCAACGATCGCTGGTTGTCTGGGAGCAGCGTTGGTCCTAACGGAGAAACCCCCGAATGGGCAAGAGCTCTTCTGGTGCTACGATGCGCTTCGCCGCTATATGGGACAGTCGATTCAGGCCGTGATCCCGCCGGAGGCAGGCGGGGTCAACACCCCAGTCCCGATGGCGGTAGCTGGAGCGGTCGGCGTTCCCGTGATCGACGCCGATGGAATGGGGCGCGCGTTTCCCGAGCTACAGATGACTTCATTCTACACACATGGTGTCTCTCCTTCGCCGACGGCTGCTGCGGACGAAAAGGGACATGTGACTATTTGCGACGCCTCCAGTGCGATGATGACCGAACGAATCATCCGCAATGCAGCGATGGCCTACGGAGGGATATCGTGGATCGCCGGCTATCCGATGACCGGACGCCAGCTCAAGAACTCAGCAATTCTTCATTCCATCTCCATGGCTTGGGATCTGGGCAAGAGCATATTCAATGCACGCGAGAAACACCTGGATCCGGTTGCCGAGGCCCTCAAGTTGACCAGTGGGTTCCGTGCCTTTCAGGGAAAGATTATCGATATCAACCGTGAATTTGGCGCCGAGAAGACGAAGGGCTTCTCGCTTGGGCAGATAACCATGGAGGGAACGGATGACTTCAAGGGTCGTACCGCGACCATCGGATTCCAGAACGAGTGGCTGACTATCGAGATCGATGGAAACGTCCGCTGCATGCCCCCTGATTTGATCTGCATTCTTGATCCAGCGACAGGCGAACCGATTCGCACGGATATCGTGCGCTACGGATATCGCGGCGCGGTTCTCCTCATCCCCGCACATGAGCGGATGAGGACAGAGCTTGGAATCGCGACGTTCGGACCGCGGTACTTCGGATACGCACACGATTACATTCCCGTAGAGGAATTGATGGAGAAACGAGGTTGAGACTGCGCCGCTTCGTACAGATCGTGGATACGCACACCGCAGGGGAGCCAACACGTGTTGTCACAAGCGGTCTTCCACCCATTCCTGGCGAAAGCATGATCGATCGACGCCGCTGGTTAGAGACAACCGGTGCAAACCTGCGTGGGTTCTTGCTCGATGAACCACGTGGGCACCACGACATGTTCGGAGCGGTACTGACGCCTGCAGTAAGTTCCCAAGCTGACTTTGGAGTGATCTTTCTGGACAATAACGGAACGCTTGCCATGTGTGGACACGGGACAATCGGGGTAGTGACTGCTCTTCTATCTCTCGGACAGGTCGAACAGGATGATATGAAGCTTGATACGCCAGCGGGGCTTGTCCGCTGCCATGCGGAACGGACAAACGGAGAGGTGAGCACCGTCACGTTCCGGAATGTTCCTTCGTTCTATCTGCGTACTCTTGATTGGAA
>Ga0222680_1000550_pt1 | contig 12791 bp, 9 predicted proteins | sample AntAcemetage1004_FD_181146 | JGI IMG/M metagenome (GOLD analysis project Ga0222680, IMG submission 181146) | Saline water microbial communities from Ace Lake, Antarctica - #1004 | ecosystem: Environmental > Aquatic > Non-marine Saline and Alkaline > Saline | place: Antarctica: Ace Lake... | reverse complement strand
TGGGTGATTGGCTTCGCGATGTGTTAGATCCGCGCATGCGCCGGTCAAGGAAGTGAGGAGATAATCCATGTCAATAATACTTCAGGTAAAAGACCTGGTAACGAAGTTTTATACTCTGGACGGTGTTGTCAATGCGGTAAATGGAGTCAGTTTTGAGTTAAATGAAGGAGAAACCCTGGCGATTGTAGGTGAGAGCGGTAGCGGTAAAAGCGTCACCATGATGTCCTTACTGGGATTAATTCCCATGCCGCCTGGAAAGATCGAATCTGGGAGCGCTTCATTTAACAGTGAGGTAGGGCTGTGCGATTTGTTGCAGCTATCTCCAGAGGAAATGCGGGAAATCCGTGGCGGACAAATTGGATTCGTCTTTCAGGACCCTATCTCAACGTTGAATCCGATCCTGACCATTGGGGAACAAATCTCTGAAACCCTGATCCGCCATAAAGGGTTATCCAAGGAACAGGCTCGGGAACAGACCATCAAACTTTTATCACAGGTGGGTATTCCTGACCCGGAACTGCGTTATAAAGCCTATCCTTTCCAGTTTTCCGGCGGTATGCGCCAGCGGGTAGTGATCGCTATTGCTATTGCCTGTACACCAAAAATCATCATAGCCGATGAGCCGACAACCGCCCTAGATGTTACTGTTCAAGCCCAGATCATTGAGCTGTTTAAGGAACTGCGGGATGCTCTGGGAGTGGCAGTGATCTGGATCACACATGACCTAGGAGTGGTGGCGGGAATAGCCGAGCGAGTACTGGTGATGTATGGCGGGCGGCCTGTGGAAATTGCCCAGGTGACGGATCTATATAAGAGCCCCAAACATCCTTACACACTGGGATTGCTGGGGGCTCTTCCCAGCCTGGAAGCAAAAGAATCCAAACGGCTGGTAAGCATCAAGGGGACTCCCCCGGATTTGCTGATCCCCCTTAAACACTGTCCATTTGCATGGCGCTGTGATTATGCCTTTGACCGCTGCTGGGAGGAAATTCCCCCCTTGATTTCAGTGGGTGATAAGCACCAGGCAGCCTGCTTTTTTGATATTGAGGAAGGAGGACCCCACCATGACTGATGTTAATAAGTTGGTAGAAGTCATTAATCTGAAAAAATACTTTCCGATTGTCGGGGGCTTGTTCCAGCGCACCAAGAGATCTGTGAAAGCAGTGGATGGAATATCATTTGATATTTATGAAGGTGAAACGCTGGGCATGGTAGGTGAGAGCGGCTGCGGTAAATCAACCGCTGGTAGGGCGATTCTCCAGCTTCATAAACCTACCTCAGGCCAGGTGCTTTATGAGGGGAGAGATTTAACACAATTAAGCTCTGCAGAACTGCGCGCCCAGCGGCCTGACATGCAGATGATATTTCAAGACCCTTATGCATCATTAAATCCCCGTCATTCCGTCAGGAAGATTGTTGGCGAGCCGTTGGTGATTAACGGAAAGATGAAAAAGGGCAGTCTGGAACTTAAAGACAGGGTGGCGGAACTGCTGGAACTTGTGGGTATGGATCCGGCCTATATGAAGCGCTTTCCCCATGAATTTTCAGGGGGGCAGCGCCAGCGCATTGGGATTGCCCGGGTGCTTTCGCTTAATCCGAAATTCATCGTTTGTGATGAGCCAATTTCTGCCCTGGATGTGTCCATCCAGGCCCAGGTAGTTAACCTGATGCAGGATTTACAGGAACAATTGGGCATGGCTTATTTGTTTATTGCCCATGATTTGAGCATGGTGAAGCATATTTCCCACCGAATAGTGGTAATGTACCTGGGGAAAATCATGGAAATGACGGACCGCAACACACTATTTGATGATCCGCTGCATCCCTATACTCAATCACTCAATTCTGCGGTGCCGATCCCGAATCCTGAAATCGAGATCACCAGAACGCGGTTTATCCTGGAAGGTGATCCACCCAGTCCTGCCAATCCGCCTTCAGGATGTGTTTTTCACACCAGATGCCCGCTGGTAACAGAAGAATGTATCACGGTTGAACCGGAATTCCGGGAAATCACTCCGGGGCATTTTGTTGCTTGCCATTTGGCCAATACAAAAGGCGGCAGCAAGATCTTTATGCCTGATTCAAAGAAGGAAGCTTCCTGAGGAGGAATATCATGGATTATCCTCTAAATGTTGATGTACATTGCACGGATGGTCGCTGCGGCCGCTCAACACATTTAATTTTTAACCCGGTGACAGAACATGTCAGTCATCTGGTTGTTCTGGAAAAAATGCCACCGGGTGAAGAAAGACTGGTATCGACGAAACTAGTTGCCAGTACAGTCGCAGAGGTTATTGTGTTAAGCTGCACGTTGGAGGAATTTGCCAAGCTGGAACCTTTTGTTCAAACAGATTTTATTTATGGCGATTTACCTCAACATGCTTCAGATCCCACTCTGACCATGCTCTGGCCCTATGTGGTTCCTGTGAAGAGAATTGTTGATCCAAAAATCAGGCGGATTCCCCCTGGAGAGCTGGCTGTACACAGGGGAATGCGGGTGAAGGCGACTGACGGATGGGTGGGACGCGTTGATGAGTTTATTATTGGTCAGATAGCCGGCAATATCACTCACCTGGTTTTACGGGAAGGGCATCCCTGGAAAGAAAAGGATGTCACCATCCCGCTTTCCTATATTGATCGGATAGAAGAAAAAGGAGTGTTCCTCAATATTGATAAAGAATGTATAGCATCACTGCCCAGTGTGCTTGTAAAAAGGCGCTGGCCGTAAAAATTTTACTTTGCAGTGAAGAATTTCTAGTATTCTTCACTAGCTGTTTCAACTCCCAAGTGGAGTTAGATATAGAAAATAGTAGGTGTTAATAAAAAGGATATTGATTATGAAAACTTATACTGATCTGAATACTTCGCCCCGGTTATTGCTTGGAGCTGGACCGAGTACTGTTCATCCCCGGGTGCTCAAAGCCATGTCTCACCCGCTTGTGGGACACCTTGATCCCCAATTTCTGGTGGTGATGAATGAGGTGCAGGAGCTGCTGCGATATGTCTTTGAAACTGAAAACCAGCTGACCATACCGGTTTCCGGGACAGGAAGTGCCAGCATGGAAGCATCCATATGCAATTTTATTGAACCCGGCGATGAGATCATCATTGGCGTTAATGGTTATTTCAGCGAGCGCCTGTGTGATATGGCGGAACGCTACGGCGGAGTTGTCCGCCGTCTGGATAAACCCTGGGGGGATATTTTCAGCCGTGAAGAGATTGAGGCAGAGCTGAAAAAGAAACCGGCCAAAATTTTAGCCCTCGTACATGCAGAAACTTCCACCGGAGCCCTGCAGCCCATCGATGGCATGGGAGAACTGGCCCATCAATATGGCGCGTTATTCCTGATTGACTGTGTGACATCTTTGGGAGGTGTGCCTGTAAAAATGGATGAACGCGGTGTTGATATCGCCTACAGCGGCACCCAGAAATGCCTCAGCTGCCCACCAGGATTAGGACCTCTGTCTATCAGTGAACGTGCCAGAGAAGTTTTGCACCAGCGTAAGTCCAAGGTTAAAAACTGGTATCTGGATTTGACCCTGGTGGAGCATTACTGGGGAGGTACACGCTCCTATCACCATACCGCGCCGATATCGATGAACTTTGCCCTCCGGGAAGCTCTACGGCTGGTACAAGAAGAAGGACTGGAAACCCGTTTTAAACGCCACCAGGAGAACGCTGAAATTCTCTGGGCTGGCCTGGAAGAGATGGGAATTATCCCACATGTTCCCCTTGACCACAGGTTACCATCTCTGACCACGGTTCGTGTTCCGGAAGGTGTTAATGAAGCAGAGATCAGAAAACAGCTGCTCCAGGAATATAATATTGAAATTGCCGGCGGTTTGGGAGAGTTGACAGGTAAAGTGTGGCGGATTGGTCTGATGGGATACTCCTCTCGCAAAGAGAATATCTGCACCCTGCTGGGGGCTTTGAAAAACTTACTTGCCTGATCATATATCTGCCTGATACAAAAGTCCCCAGATCCAGGTCTGGGCGGAGTTCCTCAAGTCCGGTGTCTTTTCTAAATCGGACTTGCTGGTTCTTGATGATCAGATCTTCGACGTCATCTTCAGGAGTTAGTGGGACTGAGCTCTCGATCTTGGTCACATAGGCTGGGATGTGTGTCATCCCGCGCTGGTGGGCAACCGAGACCCGGTGGTTTCCGTCCAGTACAAAATAGGCTTAATCGATCTGATAAACTTCTATTGGCCGAATAGCCTGGTCCATGACCCTCTTTACGCGCAGCCATCGTCCTGGATCAACTGCTTCGCGCGGGAAGAATTTCCGAGTGAAATCACTTGGACGGTTTACGCTTCCTACGATGGCATCTAGCAGGATATCCACTAGTCCTAGTTTGGCGGCATGATCATAGCGCAGCTGTTCCTCCACCTGTTGAAACTGGATCAAATGTTTTGCGGAACCTTTCAAGGTGCTCCAGATATTTTCCAGTGCACCACGGCTCCGGGCATCCCTGAAATCCTCTTCTTTGTTTGCCAGAGAGGGTATATAGGGTTTTTCCTTTAGGGTGTAATGGCGTTGGCCAGCCCTTCCTGATTTTAGAGACCAGGAAGGGCTGGCCGCCAAATACTGTTATTGGAAATAAAAGAGTTATTCATGAACTGGTATCCTATTTTTGCAGTACTTGGGGTTTTTTGCACATCCCCTCAAAAAGGTTCAATTCAGAACCTCAGAAATACTGATCTCCCCCCTGACAAGATCCTGAACCACCGATTCAAGATCGATGGGTGCTGGTGGATCTAAAAACTCGAATCTTCCGTGGAAGTTTATATGCTGCCAGGCAACAGGTGAAACACGTCCGAGGAGATTGACCTGTTCCTCTTCTCCCGCGGCTTCTTTGATCTCAAGCAACCGAGACAGCAAAGCGGCATTGTAGTAAATGATGCAATTCGTGATCAATCGACTGCATTCGCTCCAGATCAATTGTTCACTTTCGGTCTTGAACCGCAAGGTGCCAAAATTGGCATAGGAAACGGCCCGGCGCAGCTGATGATAGCTTTCACCGCGATTCATGGCCTGTTGGACATTCTGTCGCAAAGTCAAAGAATCGATATAGCTGAGAAGGTAGAGAGAACGGTAAATATTATCCAATTCCCAAAGCGCCCGCTTGGTGCGATTCTTGCGTGTGTACGAACTCAGTTTGCCGACAATGATGAATTGGGTTGTAGTTTTCAATGCGAGCGAAAGAAAAATCCGCTGCATGTTAGGCCACTCATCAATGATCAGCTGTTTGTTGGCCTTCCGGATTGGTTTGAGGAGCATGTCAGAATACTGGCTGGGATGCTTGAAGCCATAAAGCGACGTGCGAACCTTGTCAAAAAGGTTTTTATATCGCGGGGCAAACTGGTAGCCAAAGATGTGCAGCAGCGCAAAGTTCACATGATTTGTTCCGTGAGTGTCTGTTGAGTGCCTGGCAGGCTGGACTTCAGTTGTGTTGTTGGCCAGTAAATCATAGACATAATGACTTTCATGCTCGTGGGCTCCGATAATCCGGGCATTAATGGGTAAATGATTGGCGACCAAAGTATAAGCGACCACGCCTTTTTTCAAGCCAAAATACTTCGATGAGTGACGAGCGTTAATCGTGTGTATTCTGGTCTCAAATTTTTGTCCATCACTGCTGGAGTGAACCAGGTCACCAATGTCATAATACCGGAAGATGGGGAGTTCTGCGGCAGCATTGCTCACCTGGTCGTTAGCCGCCCGCAGAGTTTCCAGGCGGATGTAATTTTCAGAAGTTGTTGTTAGAGTGGAAAAGTCAACATCAGATATGTTGCTCATTCGCCCAAGCCCTGTATTCGTTCCCCAGGCGATAAGAGCAGCCATCAACAAGGACTTATCCAGCGGCTGTTTGACCGCACGATAGACTACATGATCAAACTGGTTTGTAAAATCAGTTCCTTGATCAACAAAACGCAATACGGCCTGGATATCGATATCAGGATGGGAGGCAAAAAAAGAATGATTAATGGCTGGTGCGGCCCGGGCATACGGTAATGTCCACCGACCGCCTGGTTTCTTTTTTATGTGCTTGTTTTCTCCCGCCGCAATCCGTTGATTGACTTCCACCAGCAAGAGTTCCAGCTGCCGCTCCAGAGATTCCAGCAGTTTTTCAATGGGTTGATGCAAGATGGTCAATCCCGTGTCAGTGATAAGTTCTTCTTTCTTTTGCCAGCGTGCATCATCCAGTAAGTCATCCTCAAAACTGCGATAACGAACACTGTTGCGGCAGAAAACATCACCTGCTTCAAGGGCATTGCGCAGGGCACGATAAACCAGGAACTCGTAGCGATCAACGGAAAATTGCCTTTGGCCCCTGGCATCAACTGTGTACAGGTACCGGTGGTTGCGGTCAGGGACAAATTGCACAGTCAGCTCGTTGGACGACATTCCGCGCAAAGATTTGCCATCACGAAAGAGAGATTGCAAAAAGTGGGCTGCTTCCAGCAGGGGGTTCTCGCTGCCAAGAGCTTCAAACGATACTGTGCGCAGAATAGGCCGTAAGCGCCGCTTGAATTCAGCGTTCCGCTCCTCCAGGTATTCCCACTGCCAGACAGCCTCATTAATTGATTCCTGACTTACCAGCGTGTCGGCCAGCCGATCCATTTCCTGTTGTCCAACAATCCTGAACGCCATCGCCTGGACCTCGCCAAAAGGAGTTTCCGGTGGAATGGTCTTGTCTGTAAATAATCGCAAGACGAGACCAGCCTTGGTAAAGTTCCTGGCCTGCTTAGCCCGGTGATCGGCGGCCTTCTCTTTAGCGACCTGACGGGCTTTTTCGTTATAGCGCCGTACCTGGTAAATGAGACAATTGATCAGGTTGTCGTGCATTTGTTGGTAGCGATGGTAGACGAAACAAAGCAGATAGATGAAGGCAACCTGCTGGTCGAAACGGCGCAGCTGATACACAGAGTAATAACCGACCAGTGAGGCATAATACTTTATGCTTTCGCTGGATATCTCCAGCTGCGGCAGCACGCGTTGTGCTAGATCATGCAGAGCACCGATTTGATCGCCGCGAGCAATTTCACGCCGCATCTCCTGCACGCCAAAATCTTTAGGTTCTTTCTTCAAGCGTGTAATCTCATGTAAACCATGAGGTTTCGTCAGCAATAGTTCTAGGGCTTCGATATCTGCTGAAGACAAATGATCCTGGATGGCCTTGCCCAACCGCACCTGTTCATTTGTTAGCGCGTTGCTAACAATGTTTTGCATAACGGTGTAACCAGGAGCGACAATGCGTTGATTGGCCAGGAAGTGGAGCAATTCATAAAGCACAAAGACTGGCTTGCTGGATATCCGGACAACCTGTTCCGCTTTGCTTGCTAGCTGCCGCCTCTCCAGATCACCACAGAGACGATACTCACAAAGGCGGAGGATCAATGACTGATGTTTGAGCCGCGTTCCTTTGGCGACTGGTTTTTCAGGAAGCTTGCTGCCTGGAAAGTGAGTTTGTTGAATCCAGGTAATATCCTGGACTACTTCGTCAAGCTTGAACACAAAAAATTGCCGCGCTGCTTTGAAGTATCCAAGTTGTAGAATAAAGAAGATTCGCGATGCATAGGTACGCAGCTCGGGAAGCACAGCTCGCTCATGGGCAGATAGGGAGAAAAAATGAGACTGATCTTCTGCAGAAAACCTGGGAAGATCGTAAATTGAGGCAATTTCATTGGCGCCGATGATATGTAGACGTTTAGAGCCGCCTTCGTCGTTCTGCGGGGTCATCCGTATGCACCTGCTTATGGTTGCGGGACCAGGGCTTTCTATGTTTCCACAACGGGGGGTCAGTATCAAAGATACCGGAGTTCAAATCGGATTATAATACCAATCAACAGGTGCAAGAATGGCAGAAAGTCTCTCTGTTTGGCAGCAGAGCTTCATTATAAAGTGTCTTAGATTACAGCTGAATTGAACCTTTTTGAGGGGATGTGCAAAAACCCCCTACTTGGTACACCGGTCCGCCTCCCTAGTTTAGCGTATTTTCGCCTAAGGTTTTTGGGCGGCAGCTTCGGTTTACCGATCATCTTTCCACGCTTTTGGGCGTTGTTAAAAAGCCCGTGGAGCCGTTGCTTTCACGGGGGACCTTGTTTACTGCGCAGGTCAAGGCCTTCCGAGTTGATCGTGACCCGCCAGTCAATAATAGCTTTTGCTAAACGGTCTATAATACATATAAGCAGATATTTAGTCATTTTGACAGTTTGATTGAATCGTTTGGTCAAAATGAGCGATATAAACGGGTTAGGCACGGTATAGACTACTCCGCGATTATAAAACAACCGCATTATACTAACAGCTGATTAATCCTTTTCTTGCGGAATATCCCAGCTGATCACCCAGGGCCCTTCTTGTTCAAGAACCACCCAGGAAACGGAAACCCGTATTTTCCCATCTCGAATCATATCTGGATCTAACACAAGCCGGCCGATGCTCAATTCCGGCTGCCGATCAATGATAGGGTCCATGAAGGTATGACCATACTGAGAGAACCAGACCGCCCGCAGATTCCTCCCATCAGCTGATAGTACTCTGTCAAGGGCGAATTCAATCGCCATCACGTTATTGGTCCCACTTTGATTTATTTCAGGAATCAGTACGATCCGCGCCTCATAGATATGAAGTGGAAAACCATCGACATCGAAACTGATGTCAAGCGGGATGGTCGTTCCCACTTCCGGATCCTGACCGGTTTCTACATCAAACACAAACGCCACACCATGGTAGAGATCGATGCTCTCAATAGATAATGTCATTTGATTCGCTTGGGCTTCGATAGGGCTGGACTGCCACAGGATCGGCCACACCATTAACGTGGGAGCACCCGGTGTTTCGAATTCTATATTTTGCCAGGATATACTATTCAGGTACAGATCATTCGGGATACGGATCGGCTCCAACAGATCACCCGTATCGGTAGAAAGGGATAATCTTAGAAAATTGGGCTGCCCGACAGACTTTAGCATCGCAATGGAAGCATCAATGATGGTCCATGACTCGCTGGAGAAGACATTGTCAACAGTGATCGTAATGCCATGTTGGGAATCTTCAGCTGATAGGGGGGAATAGCCCGGCTGGAGGAGGTCTTGGGCATTCTCATCCGATATCTGTGTGAGAGAGATGTCAAGTGTCCAGGTATCGGTGGGATACGCACCAGGCACCATGCCATACGTTAGCCACTGGACTTGTACCTGGTTGACATCTGGCCCCAGCGGATCGTAAACAAGTAACAAGTCATAGCCATCAGGCTGGATATCGTTTGGGCATCCCTCCGAAGGGCAGGGCGGGAAGGTAGGGAAACCCTGTGCCATCCTCATTGCTACACCTTTGCGCTGCCCGTCAGGATCATCCCATTGGATGTAAATCGATGATACGCTGGAAGCAATCAGAGTGGAAGGTAACCCTGGGAAGTAGCTCGAATCGCTGGAAGGAATCAAACTGGAGGCCAGCCCTGTGATGTGTATGCTAATATACGTTTCGTCAGGACTTGCTATAAATTGCTCAACCTGAAAGGAGATACCGCCCTCGCTGTGGATAGCAGGCTCCTCCAAGGCTCGTGTACCCGAGAGCTCTACCCTGCCCAGACCTGGTAAATAGGCTATCCAACTCTCGAATTGAGCCCATACCTGGGAAGGGCCGATGACAGAGACAGCTACAATTATCAGGAGCAGGGCTGCAGCCACGGCGTAACGCCAATTGGTAGGATTCCATTTGTTAAAGAACCCAGAGCGCTTGGTCTCTTTTTTGGATGCGGCAGTAAGCAAATCCGTCCGGATACGGGCAAGATACGCTGGATCTGGTTCTTTTGATTTGTGGTAACTTCGCAGGAGAGATTCAAACTGGTCCGATATATTTTTAGTATTTCCCATCATTTTCCTCCCAAATTTTTTTCATCCGCTTCAAGAGCCTCCCCACCCTCATTTTGGTAGCTCCTTCGCTCTTCCCGATGACATCGCCTACTTGTTGGTAGGTCAGTTCGGCAGTAAATCGAAGCCGGAGAAGTTCCTGGTCGTTATCATTCAGACTATTCAGGATCTCCTTGAGTCGACCATGTTCGTCTCGGGAAATTACTCTGTCCAATGGTCCTGCCACATTGTCCTTGAGATCGGAATCATACAGAGGAAGTGGGTTGGAAACGCGGAAATGGTCGGCACAGCGGCGTCGGGCGATGGTAAATAGCCAACCTCCGAATGACCCGTGACGTTTCGGTCGATATCGAATAAGGCTTTGAAGGGCGTCCGTAAAGATGCGGGACGTTACATCTTCTGCATCGCTAACATCCCCGATGCGGTGCAATACATAGCGATAAACCAGCGGAGCGTAAAAGTCGAACAAGGGCCCGAAAGCCCCTGGATTCTCTTGGGATTGCCGGACAAGGGTATCCTCATCTTTCAAGAGGTCATTGCGGGAGTCGATTTCCGGTTTATCAGACATTTGATTTCCTGGTTATTTTGAAGAGGTCCGCTGAATTGAGGATCTTCATTCTCATTGATTCTATCGGAGAAATGTCGGAAAAGTAACATAAGAGAGAAGAAAGCGAAGGTATATATTATCGAATAGACAGTATAGGAAAAGGAATACAGGCATCTAACAATATTGAAGAGCTGGTTTCCTAAAAAGCACCCCAATTGTTAATCTATAATGAATATATGGTCAGATATCAGGGTACTGTGCATATTCGCGCAGAAATATACGCTAAGAAATAGCACGACAGGCCCGAATCCGCCTTGTCAAGTATTTTCCGTGTCCCTTTAGAACAATTATTGCTTGATGTGATCCCATTATTTGAGTATTGGAATCCTGATTGTCAGCTGAAACACAAAAATGAGCCAAAACATTCCCCATCTTGCTTGTTATCCAAAATTACCTTAATCTATTTTATCTCAAATCATCTTTTAGTCTAATTTCGCTTGTTAACACAATCAGTTTGTTGAAGCACATCAGCCCTATTGGGTGGGAAAATGTGATTCTTTATGGAGAATACATTCTAAATCGCAGTTTGATTCAGGTCTGAGGCAGTTTTGCACACCTCTTAGCGTATATTTCTGCGCGAATATGCACAGTACCCTATTTTCGTGCGTAAATATACAGTAGGAATCCGAGAGACACCCATCGGAAGCTGTGTGACTATTCGATCAGATCTCGGTTGAGAACATACTCGCCATACAGAATGATATTCTCCCAGCCAATGGGAATCATGGGTTCTAATAGAGACAAATCAACTTCTGCACCTTCTGGGTCGCGTTCCAAAATGACCCGGTTCCCTCTGTGTCTATAATCATTGGACAACTCCTATGTATAATTTAGTGAGCAGGGCAAAGGAGAAGACCAATGTTTCAGGGATCAAAAGAGATATCAAGATACCAAGATCCAAACCCGGAAGTATTACCAAGAGCCAAGAGGAGGCAGTTCTCAACGGCATTCAAAAAGCATTTTTTAGAAGAATATAATGCCTGTACAGAACCTGGAGAAAAAGGCGCCCTCTTGAGGAAGGAAGGGATATATTCTTCATACATCGCAACGTGGAAGCGGCAGTTAGAACGCGACAACCTGGCTGGATCAACCTCCACAAAGCGAGGACCTAAAGAAAATCCACAAAGAGAGGAGATGGAGAAGTTAGAAAAAGAAAATGAGCGGCTTCGGGAACGCCTGCGTCAGTCTGAGTTGATCATCGAGGCTCAAAAAAAAATCTCACAGATACTTGGACTGGGGGCGGACGAGAGCGACAAGAAAAGATGATCCAGGAAGCGAAGGTTCTAGCGGAAGAAGTTGGTGTATCTGGGGCCTGTAAAACAATGGGTATTCCCAGAAGTACATTCTATTATACCCAAGAGCTCAAGAACCCTTCTCCGCGGAGAGATCCTCCGAGAAAGCTATCTAGCGAAGAAGAAGAGGAAATCAGGAAAAAGCTCAACAGTAAGCGCTTCCAGGATAAAACGCCCCGAGAAGTTTACGCCGCCTTATTGGATGAAGGAACTTACTTCTGCAGCTGGCGAACAATGTATAGAGTCCTGAAAAAACATGATGAAGTACGGGAAAGAAGGGACCAATTGAGGCATCCAGTCTACAAAAAGCCCGAATTATTGGCATCCAAGCCCAATCAAGTGTGGTCGTGGGATATTACCAAGCTCCTGGGGCCCAAGAAATGGACGTACTATTATCTCTATGTGATTCTGGATATTTACAGCCGCTACGTTCCTGGATGGATGATTGCAGAGCGCCAGACAGCCTCACTGGCTCGGGTGCTCATTTCAGAAACGTGCGAAAAACAGGGGATCAAGAAGGAACAGCTTACCCTTCATGCCGACCGCGGTGGTCCCATGATTGCTAAATCGATGGCCTTGTTACTGGCGGAATTAGGTGTGAGCAAAAGCCACTCACGGCCGTATAATTCCGACGACAACCCTTACTCGGAAGCGCAATTCAAAACGATGAAATATCGGCCCGATTTTCCAGAGAGATTTGAAAACAAAGCCAATGCTTCAGATTGGGCAAGATCTTTTTTCAACTGGTATGATTACGAACACTATCACAGCTCTTTAGGGCTGTTAACGCCAGCTGATGTGCATTATGGACGAGCTCACAAGATCATTCAGCAGCGCCAGCAGGTGCTGCAAATGGCATATGAAAAACATCCAGAACGATTTGTTAAGGGACCTCCTGAACACCCCACGCTACCTGAAGCTGTTTGGATTAATCCGCCTCCAAGCCGAAAAAAAGGCGGCAATTGGAAAATGACCGGAAAACCGAACTTCCCTTCAGATAATTTGGAGGTTCGG
>Ga0222680_1000534_pt1 | contig 13024 bp, 11 predicted proteins | sample AntAcemetage1004_FD_181146 | JGI IMG/M metagenome (GOLD analysis project Ga0222680, IMG submission 181146) | Saline water microbial communities from Ace Lake, Antarctica - #1004 | ecosystem: Environmental > Aquatic > Non-marine Saline and Alkaline > Saline | place: Antarctica: Ace Lake... | reverse complement strand
GTACCTGAGGCTGGTGGACTCATCGGGCAGGGAGGTTCTGCGGCAGCCGCGCTCGATCTGCTATCACCTGTACCCGACGTCGGAGTGGGTGGAGGGGGAGACGATACGGTCCAACCACCTCATTGCTCTACCTCCAGGTCTCTCCCCGGGGCCCTGCCGCCTAGAGATGCTCCTCATCGACAAGTTCCCCCCTTGCGCAACGCGCGGGTTCACGGCCCCCCCGCCCTCCATCACAAAGGCCGGCTGGCTGGTGATAGGGGAGTTGGAAATATGAAAGAGGAAACTTGAAACTGGAAAATCGATAACAAACGTGAAGCGTATCTCGTGAAGCGTGAAGCGAAAAAATAGACAAGATACGTCAAATCAGAAACTGGAAACTGGAAGCTCATATTATTGAAACTAGGAGTGTGTCTGAGTAATTGTCATTTTGGTTATCATCATTGTCATTGCGAGGAGCTTAGCGACGAAGCAATCGTGTGCCTGGCATGGATATTGACTAGGAGGTGAAAGTCCTTTACTGGCCCGACAGGGGGAACAGTTAGCCTAAGCAAGGGCTGCCGTCGTGAGGCGGGGTCTGAAGGAAGCCGAAGGCAAAACGCTGCCCCGACGAACAGAAATCGCATAGAAGGCTTAATGACCGGGTAAGGATCCGATTGCGCCCGAAGCCCAGTACCTGTACGGAGGTCATTGAGTAAATGCGGCGGGGATAAGCGGGAAAGTCAATATTCTTACCCAGGGAGATCTGTGTCGTGGCCACTGGCTACCGAGATCATGAGATCGAGGGATAGCGACACAGAAGTCAGCAGAAGGCATATTAGGCCGAAGTTCGACCCGGCTGAAGGCCTGAACGCAGACTATGGACAATAGACCCGAATTTCGACAGGAACCACGGATGCAGAAAATGAGTCAACCAACTTATGCCACACCAGAGAGCAGGGGGCGGAACCCTCAAGGGTATGGTGGGGTGCGTCTCAGTCCTGCGGCGAGGATGGGAAAACTATGTCCTGAAGCTGAAGTTTCAGAAAGGTCTGTGAACCGCCGTGATACGGAACCGTATGTCCGGTGGTGTGAGAGGTTGGGGGCGCAAGCCCCCCGCCTACTCGATTCATCACGTTGTATGAGAGAGGGTTCTGTTGAGGTCTAGAGATTGCTTCGCCCCTCTGGGGCTCGCAATGACATTTTAAAGGTTACTCGGACAGGCTCCTAGAAACCGGAAACTGGAATCGCAGTAGTAATTGTTTTTCTTTCTCCCCTTAGCGTGGAGTTTTCATTTTTCCCCTCTCCCCCCATTTTGGGGGAGAGGGGCGGGGGTGAGGGGGGTTAACGACGGTTGAAAGTAGAAAGTTCAAAGAAAAAAAGGATCAATGCATAACCGTGTAAATTCCTTTAGGTTTGAAACCTTCAGCTTTGGACTGAATTTTCCCCTCTCCCCCCCCATTTGGGGGGAGAGGGCAGGGTGAGGGGGGCGTGAATTCTACATGAAAAAGAGAGCTCGCCAGCTTAGGGAAAGACAGACTGCCACCGAAGCACGTCTTTGGTATCACTTGCGAAATCGTAGAATGAAGGGTAATAAATTTCGTCGTCAGCATCCTATAGGTAAATATGTTGTAGATTTCTATTGCCCGAATGCCTGCCTGGCTATTGAACTAGATGGGGGTGGTCATGCTGAAGAGAAACAGAAAATATATGATGATGAACGTGAAAAAATTTTGGCATCATATGGAGTCAAGGTGGTGCGTTTCTGGGATAATGAAGTATGGCAGGAACTTGAGAGTGTATTGCAGAGAATCTGGGATATCTTACCGGAGAACCCCTCACCCTAACTCCGTCAACAAGTGCCGGACGTTCCGCCTCTCCCCTTGGCAAGGGGAGAGGGGAATATTATAAGAGAAAGGTAATTACTTCGAAGGCAAGTATAGACAAGTTCAGTGTTATAATTAACGAGTTAGGCCCAAAACTTAACACCTTCATTAAAACAACAAGCTGAATTATCCCATCTCCCCCCATTTTTGGGGGAGAGGGCAGGGTGAGGGGGGATAAATACGGTTTATAGTTTCTGGTTGCTGGTTTCTAGTTTCATTAATATAAGCTTTTGGTTTTAAGTCCATGACTGCTTCAAAAACACTCATCTTCTTCATGGTGTTGTCCCTAATCCTCCGCCTCTTCCTCTGTTTCCAGGCGCCGGAGGTGCTGATTTCCAGGGTCGCCTCGGACGACATGTTCTACTACCTCTGCATTGCCCGGTCCATCGGAGAAGGCCTTGGTGCGACGGCTGACGGCGAGAACGTTACCAACGGCTTCCACCCCCTCTGGGCCCTCACGCTCGTTCCCCTCTCCCGCGTTGTCGGAGAGGGTGACAGCATGCTCCAGTGGTCGCTTGCCCTCCTCTCGCTCTTCTCCGTCCTCTCGGCGTGGTTCCTGTACAGGATCGCCCGGCTATTTTGCGGGGAAGCGTCCTCGCTTCTCGCGGCCCTCCTCTGGCTCTTCTGCCCGTATCCGCTCCTGGTGGCGCTGGCGGGCGTCGAGGCGCCCCTTTTCGTCCTCATGCTTGGCGCGGCATCTTACGTCTACCTTCTTTTGAGGAGGAAGTCCCTCCCGGCCGATGCTTCGCGCTGGAGGTGGGCGGGCGTCGGCCTGCTGGCGGGAGCCGCCGTCCTGGCCCGTATCGACGGCCTCGTCCTTGCCGCCTTCATCTTTATAGATGTCCTCTTCGGAAAGAGGGACGTGAGCCTTCCCTGCCGTCTGGGCCGTGCCCTCTCCTTCGCCTGTGCGTGCTTCCTCGTGACACTTCCTTGGTTCGCCTGGTCTTATATGAGGACCGGCTACCTTCTTCAGGTGAGCGGCAAGGCCATTTATCACCAGCAGCACTTCATCTTTTGGGCGCAACACGGTACTGCCTCTCTTGGTGAGTACGCTTCGGTGTGGGTCGCCATGGTCCTCTCGAATCTCCAGGGGGCCTTGCAGTCTGTACTGTTTCTGTGCGGTTTCAAGACCGGTCTCTTCTACGCCGTCTTTGCCATGTTCGCCGTCATCTTTATTTTCGCGGCGATACTTGCTCCGCGCCGGTTCAGGGAGTGGGCGGGAAAGCTCGCGCCCCTGCTGTTCCTTTTCTGTTACGGCCTGCTCATGTTCTTCCTCTATTGCGGTTACCTCTGGTACAACCAGAACTGGTACTATTACTCGATTTTCTTCATTGTGCTGATCCTGGGCGCCTGCCTTATCGACCTCCTGGACAGAACGCTTTTCAGCTTCATCCCCCGGCACGGGAGAACTTACCTGTGGGCCGCGCTCTTCGTCCTTTTGACCGGCCTTTCCCTGCTCGGGACATTCCGTTGGTGGGAGAGAGGCATCAGGGGATGGCAGATAGACGGCTACCGCACGGCGATGTGGGTGAAGGACAACGTGCCCAAGGAGAGCCGCATCGGCTCCTTCAACTCCGGCCTCCTTGCCTACTACTGCCCTCAGACAGTCATCAACCTCGACGGTGTTGTCAACGGCGCCTCCTACAGGGCGATGAAGGAGGGCAAGAGCTTCTCCCACATACGAAAGGAGCGGTTGGATTATATCGTCGAGACGCCCCTCTCCCTCCGCTTCCGGGCCGCCCACTCCGAGCGTGAGTTCCTCTCCTCTCTGGCGCCCATTCACGCCGAGGCCACCTACCCCGAATCCATCGCCCGCCGCAACCCGGTCACCGTCTATAGGATATTGCCTTGAGGAAATGATTTCCAAGTTTCAAATTTCAAGTTTCAGGTTTTCCAGTTTCATTAATATAAGTTTTAGTAAGGTTCTCTCGCCAAGGCACCAAGAACGCAGAGAACAGCAAACAAAAATAAAGAAATTAGACAGGATAACCCCGATAAATAGGGGCAGGCACGATGAACAGGATGTGAGATACGAGATGCTGGATGCTCGTAATTAAAAGGAGTTTGTATCTAGTATTTAGAATCTAGTATCAAATCTTGTGAATTTATTTGAACTTTAGGCTTTCAACTTAGTGCTGAATTATCCCCTCTCCCCCCAATTTTTTGGGGGGAGAGGGCAGGGTGAGGGGGGCTAAAGACGGTTTATAGTTTCTGGTTGCTGGTTTCCAGATTCCAGTTTCTGATTTGACGTATCTTGTCTATTTTTTCGCTTCACGCTTCACGAGATACGCTTCACGTTTGTTATGGAGTTTCTGGTTTCGTCATTCATTCTGGTTTCGGATTTCTGGTTTAGGATTGTAGGTATCTTGCTTCATTGAAAAGTTATAAGCATATTTGTACGTTTTTCTTGCTCTCCGGAATCCTCGCCCTGGCTCTCCTTCTCCGCCTCCGCGGTATCACCTGGGGCCTTCCCCACGATCCGTACTTCACTCTCTACCATCCCGACGAGTTCATGTCCCTGCTGTGCCTCTCAAGGATGAGGCCGGCCCTCCTGGATCTCAATCCCCGATACTTCGTGAACCCCACGCTCTACTATTACGTTGCCGGCGCGTTCCTCCAGCTCCTCTCTCTTGTGAGCGACAGGTTTGTCTCGCCCTTCGGCCCGGGAAAGATCCCCGTCGAGCAGCTTCGATGCCTCCTCCTTGGCGCGAGGTCTGTGACAGTTTTTATGGGTGCACTCACTGTTTTCCTCATCTACGAGGCGGGGCGTAAGCTGTACGATAGAACGGCCGGCCTCCTGGCGGCCCTCTTCCTTGCTGTCATTCCCCTCCACGTCGTTCACTCGCACTATTTCACGGTCAACGTGGCTGGTGCGATGTGGGTCGCCCTCGTACTTGTACTGGCCGAGCGGATCTGGCGCTCGGGCTCCATGTGGTGGTATCTCCTGGCCGGTCTTGCTATCGGTCTGGCAACCGCCACGAAGTACCTCGGCCTCCTGCTCATAATACCCGTCCTGACCGCCCATCTTCTGGGGCGGGGAGGGGGGAGGTCTTTGAAAGTGCTGCTTCTGCTCGTGGCGATTGCGATCGCCTTCGTCGCCGGCTGCCCCTATTCGGTCCTGTCGCCGGGGCAGTTCGGCGCTGATTTTTACGAGATGATGAGGTTCAATCTCTTCCCGCCGAGCCTCCTCCGCCTCCTGGCGAGCCTCTACTACGGATTCGGCCTTCCCGCTCTTATCCTGGCGTTTCTCTGCGTCGTCCTTCTTCTCGTCGAGAGAAAGAAGCAGGACTGGATACTCCTCTCCTTCCTCATCCCGTTTTTTCTCCTGTCCTGGTACAGGGCGTCCCACTTCACGCGCCACCTCCTGCCCGCGGTGCCTGTCCTGGCGCTCGCTGTCGGACGCGGTGTGGAAATCGTGTGGCGTCGCCGTCCCGGCCGAGCGTGGCTGACTGCCATTACTCTTATATGTGCGCTCGCTGTCCTCTACACGGCATTCTACTCGTGGAGCTATCTGTCGGTCATGGCCGGAGAGGACCCCCGGGACGAGTGCGGCCGGTGGATTGCCGACAACATCGAGGAGGGGAGGGGGGTGGGCCTCTTCAGCCCTCCCTGGTTCTTCACGCCTCCATTCGATACGACTGTCTATCCCCCCGTTCTTATTTTCAGGAACATGGAGGGCCTCGACCTTCATTCTCCCGAATGTTACGTCATCACCAGCTTCGAGTACGACTGGATGTCGCACATCAACAGCGGCGCGGGCATGTACATCCGGGATGATTTCAAACAGGAGCTCGCCGACACGAAGTCGTTCATGGAGCGAGACCTCCCCGCCGCGGGCTACAAACTCGGGGCGGTTTTCTCGAGCGACGTCCGCCCCCCTATATTCGGAGACTGCGGCCTACGTATCCCCCACGACTGGGAGTACCCCGCCCCGGAAATCAAGCTGTTCCTGAAAGGGAATACTGGTGGTTGATTGTAAGAGTCGGAGCGCCATCTTGGGCGCTGAATCATAAGCAATTCCGCATGGTGTCTGTCCCTGGAAGTCTCCTAGAATTCTGTATAACTGTGGTCCATCTGCGGCGTGAACCAAGTACATAGATTTCTCACTTTCGTGCGAAAGTGAGAAATCTATGTGGAGGATAGAATATATTCTTGCTTTTCCAATTGACGAACGAATGACTATGCCGCAAAATTGTGAAAAAGAAATTCTATCTAATATTAATGTTGGCTCTAGAGATGGCATGAACAAAAGGACTATTCCTCATTTGGTGAAGGTCCTAAGGAACAAGGCCACTGTTATCACGCGTGCCGTGTTCTGGCGTATTCACCACGATAGCGGGAAAGAAGATGTCCACCTGAAGGTGGGGCGTTACAAGAAGCCTAAAGCCTGGAATGAAGGAGAGGAACCGGAATCCCTGTCACCCAAGAGTGAACTGACGCTAGACGATGAGGAATTCCGGAATCTCATTGAGTTCGTTCAGGAGAACTATGAGCCTTTCAAGTCAGGAACTAAGGCATTCATCCCCCTGGACCGTCCCCTAGATTCGCACACGGCCAATGCCGTCAAGGGTCTATTTAACCATCCCGAGAAACTCGACCTTGTCGAATTCATCGCGCGACACGACATCATACCCGAACACTTGATGTTGGCGCTGCACCTTAAGAAACGTATGCAGGCAATAGCTGAGTTTGAAGCAATGCTGTTGCACAATCTGGTCGAACAACCATGGCAGAAGTGGTTCCAGAAGAACGGATGGGTTCTCGGCACAGACTTTGTCCGTGTTCTGGACGAACGCAGCATAGACACAAAGCATATCAGTGACTTCCTTATGGAAGCATATGATGGGTTTCTTGATATTGTTGAAATCAAGCGACCTGAAGGAAAACTGAGTTTCTGGGCGGCCACACAGGACCATGGAAACTACTTTCCGTCGTCTGATCTTACGAAAGCCATAACTCAGGCTTCCCGCTATCTTTACGAAGTCGAAAGAGAAGCCAACAGCGTGAAGTTTCTTGAGCGCGTTGATCACGTCAAAACGATTAAACCACGGTGTATCCTCATCTTCGGTCGATCCCATGACTGGAATAGCGAACAGCGTGAATCGTACCGGATTCTAAACTCAGGTTTCCATAACCTCACGATACTTACTTACGATCACGTTTTAGAGAGAGCACGAAGCCTGATTAGACATAATGAGAAGAGCCAACAACCGGATTCAGGCGATTCAGAAAGGCCCGCGGGCGTCCCTTTCTGAACGCCTGATCTGAGGCGTTATACTGAAAAGAGAATTATGAAACTATTATTAACAACACCGTTAGTGCTTCTGTGTTTTTTATGCGCCGTAGTACAGGCACAAGACTTCAATTCAAAATTGGGTGGTATTGGGGTTGAAATCGAGCCTACAGATAATGGTATTTTGATCAAGCGAATCCTCCCAAATACTCCTGCATCATTAGTCGATCTTAGGGCAGGAGATTTAATAATAAAAATAGATGGTCGTCAAGCTTCTGCTTTAAACGCAAAAGAAGCGGTGATAGTGCTAAGAGGAAAAGTAGGATCAGTTGTGCAATTATCTATTTCACGGTTAGGTCAAGATCAAGAAATAAATGTAAAAGTTAAAAGGGACATCATCTACATTTCACGCCAGGTCTATTATTAATAACACCTTTGAAATAAATGTCTCAGTATAAACAGTCGCTCGAGCAGTCCAAGCAGTTCAGTTCGCCGTTAGACTTCTGGAGACTATGCATAATGAGAGATAAGGAAAAACTGTTTATCTTTTTCATTTTATTATGCTGTTTATCCTTATTTTCGTGTTCAGCATTATTTAATGGTATGTTTGAGGATGTTGGAGAAACTATGGTGGGGGCATTTAAACTTAGCGGTATTGCAGGAACATACTATGCAATGAATCAGCAATGGCCCAAAGATGAGGAAGAGCTTAGAACATTTGCCCAAAAGAACAGTCTTGATTTCGACTGGTCTGGATATTCCGAGATTCAATTCACTCCTCAGGCTGATGGCAGCTTAATCATAGAGGCAGATCTTGCTCCACCAAATTCAGGTAGTTGGACTGGAACCGTAACTGTTCCGAAAGATAATGAGCAGTATCCAGACAAAACGTAAAGTTGAACAAATCGCTTCATCTGTCCTGAGAAACGCGGCTTTTTTCATTTAGCAGCCCCAGGTGTGGCAAACGTCGGCGGTTGGTTTGGTAGGTAGGTGGTGTAGTTTTCAGGCAGGTGAGCTTTAGGTTCTCAAGGAATGAAAGCCAAGAAAAAGAGTTTGCAAGATTATTTAAGATTGCTTGAAAGCAATGATAAAAGAGTAAGAGAAAAAGCTATCAGGTTTATCGGTGAACGGATTGGAAGGCTGGCGGTCCATGGGCATAAGGATATAATCGGTAAGAGTTCCTTACCTATCTGCCCTGGCCCTGCTTATCACTACCATCGCTATTTCTTAAGCGGCCAATAAAATAATCAAGCGAGGAGGCACCAAAAAAGTGTCTCCTCGCTTGAATGCTCGGGATCGAGGACCCGGGTCCGATTTGGCCTCGCCCTTCACTCTACTGAATGCTACATCATCACCAGCTTCAAGTACGACTGGATGTCGCACATCAACAGCGGCGCGGGTATGTACATCCGGGATGATTTCAAACAGGAGCTCGCCGACACGAAGTCGTTCATGGAGCGAGACCTCCCCGCCGCGGGCTACAAGCTCGGCGCGGTTTTCTCCCGCGATGTTCGCCCCCCTGCCTTTGGAGACTGCGGCCTCCGTGTCCCCCACGACTGGGAGTACCCCGCCCCGGAGATAAAGCTTTTCCTGAAAGACGATCCTGGTGGTTGATTATAAGAGTCGGAGAGCCGTCTTAGGCGCTGAACTATAATAATTCCGTATGGTGTTCCCGGAATTCTCAGGTAAATAGGTTTCTCACTTTCGCGCGAAAGTGAGAAACCTATCTGAACGGTAGATGCGTATGTTGTCCCCGGAATTCCCCGGAATTCAGCAAAACCTTTGCATTTGTGGAAATGTGTCGATAATTATGCAAGTCATCTCTCATAAAATCATCAGCCATATTTATGCAAAGATATTGACATTTATAAATAAATGTTTATCATTATGCACATGAAGAATCATCGCGAAAAGGCAAAATGTATACTGCAACTTGCTCGCAATTCTGGGATCGTGAGCACTGCAGAGGTGCGATCGGAGGGAATTCACCACGAATATCTCAGACAACTTTGCTCAGAAGGGAAACTTGTGCGTATCGGCCGGGGACTCTATAGCCTACCTGACGCAGATGTCACAATTCACCATGGACTGGCACAGGCAGCGAAAGCGATCCCCAAGGGCGTGATATGCCTGCTGTCCGCGCTTCGATTTTACGAGACTGGAACGCAGGTTCCTCATGAAGTGTGGATGGCCATCGACCGCAGGGCCGCCCGACCGCGGGTCAGGAATCCCAGGATGCGGATCATGCGTTTCTCCGGAAAGGCCCTCACAGAAGGCGTCGTTGAGCACACCATCGAGGGCGTGCCGGTGAAAATCTATAACCCAGCCAAGACTGTAGCGGACTGCTTTAAGTACAGGAACAAGATTGGGCTCGACGTTGCTCTCGAAGCCCTGCGCGAAGCAATTTATCTTCGTAAGTGCACAATCGATGAGCTGTGGAACTATGCCAAGGTCTGTCGCGTAGCCAATGTTATGCGACCATACATGGAAGCAATCGTATGATCAGGGATAAGCCATCTAACCTTGCAGCCTCTGTTCGCCAGCGCCTCCTGAACATAAGTAGGGAAACCGGGGAAGATGCCAATCTGGTCTGGACACGCTATGCGAGCGAGCGGCTTCTCTATCGCATCTCCGTCTCGGAATACGCCGGCGATTTTATCCTCAAAGGGGCCATGCTGTTCACAGTATGGACTGGCCGCTTGTACAGGCCAACCGTGGACATAGATTTTGGCCTGACCGGCGGCTACATGGAGCGGCTCGCGGAAATATTCAGGAATGTCTGCACCGTTGAGATAGAACCAGATGGGCTGGAATTTACCGCCGACAGCGTAAAGGCCACACCGATCCGTGAGCAACATGAATACCATGGACAGCGCGTCACGCTGATGGCCCTTCTCGGAAAGGCCCGCATTCCAATCTAAGTAGATGTCGGATTCGGTGACGTGGTCACGCCTGCGCCCGATACAATCAATTATCCAACGCTTCTGAACTTTCCTGCGCCGCGTATCCGCGCCTGCCCGCGCGAGACCGTCGTAGCTGAGAAACTCCAGGCCATGGTCATGCTGGGTATCGCCAATAGCCGCCTGAAGGACTTTTACGACCTGTACGTGCTGGCTCGGGATTTCCCCTTTGACGGTGCCACACTTACCAGGGCGATCAAAGCGACCTTCAAAAGGCGCAAGACAGAAGTTCCACTCAATACCCCGCTGGCACTGACAGAAGAATTCGGAAGCGACGACACGAAGTCCGTCCAGTGGAACGCGTTTATTCGCAAGAGCGGCCTTGAGCAGGACGTACTGGGGCTCCCGGACGTTCTCTCACATCTACGAGAGTTCCTGGTTTCACCATTGAGAGCGGCTTCAGGTCAAGCAAATATTCCCGGGTATTGGAAGGCTGGCGGTCCATGGGCATAAGGATATAATCGGTAAGAGTTCCTTACCTATCTGCCCTGGCCCTGCTTATCACTACCATCGCTATTTCTTAAGCGGCCAATAAAATAATCAAGCGAGGAGGCGCCAAAAAAGTGCCTCCTCGCTTGAATGCTCGGGATCGAGGAGGGGAGGGGGGTGGGCCTCTTCAGCCCCCCATGGTTCTTCACGCCTCCTTTCGATACGACTGTCTATCCCCCCGTTCTCATATTCAGGAACACGGAGGGCCTCGACCTTCACTCTCCCGAATGCTACATTATCACCAGCTTCGAGTACGACTGGATGTCGCACATCAACAGCGGCGCGGGCGTGTACATCCGTGATGACTTCAAACAGGAGCTCGCCGACACGAAATCGTTCATGGAGCGAGACCTCCCCGCAGCGGGTTACAAGCTCGGTGTGGTTTTCTCCCGCGACGTCCGCCCTCCCTTATTCAGAGACTGCGGCCTCCGTGTCCCCCACGACTGGGAGTACCCCGCCCCGGAGATCAAGCTGTTCTTGAAAGGCAACCCTGGTGGTTGATTATAAGAGTCAGAGAGCTATCTTGGACCTGAACTATAATAATTCCGTATGGTGTCCCCGGAATTCCCCGGTCAAGCAACTTCTTCTTGTATTGAGTGCTGTTTCCCTTCATACTAACGAGCAAAGCCATCTGGTTAATATGATTGCGATTTTGCTGCGTTTCGCCATCATTACCTAATATTGAAGAGAAATCGCCGTTCAATTAATAATTCGCCGATAGTGCTAGATCAAGAAAGGAATGGCCCATACGTAGGCGTTTTCGGTGCATTGAAGGTAACTCTCTTGGTTGGAATCATGTCAACGAGTTGGTTGCTCTTTATACAGCTCCATGCTTCAGTCGGCGTTCTGCTGGCTATCGCTGGTAACTGTATTTTGAGCTTCACCAAGGAGGACAACATGATAAAAACTATTGCAAAGGCAATCATTCTGACGGTGGGGACAGCGCTCCTGGGGCGGCCGACTTTGGCGGCATGTTTCCAACTTCAGAGGGGAGAGTGCACTAAAGGTTCCGATAGTGCCACTTGAAATATGGGAGTGAGCGCAGGGGGGTTCGAGTCCCCCCCGCCCCACCACCCAATCAGAATCGTCGAACCAATCACTGAAGAGGACACGCAAAAAGCCGCATGCCGCTTAATTATACGTTAGACCCATAAGGAGAGGTTAGAGCTATGGTGAGAAAAATGATCGCACCAGCAGCAATTATTGCCCTCAAGGAGGCTCTTACCCACGTTTACTGGTATAAGTCCGACCTCCGCAGCTTCCTTACTAGCATCATAAGCAATTCAGCACTTCTAAGTCGGCTCGACTGGAGTGGTTATAAACGGAACATAATAGGGCGGCTCGTTGACTTCCTTGCGTCAAGGCAAGACGAGTATCAAGGAGACTTGCTTCGCCTCATGACAGAGGTTTCGAAAATAAATGACTTTTCTCATCTGGAGCGACTCGACGGGGGAAAAGAGAAAGCAAAAAGCGCTAGGGAGTCAGTTGCCGCATTGAGAAAACTTGCGCAGCCCCATGAGAAAATTTACAAAGAACAAAAGGAAATTGAGGAGCGCCGTCGAGTTGCCCTCGAGCGCCTTCTTCAAACAACAGCCGTTAAAGAAAAACTGGACGATTTAACAAAGGATTACTATCAACTCGTAGGTTCAAGCAATCCTCAGCAGCGAGGTTACAAATTAGAAAAGATTCTAAAAGTCTTGTTTGAAATCTTCGACCTCGATCCTAAAGCCTCATTCAAAATTGTTGGGGAACAGATTGACGGAGCTTTCAGCTTTGAGGGTACGGACTACCTTTTTGAGGGCAAGTGGCAAAAGGATCTTGTGTCAGCTAAGGATCTCGATTCCTTAGCCGGGAAGCTTTCAAGAAAACTTGATAATACATTGGGGTTATTTCTTTCAATTAATGGATTCTCAGAGGATGGAGTAAAAGCTCACTCATCTGGAAGGAGGCTTATCATCCTTATAGATGGTAGTGATCTCATGGCAGTTTTGGAGGGCCGAATTGATTTAATTCAACTATTACTTAGGAAGCGTCGTCACGCATCACAAACAGGAAATATCTATTTACGCATTCACGACATTATTAGCTGATGTAAAGCTAGGGACTAACTACACGCTGCACCCGTCCTGAGAAACGCGGCTTTTTTTATTTGACAGTCCCAGGCGTTGTAATTCTTAGTGTAATTCTTAGCGGTGGTTTTGAGATATCCGTTATATAATTTCTCAGGCAAGTGAGCTTTACGTTAGGTTGATTTGTGGTTAACGGCCTGAATTCCGACCTAAATCGTCATATGTAAGGGGCTCAATGAAAAAGATCGATTTCCACATTCATACTGTTCTTACTGTTAGCGACAGTGACTTCGTATTGAGGTATAACCAAAAGTTGTGGATGAGAAAGAAAATGAGCGTATCCTCATAGGACCCTAGAAACAATCAAACCTCTCGAGAGAGGTAAGGAGGATACGCTCATGAAGCACCATA
>Ga0222680_1000527_pt1 | contig 13126 bp, 12 predicted proteins | sample AntAcemetage1004_FD_181146 | JGI IMG/M metagenome (GOLD analysis project Ga0222680, IMG submission 181146) | Saline water microbial communities from Ace Lake, Antarctica - #1004 | ecosystem: Environmental > Aquatic > Non-marine Saline and Alkaline > Saline | place: Antarctica: Ace Lake... | reverse complement strand
AAAACTCTCCGCAGCAGGTCCTGACCTGTACTTTAAAAAGCAGAGAAGCCTTTTTCCCGTACAACAAACCCGGAAGGTTCATACTTTCAAGCAATGCGAAATATCCTAAATAAAATTCTATTAGTATCACCTTATTCTGAGAAAAAAATTGGTGGCATTGGAACATGGACTAAAAATATTTTGGATTATCACAATGGTAATAGCAGATATGATCTAATATTTCTGAATACTGCGTTGTTTAAATCCAACGTTGGAAAGAATAAATTTCAACGTTTGGTTTATGGTGTCCCTGATAGCCTTTTAATAATCATCTTATTACTATATAAAATTATCCGCTATCATCCTAAAACTATTCACTATACAAGTAGCGCTTCCCTTGCCTTAGTTAAGGATTTATGTGCAATCTATGTTGCCAAGCTATTTGGAATAAAATTTATTATTCATTGGCGTTTTGGCAGAATACCCGAATTAAGCGAAAGAAAAAACTCCGAGTGGAAAATCCTATTAAGGGTTATAAAATATGCTCATACCTCCATTGTACTTGATCAAAATTCACTCCAATGTTTAAAGAATCATAACATAAATAATGTTATACAAATTCCAAATCCCATTTCTGAAAGTCTTTACAAGAAGGCCAATGAATTTGACTATAAGTTGAAGAGAATTACTAGTGGCGTGTTTGTTTTTGTTGGTCAGATCCTTCCAGCAAAAGGCATATTTGAGTTAGTAGAAGCTGCTAGTAGAACAGAGGGAATTAAACAGTTAATTCTGATTGGTCCAGTTGTTCAGGAAGTCAAGAATGAATTAATTAAAATTGCATCTTGTCGGAATAATGGAAACTGGCTTACCTGGATAGGAGAAGTGCAAAGAGAAAAAGTATTTCCTTACTTAAATACAGCTAATGCATTATGTTTGCCTAGTTATACCGAAGGATTCCCTAACGTAGTGTTGGAAGCAATGGCTGTCGGATGTCCGGTCATTGCATCTAGAGTGGGAGCAATAGAAGAGATGTTGACATCCGAGGATTTTGGTAGAGCTGGAATAACAATTGAACCCAAAAATGTAAACCAATTATGCCATGCACTGGAATTCATGATTTCTAAACCTGAATTAGCAAAAGAATTTGGTAAAAATGGCAATCAAATAGTTCTTTTAAGGTATACACTCAAGCAAGTATTTCATCAATATGAAAGTATTTGGTAATAGAATTTAAACGCCAATTATATGCAACTATTGATTTCTTTACTTTGACTTGTTAATAAAATATATTAGCTCGTCAACATAATTGTCTGCATTGAAAACCTTCTTTACCTTGTTTCTTGCATTTTCAGCTATGAGTAAACCTATAGTTTTATTTTGCTGGAGATAAAGTATGTTTGAAGCAACATTATCCAGATCGCCCGGTTGTGAGATTAAAATATCCTTCATGTGAGTAACGTATTTGTCAACTTCGCCTGCGCTTGTTGCAACAATAGGTACTCCTGATAGCATGTACTCTCCTAATTTAGTAGGGAAACCCCCTGAAGCATATTCGTTAGGAGTTGTGAGCAAACAGTCAGCATTAATCAATATTTGAGGTACTTTATTAATAGAGACTAACCCTTTTATTTCAATTTTGTCTTGAAGATGATTGTCCTGCATGTATCTATCGATCTTATTTTTATCAGTTAGGTTATTGTAGTTTCCTATCATTACTAATCTGTAGGTATTTTCAGGAGATAAATCGCAATATTTTTTATAAGCAACAACACTTTCATATAAACCGTCTCTATTGTGCACGCCGAACACAACCGCAATATATGGGCTTGCCACTTTGTTTCGTTTGTATCCTTTATAACGATCCATATCAAATGACATAGGCAAATGGAAAATATTTGTCTTGATTCTTTTATAAAATGTTTCCAGCTCTTTTGATATGACAATAAACCCATCGTAAAAAAGTAATTTAAACCTTGCGATTTTTTTTGAAAGGACGGACATTTTGTAATATCCGTAGGGATATTCGGTTTTATCTAAAAGGAAAGGTATAGATAGGGTGCGCGTTACCATCCAATAAAACATATTAGACAAAAGATTGGAATGATAGGACAATAAACAATTGATTTTATCTTTTCGAATATATTTAAGTGATTTCAAAAGTCCAAACAGGTAATAACAACCTTTTGTAAAAACTGATGCATTCGCATTTTTCCATGTAACCTTGGTCATATATTGATAATGGACACCTTCATGAATGCCACTTACTTCTTTGTTCACTTTTGCTTCTCTGGTGGGAGCCAAAATTAATACCTTAATAAAAACCCCTTTTTTTGCTAAAGCTTTGCAATAGCTCATGATTCTAATGGAGGATGCATTCCCGATAGGGAAAGGACCTAAAAAAATCAAAGCACAACGCAAATCGCTTTCACTATTTTTTAAGTGCATAAAATGAGTATTTGAAAAAAGTGACTGGAAACAGGAAAAATAATCTGCAATTTACTGTTGCAAACCGATAAATGTAAATAAACAATCCTTCTTTTGGAGTCATACTCATATACATCAATATTCTAACAATAAGCAATAATCTTAATTTATCTTTCGTTGGTGCTTCAATATATCGTTGCATGCTTTTAGCATAAATTGTCGTTGCACAGGATTTTTTTAAATCATTCTGATTACGCGTCAATTGATTTTCAGAATGATTAAAACGATAAACCGCCCCATATATATCGACAAACTGACCCTTCGAAATTTCCGAAATTCTCAACCACATATCAGTATCCTCCCCGTTGCTTAACGAAGTATCAAAAAGACCCGCTTTATCAAGAACTACTTTACGAATAAATATAATAGCTGTATTTATATTATACGAACGAAATAATACATGGTATTTTTTATCCAAATAAGATAGCTGCTTACGGGTCCAATCTTCAATCCTGGTTGTATTGTCGTTAAACCTTATTTCTTTTTTCGAACGGCTGAATGTATATCCAATCTCTTTGTTATTGTCTAATACATTTGCAACTGTATTCAAATAATTCGGCAAAAAATAATCGTCGGAATCTAAGAAGCATACATACTCATATTTAGCAACCAATAACGCTCTGTTTCGTGCACCGGAAGCTCCCTGCTCCAAACAATCCTTCGGTTTTTCCAAAACCACAACGTTTTCAACAAATTCTCTTGCTATTTTAAGAGAATTATCGGTTGAGCCATCGTCAGAAACTATCACTTCAAATCTTTCTAAGTAATTTTGCTTCAAAACACTCTCAATGGCGCTTCTTATCGTTTTTTCTCTATTAAAACAAGGGATAATAACAGATATTCCTTTAGGCAAGATGTTCATAATCGATATTTCCATTTTCAGGTCTTCTCATTTGCACTTCCGCAATTGCCCAAATAATAATCACGGGTAAACCCCCGGCTTTGCCGGGGGACTCACAGAGTTTGACAAACCCTGGAATATAAGAAACCCTCCTGATTCGGTGAACCGCTCAAAGTTAACCGAAAGAAGGTTTTCAGTGGAACTGTACCAGAGCTTAAAACATACGAGATGGGATTGCAAGTACCACATAGTCTGGATACTCAAGTATCGCAAGAAGGCCATATACGGAAATTTACGTAAATACTTGGGCGAGGTGCTGAGGAATTTGGCACAACAGAAAGAGAGCCGAGTATGGGAAGGGCATCTGATGTCCGACCATGTGCATATGCTTGTATCGATACCGCCGAAGTATTCAGTCTCGCAGATGGTGGGTTTTGTAAAGGGTAAAAGTGCCATATATATTGCACGGAATTTTGGTAGCCGCAGAAAAAATTTTACTGGAGAGAGTTTTTGGTCGTGCGGGTATTTTGTGTCCACGTGTGGAAGAGATGATGAGGACGTCAGGGAATACATACGACACTAGGAAAGCGAAGGTCACCTTGGGTAGCTCATGGTTTATCAATCCGCTTTGAGCGGTTCACATTTTTCAAGCCTCCGGCTTTGCCGGAGGTCTATGACTACCAGGTAAGCAAAATAGGTTGAATATAGAATCAAAAGGCTTACCATGCTCATAATGATAAATATTATTAATACGGCTAAATGTGCATGGTAATATTCAACCTTAACGTTTCGTGGCGAAAATGTACGTTGTAATATTCATGCAATAAATATTATGAATAAAGCTTCTATCAATAATAACAACAAAACAGTTGCATACCCCAACGTTCTTAGATTCTGTTCTCCGGAATACCCTTCAACAGCTTGTTGAAGGGTAAGAATACTCCATAAAACGCACAGTACGAATACCGTATTTGCAAGTGATTTGTTCATTTATGTCAACTGGTGCAAGAATTTTTCTGAAGCGGTTATTAATTCTTTTAGTTTCTGTGGTTTATGGAAGTTTCCGATTTTAGAGAGGCCTTCTATGTTTTTAATCAACCTGTTTTCCATTGATAAGATTGTTAATATGTCAATTATTCTTGAAGACGCGGTTTCTAACGCTATATAGCTATAGAACGGTTTCTCAAAAATAATCGACAGTACAGTCCCGTGAAATGAATCTGTTATTACAGCGTCAGCGTATTTTATAAGGCTTATAAAGTCTTCAATACTCGCCGATTTTATAAAAACATCTACCCCACGATACCCTTTTCTCAAACTTGCAATCGGATCATTTGAAAGAACAACAATCTTATGGTCTGCACTTAATTTTTTTGCAATATCAATTAGTGGCTTCTTACCATTAAGATCGTAAACAAACAGATACTTTTCCTTTACCAATCTTTCACTTGCAATGGAACTCCATTCTTTTGCATCCAATAAAAAAACGGGATCCAATACATGTTCAACTTTCATTCCTGTTATTTGCGACAAGAAGTGGGCACCAAGAGACTCGCGACATGAAATGAAATCAAAATCTTTAACCAAATTACTTATTTTCTCCTTGATTTCATCATTTAGATTATTAATTCCAAAACTGGGAGCGTATGCAGCTTTTATTTGATTGGCTTTCTTTTTAAAGGGTTGAAAATAGGGAATCCTGTCGGAGTGATTAATATTAAAAACCTGATCGCTTCCAGTCAATATAATATCCCAATTAAAAAGTATTTCACTGATGCTTTTATATCTCCTCGTTAACTTAAAGTGTTTATTCCTAAATTCATTAAACTTTTTCTTTTTCGATATATAATCACTTAAAAAACTAGTTTTTATTATATAATAAAATAGGTTTTTTATCGATTTTGGCTGATGATAAAAATGATATCTACTTGCATGTTCATCGGAATAGTAATCTATTAAAGTAATATCAAACCCTTTCTTTTTTAAATATGTATATAGACCGTATGTTTGAAGTACGGCTCCATAATTTATTGGAAAATGAAAAGTAAGTAATCCTATTTTCTTCATTTTTATTCTCCCTGATTCACCATCAAATAAATAAAAAAACTCGTTGGCCCCTGTAAACAGAGAAGATATCATGTGTTTGAACAAACAACAATATCACCAACGAGGTGCAGTGCTCAACAAAAAACGGAGAGGGTGTAGAAAATTTTGTGTAAATGGTTTAAACAAGATACATCAAACCATTACACAGGAGAACCACCCATGTCAATTAATGACGAACTGCTTGATGAATTGCTAAAGGAGTACAGGAATCCGGAAGACCTTATTGGCAAAAACGGCATACTGAAACAACTTACTAAACGCCTTGCGGAAAAGGCAATGGAATCCGAGCTGACCCACCATCTGGGATATGCAAAGAATAGTTCCACCGTTAAAAACACAGGCAATTCCCGTAACGGCAAATCCCCAAAAAACATCACGGGCAATTTTGGTGAGATCCCGATTGAGGTTCCCCAAGACCGCAATGGTGAGTTTATCGGTTCGATGCCGGGATGGGTGACAAAGGTAAAGTGGTCCTTACCGAATTGCTTGAAGCGCTTAGAGCTGCACCGATGTTCGAACAGGTCGGCGGCGGAAACAAATTCCCTGCGAGTCCTTGCGGGCCTCTATCTCTCTATGAATTGCCGGCTTGCTCCGCAAAATACGCCCGTCCGCAAACAAAACGCTTGGATTTATGACACGTATTGAGGATAGTCTTTATCTGCATCTATTGCTCTCTGTTACGTTAAGGGTTGTTGGCAAAATTATCCTTAACAAAACGAGACAATAGATGCTATCTTCTTGCTTACTACAATTCTTATTTACCCTCAGTTATCGTTGTAGGCTCAAAAAGGTAAATAGGATAATTGAGGCGGAAATAAAAAAGACAAATGAATATTTAATAAAAGCCTTGAATATATGAGTAGAACCAAAAAATTTGCATCCAACGCTATATCTAGCTTTATTCTTCAAGCCGCCACCCTGATTTCGGGGTTGATTATACCTATATTGATGATTAAAACGTACGGTTCTGAAATCAACGGACTCGTTGCTTCCATATCTCAATTTGTTCGTTATTTCAGCTTAGTAGAAGCTGGGTTGGCATCAGCTTCCATTTATGCATTATTCAAACCGTTATCCGACAGAGACTCTAAAGCTATCAGTGGTATTGTTTCAGCAACCCAAATTTTCTATTTTTGGTCCGGTTATTTTTTTGTTGCACTAACCTTAGGGTGTTCACTGCTTTACCCATATTTTGTTAAAGTTGAATTCTTATCTTCACTGCAGGTGGGTTTATTGGTACTCGTTCTTAGTTGTTCAGGAGTGTTAAATTTCTTTGTAATGGCAAAATATCGAGCATTAGTTACTGCCGATCAAAAGGTTTATATTATAAATTTGCTCAGTGTTGTTTCCACTGTAGTAAACACGGTAGTTATAGTTGTGCTTACTCAAAATGATGTAAATATTGTTGTGTTGCGGGCAGTTGCCCTCATATCTGTTTTTATACCGCCTATTGTGATGCACTTTTATGTCAAGAGGTATTATGGTTATGTAGATTATAAGGCAAAACCGAATTACGAGCCCCTTAATAAGCGATGGGACGCATTGATTTTGCAAGTATTGGGGATGGTTCAAACATCTGTTCCAATAATATTGGCTACGATATTTACATCATTAGCAATGGTTAGTGTATATACTATTTATGCTATGGTCATACTGGGAGTTCAACAGATGATTTTGATTTTTAGCGCGGGAATACAAGCTGCATTTGGAGAGCTTATCGCATTAGGTAACTTAGCTAGGTTTAGAAAGATATATGATCAGTATGAGTTTATGGTATATGCAGTTATGACTCTGTTTTATTCAACTATCATGGTCTTGCTCCTACCTTTTATTAGACTATATACGCGAGGTATTACAGATGTAAATTACGAACAGCCGACAATGGCTTTTTTGTTTGTATTAAATGCCTTATTGTATTCACTTAAGAGCCCGCAAGGAACGTTAGTAACCTCCGCCGGCTTGTTCAAGGAAACAAAATATCAAACTCTTACTCAAGCATTATTAGCAATTTTTTTTGGAGTACTACTTGCAAATTTTGCCGGACTCAATGGTATATTGCTTGGCCTTATTATTTCTAACATTTATAGGGACATTGATTTGATGATTTTTATTCCTAAGAAACTAGATAACACTAAAATCTTAAATACTTTTAAGCGTGTGGCTCTGGTTTTTGTTGAATTTGTGATTATATGCCTGCCGTTTGCTTATATTGATATGGGTATTACGAGCTATATACAGTGGATTGGGTGGGGAGTCATTGTTTCTGTCTATAGTTGTATTATAATTATATTGGTTAGTTTTGTTTTTGACAGGAATGCCTTTTTTGCATCTTTTAGCAGATTAATGGGTTTTCGAAAGGGTTTAAGCTTTGGTAGATAGTAAAGAAAAAAAAGAGTGTTGCGGGTGCAAGGCATATGAGCAAATATATCCGAAACATGCAATCGAAATGGTTGAAGATGAGAACGGGTTTCGTTATCCTAAAATCGATTATGAGTTATGTAATAAATGCAGTTATTATAACCTAAGTCGGTTCTTGGTTCATACTCCAAATAGAATCAATATTCGATAATGAAAAGGGGCATTTGTGGACAATATAGACGAATCTAAAAGAGGTTCTCTCTTTAAGTTTGAGGTCTGGGTCTCTCTGGTACTGCTTGTTGTGACCCTGTGGGATTTTACGACGGGCGAGCAGTTTACGGGTGCGGAGGCTACAGGTTATGACCCAATTAAATTTTTTATGCTCCTTATGGTATTTATTTCATTCCTGATCTTGTTAAAGAATAATGCAAGGATAAAAACGAATAATTCGTTTTTATGGTATGCCGTTGGGTATGCATTCGTCGCGATGTTTTCAACGCTTATATGCGGCTTGTATTCTATGGGAGAAATGCCTTTTAAGTTTATCAGAATGTCTTACTGGGTGTGGGTATTGATAATATCGTATTATTCTGTCCTGCATCTAAGTACGCTTAAATTTAATGTTTTTATTGTAGGCGTGTTTCTGCCTGTTCTGTTTTACTTTTTTTTAATTGGGTTGAGTACTTCCCAGCGTCGTTATGGCGAGGGTGTGGCATTGAATACGGCTTTTTATGTGTCTTTTTTGCTGCCTACTATACTCTTGATACGTTCAAAAATACTGAAAATAAGCGGGACATTGCTTGTCTTTGCTGCACTTTTGATATCATACAAAAGATCAGGCGTAATTTCTTTTATATCAGCTATTCCAGTATATTTATATGCTCGCAACGCTATAAGTTCGAGTGCTAAACTTAAGAAACTAACACTGATTACTTTTGCTGGTGCATTTTTGCTTTTACTGCTTACTTTTACCTTCAATTATGTTGCCGATACAACAGGTCGTGATGTGACAGAAAGATTGGAAACTATGGTCTCTGACGGGGGATCTGGAAGGCTTGATACATACGAATGGTATATTGACATATTTGGTTCTCAGTCCTTTTTTCAGTGGATCATAGGGCGCGGGCATTTTGCAACCCAGAAAACAAAATATGGCTGGGCACACAACGACTTTATTGAGGTGCTGTATGATTTTGGGTTAATGGGCCTGATGCTTTACTTATTGTTTATTGGTCAATTGGCGAAACTATTTTTTGAGATGAAAAAATATAAATACAAACATTTTGATGCGTTTGCAGTATCCTTGGTTCTTTTTTTCTGGGGATCAATGTTTAGTATGCTTGTTATTGTTCCATATTGGTTTTTGGAGATGGCCTTCTTTTGGGGGTGGGTTATTGCCGATTTTCACAATGCAAAGAGATTTGGAGACCCTACAAGAATTACTAATCCGTTATGAGGATGTCAAGTTTTTAGTTAAAACTGATATAGCAACCCCCATTAATTTTATGCAGTCCTATAGGATGTTCATGATTTATGGATGAAAAAAAGTTGGTGTGCTGACCTGACCTACCCCCCCCCCCTTAAACGAATCCAGAATTTACAGTATGTATATAACAAATTCTGGTTTTCTAAAAAAAGGGTTTTATGGTCAGAAAACATTTTACCATCGAACAAATCATCAATATGCTTAGAGAAACTGAAGTTATCCTCTCTCAGGCTACCCCCATTGCCCAGGCCTGCAAAAAGCTGGGCATATCCGAACAAAGCTACTATCACTGGCGTAAAGAGTATGACGGTCTTCGAACGGATCAAACAAAGAAACTGCGCGAAGTGCTCAAGGAAAATGCACGCTTTAAAAAAGTAGTGGGCGATCTTGTGTTGGACAATGATATCTTGCGGGAGGGGCCTCGGGAAGGATGGATTGTAAATCATAAACGAGTTGAGCGCATTTGGCGGCAGAAGGGCCTAAGCGTAAATGCCTATGGTTCAATGACGGTTCATGTGAGCGCCTGCGGGCAACGCATAATAATCATGTTTGGAGCTATGATTTTGTAATGACGCGCACGCACGATGGGCGCCCTGTTCGCATGTTAACTGTAATTGATGAGCTTACACGGGAATGCCTTGCCATAGATGTTATGCGAAGGCTAAACCACCAAAACGTATTAGAGAGGCTTGCTGCTCTGTTCACTGAACACGGAATGCCAGGATATATACGCTCTGATAATGGCGCAGAGTTTACAGCACAGGCTATTCGAGATTTGCTCAGATACCTTACTGCCGGTACTGCTTACATTGAACTAGGAAGCCCCTGTGAGAACGGATACATTGAATCCTTTAACGGCCGACTACGAGATGAGTTGTTAAACGCAGAAATCTTTGATACTTTGATGGAAGTCAAGGTGCTCATTGAACGCTGACGGTGCAACTACAACCGTATCCGCCAGCACCGGAGGCAAAAACGTTTGGATTCAGGTTGCGAGACTTTACCTGTTGGAATGAAGGAAATACAGTGCCGGTCCTAACTTAAAAGTGGCACCATCATCGGAGCCAGGTCAATGATCCGCAGTACAATATCAGGAAAGGTCTGACAGAAGCGGCTGCAGGGTATTGGAAAAATCTCAAACACACAAAAGATAGCTAATCAGGCGTTCCTCATGGTTCAGAATATAGTCAACCGCATACGGTGGACAAAAACAGCCAAGTACCTGCTGGTTCTGGTCTACGACAGTACACAGACTCAATTACTATCAGTAATATAGAAAGCAAAAGAACAGGAGCGACTATATCCAGTCGATTTACACTCCTGATACTCTTACAAAATAGATGCACACTCGTTGAGGACAACTGTATTGTTAGCGGAAACTCACTGGTTGCGGGACAAAAACTCTCAACATGTTTCATTTATTGTGGGATACCCGTAAAAAAACAGAACATGAATCATAGGGAGCCATATAAAATGAAGAAAGTTTTCTCTAAGCTTCTAACTCCTATTAGGAATATCGTTCGGTACGGGAGGTTGGCAAGAGCCTACTACTATGACTGTCGTCATTACTATAGATATTCGATATCCAGGGGAAGGAGTGAAAAGCTGAAACTAATTTCGTTAATTATGATTGATACACATATAATCGAAAAAGGCTTGACCATGCCGGAAAGCAGAAGTGGTTTTGGGCAAGAACGACTTAAAACGTTGATAGAAAACATAAACAAATACATTTCTCTTTACAGGCTTGGGGATGATGAGGTCTTTCATGGTATTTCAGTCGTCAAAGAGTATTTTTCCTTTCATGTCGATATGAAAGATACGATTGAAGAAGAAACTTATAAAAGTTATAAATTGCTGACACATAATCAAAAAGTCTTTGACTATGCTCAGGAAGTAGAAAGGTCTGAGCAGATACTTACCTCAGCAGAGGACTATTTTCAGAATTCAGGGTCTAACTTCTTTCTATTCTCATCCTCTAGGCGATCAATAAGAAATTATGCTAAAATAGCAATGTCCGATAAACAAATAATGAATGCGTTGGATTTATCCCGCAATACGCCATCTTCGTGTAACCGCCAAGCAGTGAGACTGCATCTATACAAAAACAGAGAGAAAATCGCTGATATTTTATCTATCCAAGGAGGGAATAGAGGCTTTGGGCATTTGGCTCAGTGTTTGATCGTGGTCACATATGAACCAGCAATGTATTTTGAAAGCCGTGAGCGGTATGCGGGCTATGTTGACGGCGGGATGTATTGCATGAATCTCTTGTATGCCTTGCACCATGAAAAGGTTTCCAGCTGTATTCTTAACACTTCGCATACGCCCGAGAAGGACATCACTATTCGAAAGGTTTTGAATATTCCTGAATCAGAAGTCATTGTCGGCATGATAACTTGTGGTGTACCTACTCCTGATTTCAAGGTCGCCATTTCGAAACGAAATTCACTATCTCATTTTCTTACAGAGCACTGATAATATCCGTCACTAATTCTACAAAGAAGGGTTACTCCTTAACATATCGGATTACAACTAAGGCGCCCCTCCGCATTCTCTGGCTTATATCAATAAAGCTTGTGAGTTACTGGGGGATGTCTCACTGTACCATATCCGTAGAGACCTGGCCGAAATGGCGGAGTGGTAGTGAGCCTTGCTTCTTTCATTCCCAAAGAACTTTCAAGATGGCTAGCAGGGGATGTATTCCAAATAATGTTATGGCCAATGGTATTTCTATTCTCCTATGAAGCTGTAAAGACTCTCTCTTGTCGACCCCTGGGGGAAAATAAGGGAGTTCAAGCAGTGTTGGAGTTTGCTATTTTTTTGCAAAATATACCGGAAATGCTACCATGGTTAGCGATTTCTTGTAGGGAAATATCATTTCAAGCATAGTTATGCAGGGGAAGGAAAGATATGAGCAAAGATCAATCTAGTTCGACAAGCAGCGGCAAAAGCCAAGCCAAACCCGGCAGACTAGCGCTTATATTGATCGATACTATTCATGATCGAATAACCCGGCTGTGGGGACATGCGCCGCGAATAGTGAGGCACCATCCGCTTTTTTCGCTGTGCATGCTTGCTACGTTCTTGCGTCTTCTGGGCATGGCGGCGGCCTTCAACCCTGAGATGTGGGAATTCGACGAAATCGCCAGCGCGCTTTTATCCGGGCGAGGATACTCCTATCATTTCCTCCGCCCTGAGTGGCATCCGAGCGCCTACATGCCACCCGCCTACCCTGTAATTATCGCGGCTGCATTCACCGTTTTTGGCAAAGGTATGACTGCATACGTCGCTCTGGGACTCCTGAATGTCGCCGCCGGGGCGCTGGGTACAATCCCGATTCTCCGCCTTGGTGAGGCTCTATACGGTCGCACGGCTGGTTGGCTTGCGGCTGCGCTCTGGGCGCTCTTTCCAGCGTCGGTATTCATGGCGGCCAGGCTGCATCCGATCGCACTCTATACGCCACTCTCGGTGTGGACGGTGCTTATGGCGCTGACTTGGTTTCGTGCGGATTCAAGGAGACTGGCCCTTCGTTGTGCCGCTGCATTCGGGCTACTAGCCGGGCTGATGATCCTGTTTCGTGCCGAATATCCACTTATTGTCATGCTGATCGTCTTTTGGGTACTGGTAGCCGGGCGCAAGCAGGCGCTTCGAGTACGGATTCTGGCAAGCGTTATCGCGCTGACTGCCGTGCTGGTGGTGAGCGGAGGGTGGACATTGCGCAACTACATGGTGTTTAATCGCCTGATCCCTGTAGCAGGGAGCAACGGGTTCAACCTCTGGCGCGGCAACAACCCAGACGCCAGCGGTGCAGGACGGAATGAATGGAACAACGACGGTCCAACCGGGTGTACAACGCTGGACGAAGAACT
>Ga0222680_1000517_pt1 | contig 13306 bp, 28 predicted proteins | sample AntAcemetage1004_FD_181146 | JGI IMG/M metagenome (GOLD analysis project Ga0222680, IMG submission 181146) | Saline water microbial communities from Ace Lake, Antarctica - #1004 | ecosystem: Environmental > Aquatic > Non-marine Saline and Alkaline > Saline | place: Antarctica: Ace Lake... | reverse complement strand
TTCTGTTCCTCTAACTTGTTCATTTCAGTCAACGCCCAAGCTCTGTGTGCAGGCTCAGTGTCTTCTTTTGAAATGTATGCCATAAGCTCTTCCTTAGAGTACTTTGGTTGTTGTTGCTGTCCTTGAAGATTATCCATCTTTTGCAATATTTGGTCTTGCTTAGATGATACATCTTCATATTTACGCTTCATCTCCATATACCTATTTTTAAAAGGTACACCGAACTCATCTACATCTGACGGTACAGCAGTAACCTCTGCTGGAGGAGTGTCAGTTATAGCAACTTCTGATTCCACGCTTGTTTCTTGAGGCTGAACGATTTCCTCTGTTACATTCTCTTGTTCAGGTTGAACGACTTCCTGTTCTACATTCGTTTCTTTTTCTAATTCTAACATAAATCTCCTGTGTTTTACGCCTACTTGGCGGTTTTTAGTTTAGTAGTATATTTTTTACCATTCCAAGTAAAAGTTTTTCTACCATTAGTTCTTGCTGTATAAAAGGCTTGTTTGAAACCAATACCTTTTTTATTCTTTCCTGATACTTCTTTATGATAATCGTGTGCACCAGATGAATATGTTTTACCATAAACCTCTGCCCAATCTGGTGAAGCTAATTTAGGATTATAATAATGGTCAGCACCGCCTGTAGGGTCGGCTATCTTTCCACCATCTATAGCTTTTCTTAATTGAACTCCACGCTTGAAATACCATTCTTCTTCTTTTGTTAATTTGTTATTTATTACTTTATTCCATTCATTGCTACCAACACCTGTGAATTGTTTGTCTGCAAATATAACTTCTTCTCTCGTAGCTCCAAACCTATCTGGTCTTGCTTCTCTATTTTTAACAGCCCAAATAATACCAGTAGCATCTTTTTCAAATGCCTTATGACTTGTTTTTGTTGCTTCTGAAAATACTAATGGGTCAAGATAATCTACCATATTAATTGTTCCTCTTTAATTTACTCCGTGTCATAATCTTTATCTACAACTGTTTCCGGGTTTCTAATAATATCTAATCTTTGTTGAGCCACCTTTAAGTCGCCTTCATACTTTGTCTTGAGTGTGAGAACGTGCATAACTGCAAGTTTTAATATCCTTGCTTCTTTTGTCTTTTTGTCATCATTAATGTTCTGCCAATTATCATCAAGGAATGTCTTTTGTATTCCCATATCCTTAACAATTACTTTCCAAGCTGGAGAATTATCAATGTCTCTAATAACTGTGTTACATTCACTAATCCGTTCAACTAACTCATTTTCTTCCTGCATCAGGCTTCTCCTTGGTTTGTTGTTTAGTAATAGAATCAGAAATCTTTGCTAATGTTTCATAACCCTTAGCTTCTTGTTCTATGTCCTTCTCTTGACGTCTATTTTGTTCGTTTAACATCCTTCCTTGAACGTCAGGTTGGATACCACGTTTCTGCAATAGTTGTATCGTTTCAGCATCAGTTAAGTCGTCACCTTTCAATCTAATAAAATCTGACTCATCTCTCATCTTTTGTTCCTCTGTTGCTTTCTGTTGTGCTTGCATAGTTTTCTGCATTTGTTCTGGTGTAGCTACTAACTCTTCCCAGTTAGGTACATCTAACATCTGATAAAATCTCTTATAAGCATTTGCTACGTGTATAGGAGAAATAACTCCCATTTGTATAGCTAATTGATTTTGTGTTCCCATCATAATCTGCTGGGCTTTCTGCATCTTAACTTGTGGGTTAGTATTCTGGTCATTTCCTCTTACAGTGATAACATACTTACCTTGAGTTTCTTCACGAGTAAGTTTAATCTTTTCTCCCTCTTTCCTTGAGTCTTGTCCAAAATACATAAACTCATAAGTATCATCTCCATACTGAGACCATAAATCCCATATCCAATTAAATAGGTTTGCAAAGCATTCTCTGAACATATCAGCATCTAAAGAGAATACATTACTAGCACTTTGAACTTGGTGGTCTACTTCGCCTAATGTCCTTGGTTGTCTTTTATTAATCATAGATTGTAAAGAGAAATCAACTTGTCCTATAAGTTCTTCAATCTTAGTTTCAAGTATCATCTGTTCTTTTTCATATGAAAACTCTACATTAGGATTATGAGAATTTAATGGAGCAATCAAATCATTTAATGGTTGCATACCTTGTGCTGGAATACCTTGTCCAAATACAAACTGAACAGTCTTAGGATTAACCATACCTGCTCTGTAGATATACATAGGCGAGTTTGTAAGTGTCTGCCTATCAATCTTTTGCATATGTTGTATATCTATCTCTTTAACTATATCTTCTATTAGCTCTGGTATTCCCCTATGCGAAAACCATCTGTCGGAGGTCAACTCATAAAATAGTTTCACGAAGGGGAAATTACCAGAGTAGAAAGGTAGGGTAATTTTTCTTAATTCCTGATTGAAATCAGGTGCTATAGTAACTACACATTTTTCTTCTGTTCCATCATTATTAATATCATACCAACAATAACATTCCCATATTTTTACAAGATTATTAGTTGACTGTAATCTCTGTATTCCCTCTCTCTCATCTCTGGTTACATCTATTGTATGACTTGATAAGTCAACATCTTGTTTATTGGCAATTTTATCTATTCCTTCAATATCCCACTTTTTATGTTCACCATTACTTTTTAATTCGTGAAATGGTAAATAAAATTCATGGATTATATACTGTGCTTTTTGTGGGTCAAACCCAGCAGTAGGTGGAACATAGACTCTCTCTGGTTCACATAAAGCAACATCAGGGCAATTATAAAGAACATCTTGTATTTCAAACTTTACATTTTCTTTACCAGATAATAATTCATCTACTATTATTGATACTTCTTTTTGATTATGTTCTTTAACCAAATCATTCATATCAACATCTAATCTTTTAATAATAGCTTGTTCAACTTCTTCTGGTTGTCTTTCAGCATCAAATAACCAAAGAGCTTCTTGTATAGAAATATCATCTAAAGATAATTCTTCAATTCTATTTGTTATCTCTATTCTCCAAAATGGTTTAAGAATAAAAAATCCTTTCTCTATTGTTTGGTCTATAGCAATTAAAGATTTATTCTTAATCTTTATTTTCTCCATAATTAAATGGTCTAAGAACTTCTCTATCTTTCGTGCTGTTTCCCAATTACCAGATGGAGATGGCACTGCTTGGACAATGGGTCTAATACCAAAAATAACATTAGCAAGAGCAGCCTTGAGCTTTCTCATTTTAATTTCAATGGTAGGCATACGAATATTAGAACATCCAACAAATGGGAATGTTTTCTTCTTCTTTATTCGCATTCTCATTCTATGCCACTTGTCTTGAGAACTTCTCCAAGTTTCAGTCCAATTCTCAGAATCAGATTGCCAATTCTTTATCTTAGTAACCAGCTCATTCATGCCATTATTAGACATACCTGCTGCTGGTTGTATTACTTCTTTTTGGTATTTTACTGCCACTTTTTATCTCCTTTAATATCCATAATCAAATACTTTTATTTCTTTTTCGTCTGGTAATAATTCTCCGTATCTTCCTCTTTTATTAACTTCTGGTTCTATGTAATTTGGTGTTATAATAGTTTCCGCATAACACAAACAATCAACAATATCGTCCCAACGAGAAGCACCTAATGTAAGTAACTCATCTTTAGCTTCTTCATGATTAGCGTGTATATAATATTTTCCAGACTCAAACAATGGTTGTAACGCTGCCACTATTCTATCTTTCTTTTTTCTTATAACTTTATCTGTTCCTCTCTTAAATGTATTTTTTAGTTCTACTATTGGAGGATATAAGTGTCTATCGTGTGCTTTTCTTACAAATGAATTAAAAAACTCTTTTTCAACTCCAGAATTAGGAACACCTATCGCTGTCAAAGTATCTTTGTTCTGAAGATATAAATTTAATATTGAATCTATAAATTCACCAGAAGGACGGTGAGTCCGTATATAACTAACAAGATAACGATTATGTTGAGAATTAATACCAACCAGAGTTGCCACCTTATAATCAGCCCTCTCATCATCAGAGTAAGCAGGGTCAACGGAAATAACAGTAGACAAATTAGTAGGAAGCTCATTCCAATACCTGAGTTGATGTGGTTTAATCGGTGATGCTTCATTAAGAATAGGGTCATTGAGATATTCCGAGGCAAAAGCGGTGCTCCCAATCTCCTTTTTCCTTGCTTGTAACTTTTTATGCGACCAGAGTGATTTCCATAATTCATAACCTTCCTCCTGTCTAGCATCCTTGTAAGCTCTGAATTTTCTCTTTTCCCAGTCATTATCGCTATCTAACATCTCTTGTAATAGGGCTAAAGGGCTTATAATGGTGCCTATCCAGATAAACTGACCATGAGGTAACAATGTATTCAAACAAGCTTTAAAGACCCATTCTCGTAGCTTTGTGCGTTGTTCTGAGCTTGCTACTGACTCATCAGTCTCTATATCATCTAATATTATCAAATCTGGGCGAAAACCTCGTATCTGACCTCCAGCACCACGAGCACGAATGTTCGTCTTTTGCTTGTTATTCAATATCAGGTGGGTCTCCGTCCATTTATTTGACTTTAAATCTCCAAAATATTTAAGAATAAACGGATTAGACTCCATTTCGGTACGCATCTTGCGTAACCATTCAATAGCGAGTCCCTCTGAGGCTGATATAATTAGAATATCCTTCTTTTTCTGGAATAATGCACACCAGAAAGGATAAAACACACTACATATCATACTATTATGAGTCAATATATAATCATTTGTGATATATTGCCCGTCCTTAGCTTCTACTTGTATACACCTTCCATATTCTTGTCTATCAAAAACAATATTTGTTATGGCTGATTTAGTTTTTATACTTCCTTCCCACAATTTTCTTTTTCTTGATAATCTTGTTGGTAAAATTTCTCTAGGACATCTCGCTGTAATTTTATAATAATTATGATATTTTCCATTACACCAAGATTTTCCTTTGCCCACAGTTGCCGTTCCACCCAAACTTCTAATCAAAGAAACTACGCCATCTATCAGCCTTTTATTAATATTACAAAATTCAAATATTTTTCCAGAAGCATTTATTGTGCCATCTGTGTCAATTAATCCTTGTAATAACAATTCTCTTTGTTTTATAGAAGAAAATAAATATATCTCAGGAATATGTTTATTATTTAATACTTCTAATTTTCTTAACTTTGGTCTTAACCCTCTGATTGTATATCTTAATTTAGCCTTTTGTTTAGTTACTTTATAAGGAAAATAATGAAGGATTTCTATATCTTGAGTTGTAAAACTACTATCATTACTATGTCCATCACCCAACCAACAACCTAGCGTATATGGTTCTATAATTAGATGCTTGTCCTCAAATTCAACTGGTTTAGCCCAACCAAGAAAATACTTATACTCTATATATCTTTCTCCAGTCCTTTTATCTATTCTTTCCTTTTTATAATTCTGTAAAATATCTTGTAGTGATTTTACTATTTTCTTATTTCCAGTATTCTGTGGACAAGTTACTTCCCACAAATGTCCTAGATTACAAAGTGTACTTCTATCGTCTCTAGTTTCCACCCGATATAAAAACATTTTCTCTACCGGTGTCATCGCAATTACTTTAGTTGGTTCTCCGTCTGAACCAAAAACAAAATCACCAACCCGCAAATCACCGATTGTTGTCCAACCACCCAGAGTTAAAACTTTAGAACATAAAGACTGTGCTTTAGCAAACCCACGTGGAGCTGCCAAAGCCAATCTCTGTGCATTTTGCACTAAACTATATATATCTTTATGAAAATCAGGAACTTTGGAAGTAAGGAAGTGTCCTAAAAAGTCTTCCACCCACTTTAATAGGTCATTATTCCATATATCATAAAGTTTGGTAGCTTGTTCTTTGGTTATTTCCATTTATTTTCTTTTACGACCCCTTCCTGCTCCTCTGCCCCTACCTGAACCTCGTCTTGGTTTAGCATCACCTTTCTTACCTACTCTTGGTGTTCCACCACAATCGCCTTTCTTTCCTGCCATATTATCTCCTTTTCTGACCCAGTAGGTCAACATAGTTAATGGTTCGCAAATTACCGAACCATTCGCAAATACTGTCGTTTAATGACAGTTACAGTTAAAATATACCATAGTTATGGTATTACTATTCTTGGTTAACCTATAAAATCAAGGGGTTAACGTATCAAATATGATATCTTGTTTAGATATATGTTGATAAAGCATCATAATTGATTATTTATCTCTTTTAGAAAACAATGTTAATAACAAATATATAATATAACCTATTGGAATACAGATTACTGCCCCTAAGTGATATAACCAATCTTTAAATGTATTTTTAATTAAATTCATAATAAATACAGTCGGTAGCAACACTCCTTCCGGATGAATCGGGCTTTAACCGCATAATGTGTTGCTACCTATAAATACAAGTCGGTGACAGTTAGTCTGCGATTGCGTAGAGAATCTTATCATCAACATGTCAATCAGGTTACCACACCACACCGACATTCCCAGAATGGACTATGCGATTCTGGGGAGGTGATAACCCCACTCAAGCCCTTTCGGGAGTCAAGCGGGGAGCAATTTAAAAGAACAAATGTTCTATTATGTAGGACAACTGTACTATTCAATAGAACAGTATTTAGCCCAAGACCGACTATTTTCAAATTTTTTACCACATACTTTGCAAGTTACTTGTTTTTTCATTTTTTACCTAAAACTCCTAGGAGCTCGTTTAAGCCCCTGAAGCTCTTTTTTCACCCTTTTATAAACCATTGATTATCAGTATGTTATAAAACCTCTTAATTTAGCCACTCCTAGGTCGACTATTCAAAAAACACCCTAATTTAGTTCAATGTTTTCAATGCTTTTTTAGGGCTAGAAAAATGTCTCGCACTTAGTCGTGATAGCTTTTTGATAATCTGTCAAAATCTTGCTCAGTTAATTTAAATTTATCTACTTCATTAGCAGCAATACGCCCAGTATAAAGTTTGATTAACTCACGAGCACAACACTGAAAGTATCCCGACCTAATATGTGCCAACCATTTTAAAAATAACTCTAATGTATTATCCCACTTAGCCCTATTACAAAAACTACAGCTTAACACCAAATTATCTTGTTCGTCTTTACCACCCAGCTTAACAGGAATTATGTGGTCTAAATGATTTTTGAATATTCCAAGGTCTATACCACAATAATAACAAATATTACCATATTTTTCTATATAGTCTTTTATAGCCCGCCGTCTTTCTGTGATTAATATGGTTGGTCTTCTTTTTTTCATTACTTTAATTCCTCTCTTTATTCTTAACTTGACGAAGTGAACATCTTACTACTTTTACCAGAATATGCTGTTTACAGGTCATTGTACAGTCTTTACAGAAAGAATTAACTTTGAATTTCTTTTCTAAGTCTATGTACAAGATGACCTCCTATTTTGATATTTTGAAAAATATAATATATATTGTGAGTGGTAATATATATATATACAAACCCCATGGGGGTGGTTACCCTCTTCCCATACTGACCACTAAGTTAATAGATAATAGACTTATCAATGTAGCTTCCGATATGATTTATTATGTAAACTATCATATTAATATATAACATACTGTTACGCATCTACTTGTGTCAATCTACTCTTGACAATGGCTTGTTCTTTCTGCTCTAAGCCTGTGAATACTGCGACAAATCGGGTGCTATCAGGCTTCATATAGCCCTTAATGCGTGATATAAGCTCTAATGCTCTAAGTATATCACCCTTCTTAGCTTTAGGGTTGTTTATTATCTCAAGCACCTTCTGTATAATAAACTCTTCATTTATATCCAACCCAGCTTTATCAAGCTCATCACATAACACTTTAAGACATTTAGGCTTACTTAGCATTCTATGCCCTTCCACACCTGCTACATTGCTATTTTTAGGCTTATAAGAAGACATATATGCTTGAGTAGCATTAAAACCATTGTTTATATAGTAATATATAAACCTTTTATATCTTAATAATAGTTTATCTTCATTTATCATATTATATCCTTATTATATTATATTAGTTATTATTCTATTACTTATATTATATATATATTATATTCTTTATTATATATATATTATATTGTATTGATATTATATAATATTAATACCTATCTATTGCTCCCGGCTTAATCTTTGCTTAGAATCAATCCTCATGCGTTTTATTCTGGCTTAATATCCACTATCAAGGCTTTGTGATGTAATTCATTCAATTTAGTTAAGTCAACGCCGTCAATACTTACCTCTAACTTTAATGTTAGATATTGGTCAACGTCACTGTTCTTAATACTTAGGTTCTTTATTATAGCATTTAATTTCATAACTTGTTTACCTCTACACTAGTTAGTAAGAATAACGACACATTTGAGGCTTATTTTCAAGTTATTTTTCAATATCTCTAAAATGTGTTGATTTCATTGGTGAAAATAATTGAAATAAATGTTGACAAGTGGTATATAAATGTTATACTTATGTTGTGTCAAAGATTATTAACCTATATAACAGAAGGAGAGTATAAAGATGAAGGTAAAAGTATTTGATAAAATGACTATAGAATATGCTAAAAAATTACTTGCTTACTTAAAGAATGGCAATATGTCTTTCACTTGGACAGAGCAAGGAAGATTTATTACAAGAGAAGATTGCAGAAAAGTTTTAGGTATTGAGCTTAACAAAAAAGACTATGAATAGGTATAACCTAATAAGGAGGGAGAGATGTTCACTAAAATGTATATCAAGGAATTAGGAGATAAAGTAATTATAAAAGCTAAAGACAAAGATGGGGACGATTATGGGTATTATGCAGGAGGAGTTATGCCTTATGTATCAAGTCCTATGAAAGCAAAACTATATAAAAGTAAGGCATCAGCTATACAAACTGCTAAAAGGGTTGGAATTGATAATTATGAATTGTTAAATATTAGTGATTTGGTATAACGGAGAGTAAGAAATGAATAAATTACCTAGTTCATTAGAAATAGAAGAAATAATCAATTGTCATTTATTTGGTATGCCATTGGAGGATAAAGATTATTGCTTTGGAGATAGGGTTGGTGATGATAAAATTATGGGAGATTTAGCAAAAGCTATCTATAAAAGGATAAAGGAGGCTAAATGAAAAAGTTTATCAAACAATTACAGAGAGAGTTAGAGAGAGCTACTGATAAGAGGGATATTGATGAGTTGAATAGGTTGATAGAGTTGAGTATATAGGGAGAGTTTTATGACCTGTTATTTCTCGGCGAAATTAAAAAGGAGGTTTGAAATGATTAAAGAAAGAAGGGACGAAAACAATAAGATTATAACAGATATTTTCCTACACGGATATATTGAACATCATAATAGAGACTATGCTTTAAAGCTAGGTTTAAAAATCAACCAAGTAGGACTCAATGTAATATCTTTTATATTTCCAAAAAATGACTATCCTAAGGAACACGAACCGATAGAAACTGAACCAATGACTAACCTTGAAGCATATTATTTTGTTAAAGGATTTAAGTTTCTTAAGGATAGAACAGGGTGTTGTTAAAAGGAGGAGAAGCATGAAAGTATATTGTAAGGATTGTAAGTGGTTTATTAAAACAAAAGGATATTTTAGAAAGTATATATTTAGGTGTAAATGGAATAATGAATACGCAACAAATGGAATGATTAAACGAGATGATGCCCATTATTTTAAATGTCTCCAATATGAAAGAAACGGAAACTGCAACAGGTGTAATATTAGCACGAAATGAAATAAACAGTATAAAAGATTTTCTACCTAGTAAAGAGGATACAGAAGTATGGAACAGATTGAAGAATGTGAAGGCTAGTATAACCTAATAAGGAGGGAGAGATGATACAAGGATTAACCTATTTATGCATCTGGTGTATAATAGTAGGGTCTGTGGTACTAGCTATTTGTTTGGGTTGTAAACAATAAGGGGGGAAGATGAAACAATTAGAAATACCAAAAAGATTGTTTAAAAAATGGCTTGTAGAGTTTGGAGATACTTGGGAATATTTTAATAAGTGTGATGACTTTCAACAAAGGGCTTTTGTGGATTTGTTTCTTGAGGATTGTAGGAGGGGATTAGTTGAGCCAATAAGGAGATAAGATGAGCAAAGAGAGTAAAGAGTTAGATGATTTGTCACAAGCCTACGATAAGGGTTATAAGACAGGTTATGACTTGGGATTTATGAAAGGAGAATTGGAAGGGATAGAAAAGGGGCAGAAGGCATTAAGTAGAATACAGGATATGTTTAAGGTATAAGGAGGTAAAGTGAAAATAGAAATAAAAAGCAGATTTACTGATAAAATAATCATCTCTGGTAAATACACAAGTATTAAAGATTGTTTAGAGAAAAATAAGGGTGCTAACCTTCGGGGTGCTAACCTTCGGGGTGCTAACCTTCAGGGTGCTGACCTTCGGGGTGCTAACCTTTGGATTGCTAACCTTCGGGGTGCTAACCTTCGGGGTGCTGACCTTCGGGGTGCTAACCTTCGGGGTGCTTACCTTAGAGGTGCAAAGAATTACTCAGAATCTCACACATTCTTCCAAGAAGTCATAAGACAACAAAAAGTAGATACCTTCACCACAAAAGAGTGGTCTATAATAGGACAGATAATTATTCATACTCTCTGTTGGGATACAATAAAAAAGAGATTTAATAAATCAGCTATGGGGATATTCAAGAAACTAAGTAAGGTTGGTTTTGAGGAGTGGGAAAAGAAATATAAGGGGGTAAAATGGGCATTGTCTATCTAAGCGTGTTTCTGACTATTGTAGCTACTGCGGGGTTTGCTATATATTTAGGTTGTAAATTATAAAAGGAGGCAAAATGAAACATACTCAAGGAAAATGGGAAGTAGTAAATGGTGCTAATACTTTTTACATAATCTATAAAGGAGACCAAACTATATACTTGGCTAAAACAATCTCAGATTCTAAACAAGATAAAGCCAATGCCAAACTCATAGCATCAGCACCAGATTTGTTAGAGGCTTGTAAATTATTCTTAGCACCTAAAAACAAGTGGACAAAAGAAGAAGTAACAGCAGAGGCATTAGATTTAATGAAACAAGCCATAGCCAAAGCAGAAGGAGACAAATGAAAAAATTAGTACACTATTCAATACCTACTAAACTGTTTATACCCTTCAAGAAGAAGTGTCAAGACGAGGGACGGACTATGAATGGGACTATTATTATGTTAATGAGAATATGGACAAAGGGGAGAGGGGTTTAATCCCCTCAATCCTGTTCATCCCTTCTAAACTCATACCCTCGCTTTGTGGTTTTTATAACCTTCTCAAAGTAATTTCCATCTAAAGATATTGTATGGGGAAGTTTACCAGTTTCCATTGAGTCTAACTCTTTTTCAATCAAGGGGCAGGGTCTTTTGGTTTTAAGGCAGATTTTGGTTTTACATTCTGAACATAGGGACATAATTTCTCCTTTGTGCAAATAATGCACATTAGTTTGTTATGCCTCCAATTAGTCAGTATTAGCCTCTAATGGTGGGCGGGTTGTTATTATTTAGTTGATATAGCTTTAATTATAATATTCAATTTATAGTCTATATGATTTATTATTTGGTTAATATTATTAGCTGTAACCAAACCATTAAAAGGATAATTATAAGGTTGTTTGCTCAAAGCTGTCTTTAGTTCTTTTTTAATTTCTTTCATATACCCCCTACTTAGTTAAATCAAACTCCTCTTGTTTCAACTCTTTAATCTTTACTTTGACCGGCACTCCGTCTTGTATCTCAAGGGCGAATTTATATTATTAAACAACAATTTCTTGGACAGGAATAAATCTTAAATGACTAAGATAATCTCTAACTTCTCTATAAGAAAAAAACAATAGGGGATTATGTGCACCATATAAATTATCCCAAGCACCTGTTTCATCTAACCATACCCACTTAAACAACATTTTCTTTTGTATCTTGTATTTTTTCCCATTACTCCATAGTCTATACCTATTCATATTACACCTCACTTAGTTAAATCAAACTCCTCTTGTTTCAACTCTTTAATCTTTACTTTGACCGGCACTCCGTCTTGTATCTCAAGGGCGAATTTTACATTGTTTAATAGTTTAGCATAATTCATTAACTTTATCCAATGAGGTTTAAGGTCAGTCTTGTCCATCTTTTAACTCCTTTAACCATTCTTCCAATTCAAAGGTTTTTACTGAACCTAGTTTATGAATTTCTTTCTTTCTCTTTTGGAGATATTTGTATCTTGAAGGAAATTTTCTCCTAAACCACGCTGTTGACAACAAGGGGTTCTTGTGCCAAATATGTAAATGACAATGATAGCAAAGCACTTTGAGATTAACTAAATCATAAGCAAGTCTTAAACTAAAGGAAACAGGTATAACGTGTGAGGTATGGCAGTTAGAACCTTCCACATATTTACCACACATCTGACAGATGTTCTTATCTCTTTGTCTTATCAAAACTTTGCATATATCCCATAAGTCTTTTCTGATGTTCTTTCTTGTTCTCTTCTTCACATCAACCCCATATCAACCTACATATACCCCATATTTGGACCAGAACACCTGCTATCCAAGTTAAAACAAACCACGCTGCTATAATTGTAGAAATAACATTACCCTTATTTTTCACTTCTCCCCCCTTGCGTTTATGATTGCCACTTATCCATCATTTCTTTTACATAATTCATAACCGCTATTTGCCCATTTTTTAAATTAGCACTATCAAATTCAGGGTATCTGCGTTTATATATTATTTTCAAACTCTCTATCACTAAGGCTTTGATTTGGGAGATTGCTTGGTTTATCCTTTCTACTCTTGCAACACAGTGCGTTTCCATAGTATTAACTTCTGTTTCTATAATCTCCCTCAAAGCAATGTTAATGTCTTTCATAGGATACCTGCCAAGTTTTTAAAATGTCTAAACATTACTGCCAATAATGTCCTTATTTTCTCTTCACCATATTTAGCTCCATCTTCCCAAGCAGTATTACAAGTATCGCACCTAATATTACCCTTGTCTGGTAACTCAATTCCACAAAACTTACATTTGCCTTTACTCATTTTCCACTCCTTTATCTTCTATAGTTAACTCTATTGGCTTTCTTGCTATTATTAGAAAAAATGCCATATTGCCGTCAACTATACTTTTAATGACATTATATATTTCGTAACCTTCTTGGCTAAATTCATTAAGCTGACTTTCCACTGCATCAACTCTTGTTTCTTTGCTTTTCCAATCATACATTTTAAACATCACTTACCCCCCTTGTGTTTAAAACCCCCTTATAG
>Ga0222680_1000503_pt1 | contig 13618 bp, 15 predicted proteins | sample AntAcemetage1004_FD_181146 | JGI IMG/M metagenome (GOLD analysis project Ga0222680, IMG submission 181146) | Saline water microbial communities from Ace Lake, Antarctica - #1004 | ecosystem: Environmental > Aquatic > Non-marine Saline and Alkaline > Saline | place: Antarctica: Ace Lake... | reverse complement strand
GATATCGGTGATCCATCGCCAAGGATCTTGGTAATAGGATCACCGATATCGTTGCCGATTTCGATGGAGTCTGTGTTTTCGCTTCCTATTGCGACCACGCCATCGCCGCCATCGCCACCGCCATTATCCGTGCCAGCAGGTCCTGCGTTTATTGTCATGCCGCCACCGGCCCCGCTGGGCCGGGTTGCGGTCCCGTCGCCACCTGCACCGGAGTAAATATCAAAAGGTCCACCGTAGCCACCTGGTTCAATAGCAGCGCCCGATACCCTACCGCCGTCGCCAGCAAACATCTCTACAGAACCACCGTTTCCAGGAGTAGAGCTTGCCCAATTTGCTCCGTCAGAAGCCTGTATAACAACACCACCACCATCGCCTCCGCTACCGCCAGCGTCACGGCCACCGCGGCCTGATGTGATTTGTACGTCACTACCGGCATTGTCATCCTCGCCATCCGCAGCAGAGGCTTCAAAATCTGTATCTCCGAGATACTCCTCGGAAGTAATGGCAACTGCGCCGGTCAGCTCTCCGGCCCCGTCGAAGCTGGCTACACCATCGGTCAGCGTACCGGTCGCAGAAGTAATGCCACCCCCGCCGGTAGTGAGTGCGCCCGTGGCAACCGTCACTGCGAAGGTGCCGCAAGTGAGGTTCGCGCCAGCAACGTCCACCCCGGCGTTCGCGTCGACGTTTCCAGCGAGCGTTACCTGTCCGCCCGTGGTCTGCGTGATTGCTTGGTTGGTTACCGTGAGCGCGGCACCGGACACGTCAAGACCGAGGCTCGTAGTCACGAGGCCCGAGAAGGTCCCCGCCGATGCAGTCAGCGGAGCGTCCGCGGCCGCGCTGTTGATGATCCGCACGCCGTTCGTGGCGAAGCTCACGATGGAGGTGTTGGTCGCGTCCGAGGTCAGGACCGTGTTGTCCTCCAGGTACAGGGGCTTCTTCGGGGAGCCGTAGGACCACTTGGTCCCGTCACAGGTCAGGGTGAAGGTCTGCCCGATGAAGTCAGCGATCGGACCCACGCCGCCGAGAACCTTGCTTGCGGAGCCGTCGTACAGGTCCGGGCCGCCCGTCACAGTCGGGAAGTCCGTCGCGTGCAGGGTGGTTGCGATGATCTGGAACTTGTAGATCCCCGCCGTCTTGTCGGTCAGGTTGAGCGTCACGGCCCCGGCGGTGCCAGCGGTCGCGTCGATGGGGTACAGCACGCCGGCTTCGCAGTCAGCGCCCACGTCAACGGCGGTGGTGCCCTCGATGGTCGCTCCGACGATGTCCTTCGCCACGTAGTCCACGTAAGCCTTGGTCCCGTCGCTGATGACCCGGAACACGCGCCCGAACTGCTCGTCGTCAGCCCCGCCGAACACCACGTCAGCGCCGCTCGCGAGGTTGGTTCCGTCCAGGGTGATCGCAAACCCTGCGGCTGCGGTGTCGGTGGACGCGGCGATCTCGAAGCGCCACATGCCCTGCGTTGCGATGGTCCCGATGGTCAGCGAACAGGCCGCTGTGTGGGCGACCGGGTAGACGTACCCCGCCTTCAGAGTCGAGATATCGACACTGGCGACCTGCACTTCACCGATGATGTCCTCGGGCGGGGCCGTCTCGCTGATCGCGTAGCCATCGGTGCCCGCGGTCCCCGAGCCGTACACGACGATGCGCTTCCCGATGTGCTCCTCGTCCACCGCGCCGTAGACGATGGACCCGGCCCCGGCCAGGCCGTAGGGGCCGTTCTCGTCGAGGACGGAGAAGGTCTTCGGCGTCGCGGCTGCCGTGGTCTTCATGATCACGAACGTCCAGACACCGGCGACCTGGGAGTCCAGGGACACCGAGACCGCCGCGGTGTTGTCTACGTGGTAGACCACCCCGCTCGCGAGGTCGCTGATGTCGTTGGCGCCGGTGAGGGTTGCGGTCGCAGGAGCGACCGCGCTGAACGTCCAGCCCCCTGCCGTGTCGTGAAGGGTATGTGAGTACCGCCCCACGAACTCCCGGAAGAGCGTGGAGAAGTACGTCGGAACGGACGAGAACTTCAAACCGGCACGCCGCCCGGAAGGCAGTTTCCGTCCGAAGTATTTTTCACTGATCTGGAACAGGCGTCTCATGACTTGCCTCCTGGGCGACTCGGTGTTTCAGGCCGGGGGCGGGTAGCCAGATTGACTCCCGCCCCCTTCGGGTTTCAGGGCGCCTATGCGCCCGTCAGAGGGCTACAGACCCCCGCCCCCCCACGTCTCGTCGTGGTCCACGTTCTTCATGATGGCCAGGGAGCGCCGGTCCTTGCAGAGCAGGTTGCCCGCCTGACCGTACCACGCCTCGGCCGCGTTCTGCCGACCCACGGTGCGGAGGATCTGGCCGCCGTTGTTCCAGGTGATCCAGGCGCCGCCCACCACCATCGAGTAGAAGAAGTCGTCCTTCTTCATGCCGACGATGAGGTGCATCGGACAGGACTTGTGGAAGATGACCTCGACGACCTTGCCGCCGATCTTCAGCTCGATCCCGTCCCACCCCAAGCGTACCTTCGTGTCGGAGAACCGACGCGCGGCCAGGGAGTCGATCACGAAGTACCGCTCCATCTTGGAGTTCATGATGTAGGTGTCGAGTTCCACGTCGGCCCGGTCGTCCGCCGCGTTGGCGAGACGAATCAGGAGGTCCTCGCTGGGGGTCTCCCACGTCGCGTCAACGACGATGGGCTCCCACTCGGGGTGCCCGTCAGGGGCCGCGTCGTAGGAGGTCAGGTTGTGCAGCTCCCACCCTTCCGCGTTGGTGGTGTCGGTCTCGTCCGTGTGGAAGTGCGCGCCGATGCCGAGGAGACCGTTCATCTCCCGGTTGTACCCGGCGGGCTCGAACGTGCTGGCCGCGTAGTGGCCGACCACGACGAGGTCCCCGTCTACCGGGATTGCCGTGTGCGACCCGGCGATGGTGGTGTACTGGAAAGTGTAGACGCCTGTGCGCCTGGTCACGACGCCAGCGCCCTGGGGCCTGGTGCCCGCACCGATTGCGCAGGGGGTTGCCGCGAGTTCCAGCGCCGTGCCCCACACGATCCGCATGTTCCGCTGGACATACTGCGCCTCACCGAGACCGTGCCAGCCGTCGTTGCCCACCTGAGACGCGAGTTGGGCCGCGTCGTCAGGTCCCCACCCGTCGTCCGTGCTGTTGCGGCCGTAGAGGGTAACGACTCCGCCCGTGGCGTCTCCGGTGAACGCTTTCACCACGCCAAGGACGCCGTTGCCGGTGCCCCAGAACTGGCCCTGGAGCCACTTCTGGAAGCCCAACAGGAACCCGTCCATCTCCTCCTTCTGGAGGCCCTCGAACCCGTCGAAGGTCCCACCGCCCTGGGTCAGGTGGTACGCCTCACCCGAGAAGCCGATGGTGCCGTACAGCCACTTGGGCTGCTCGTCGCCTTCGATCCACTCGGTCGAACCGGCGAGAGGCATGGACGCACCCTCGGGCAGCGCGCCGAACGCGGCCGAGATACCCGCCTTGAACTTCACGACGCGGCGCTTGCCCCGCCACTTCGCGGGCTCGATCTTGCGACCGAACTTCTCGAAGATGCCCACGTTGTAATGGACGAGGGATCCCAGCACGTTGCCGAAGTCCTTCATCGCCACTTCCAGGCCCGTGGCCTGGGTTCCCACGTAGGTCAGATTGTCGAAATCGACTACCTGGCCCAGCGTTGTCAGATCAATTGCCATGATGTTCTCCTCGAATCAGTTGTTACGTTGTCGGTGCCGCGGCGCTGTTGCCTGCGGCCGCGGCCGCAGGTTTCTGCGACTCCAGTTGGAACTCGACAGGCTCCATGCCCAACTCCACGCGTTTCACGTTCTCACGCTTCACCCGCAGGTAGTTGGAAGCCTCCTCTGTGTCCTTGAAGCGGATCTCAGGCTGCTGCGGCGGTCCGCCGCCCTGGATCGCTTCCATGACCTTCTGCGGGACCATGGCCATGCCCGCCTCGCTGTGACCCTTGCGGCGCCGGGACACGATGGCCGCAGCCGTGGCAGCGATGTCTGCCTGGGGGTCGCGGTACAGCTCGGACTCGACCGAGTGGTAGTCAACGTAGGCTTGGTCGGCCTTGGGCAAGGCGCCGAGTGCGGTCTTGATCTCCGTCTGGAGGTGGGTCAGGTTCGTCGCCCCGATCTGCTCGTTGGCGAACTTCTCCAGGGCTTCGATGCGCTGGGCTTGCTGCTGAATCAGCGCGGCCTGCTGCTCGGGGGTTCCCTGCTGAAACACCCGCTGCGCCGGTGCAGCCGCCGGTGCCGGGGCCTGTGCCGCGGCCTGCTGCTCGGGGGTCAGTTGCGCGGCGGCTGCCGCAGCCTGCGCTGCCGCATCGTCGCCCTCGACCGCGCCGCCTGCTGCGATTGCGCCGTCGAACATGCTGGCAAGCTGGTTGAACTGCTGCCTCGCCATGCCGCTTTCCACTCTCGCCTGCTGGAGCCCCGTTTCCAGTCCTCCGACCTTTTCTACGAGTGTCTCCACCATGCTCGTAAGCTTGGAGATATCAGCGCCACCACCTGTAGGGCCTGCGCCCCCGGCTTCTCCGGCACCACCCTCATTGGGACTGAAACGGACATTGCGTAGGCTCATTGATTCCTCCTCTGGTTATCCCAGCGCGCCGGGCGCCATGCCCTGCTCTGGTGTTTGGCCCTGTGCGGGTGCGCCAGCTTCCTGTCCCATGCTGGCTGATGCCGCCGCCCCGCGGGCGCCTGCGTCCATCTGCTGTTGCTGCATCGTCGCTTGGTACGCCTGGTAGTGCTCCATCCAGTGCGCCCTGAAAATCTCCTGGACCGGCTCTTCCAGTCGGTCCCACAGCTCCGACGTGGTGACTTCAAGAATCTGGTCCATGTGGGCTACGTGGTCGTCCCACTGCTCCATCTTGGGCTGGTCGCCACGGTACATGAGGAAGTTTTCGCGGCGGGCTCGGTTGCGGGCCTTGGTGTTGTCCCCGACAACCTCCTCCAGCGCGCCCATCTCCATCGCCCGCAGCGCCCGGCTCGGATCGGTGAGCAGGCCCATCTGCCACAGTTCCTTGATCTGGTCGTTCTTCAGGCCCTTCGAGAAAGCGAAGGTGCTCCCTGGGGCAACGCGGATGTTCTCCGAAATCATGCTGGCCCGGTGAATCACGAACGCCTCAAACGCGTTGTTCTTCCCAATGAGCCTGACGGTCAGTTTCTCGGGGGCTCTCGCTTTCCAGGCCCGCACGGTCAACGTTCCTATTTTGCTCAGTGCGTCGGTGAGGTTCGTTGCGGGCGGTCCCCAGCGGCGCTCGTCCATCTCCGCCAAAATGGCAACCCCGCGACCCGTCTGGATCGACCCGGGGGCCTGGCCCTGGGTAATATCGTGGATGCCCGCTATGTCCTCCATGTGCTGCTTGAAGTCTCGCACAAGGTTGACGACGTATGCGGGCAATGGCCTGACCTGGACTTCGCGCGGGGCAGGTCCCCCGACGTTCTTGTAGGTGATCTGCGTGTGGGGCCGGCGCGAAATCTCGGAGATGTCCAAGTCGTGCGCTTCCTGGGACAACCACCGCGGGTAGATGGTATGGTCTTTGTATTGGAGAATCTGGCTGGCGGTCTTGTTGATCTCCATCTGAATCGGCACCAGGGCCGACATCAGCGGGGTTCCGAGTAGCGCGTTGCCTGCAACCCGGTTGCCCTTGAGGTCCCCGAGCCGGTCGAACATGCGGAAAAGGACGATGGGGCAGTCCGTCAACCACTCCTCGGTGTGCAGGATGCGGTCCAGCGTGAACAGCCACATGCGCTTGTCGTGTCGGGAGTACATCTCGTAGACCACGAGCCAGTCGTCGGGGTCGTTGCCGTCCTCGCCGTCCACCACGCCTTCCCACTTCGAGCCGAAGCCAGACAGCGGGGCACCCTTCTCTGATTCCTTGGCGCGCTTGTGCAACCATTTCTTGAGCCAGGACTTGTGAACCCACCGGATCCGATACAGCCAGCCAATGTCTTCGTCGTCTTCCGCGTAGGGGTCTATGCCCAGGTCAAAGGGGCTGATGACGTTGGTGACGGGTTTGCCGTGGTCAATTATTTTGCGACGCTTCTTGCGCTCCGTGTCGAGGTCCACCACTTCGGCGTCCTCAAACTCTTCCTCTTCCGTGGTGTAGCCATCGTGGGGCTGCCAGTAAACACCGAAGCCGCAGAAGCCGGCCACGAGGTTCCAGTAGACCGCTCGCGCCGACTTGGCGCGGATGTTCATGGAATCCCACAGGTGCTCAAGCAGGGCCTCGGTGCCCCGCGCCTGCATCTTGTCGTCCTCTTCGTCGGTCCAGGGCATAACCTCCCACTGGGGGCGGTTCGCTGTGAGCTTCGCAATGGTGACGAAAGCGATGGGCTGCATGAAATTGAGGGTGATAGCGGACATCCACTTCGGGATGGGCATGTCCACCCACTGCGACCCGTTCCACATCACCCACTGGCGGTTCTGGAGGAAGGCAACGTTCCGCTGCCACTCGGGAATGAACTGAGACTTCCCAATCTCGCAAGTCCTCACCCGCTGGAGCAAGACTTGGTGGACCTTCTCTTCGGCAGTTCGAGCCATTCCGCTAGTACCGCCGTCTCAGGCGGTCCATGCCACCCGGGTCTGCCCACGGATTGTCGTAGCCGCCACCAAAGGCTGCTTGGCGCTGCATCTGGAGCCGTCGAAGGTATTCCTCCTGGGCCATCCGGTCCTGGTCGCCGCCGCCTTGGCCTATCTGGCCCATGAGCCTGTCGGCGCCGGCCTGCATCACGCCAGTAAACGGAGCCGTCGCGCCGCCCGTCGCCAAGTTGAGGCCACCGAAGAGGAGACGACTCCCCATACCGAGGAGACCCTGGAGCGGGTTGAACTTCTTCTTGGGTGGCTGCACGTCCCGCTGGATAAGTCCGGGCATCAGAACCTCCCCCGGTTGCCCATGCGCTCGAAGCTCAAACGCATGGATCGTAGGTCGTCGGGTACCTCGAAATCACGGAACAGGGCGTTCGCCACCCCCTGTTGACCCTGCGGGGCTGCTGCCACCGGACGCTGATACTCCGGCATCTGCCCGAGCTGCTGCATGAGTGCCTGCGTCTGGGGCGACGGTGGACGAGGAGTTATTGGGCCTTGGCGCGGCGCCCACGAACCGCCCCGCTCCGAACCCAGGCGATGCAGTGTCCCCATGGCACCAGCCGCAGCGCGACGGTTCGCCATCGGGTCCTGTTGCTGCGGAGTCGCCATGCCTGCCGGAGCCCCCTGCGACATCTCCATCATCTTTTGCGTGTGGGCGGGGAAGCGGTCCCCAACCATCATACCCTTGCCATCGCGCTCGACGTAGCGGCGCTGGCCGAGGGGGGACTGGAAAGGGGCTGGCTCCTGGACTGCTGGTTCTGCCCACGGGTTGAGGGACATATTCTCGCCTGGGCCTGCGAAGTCGCGTGGCCACACGGCCTGGGCACGCTCCTGACCAGGGGCGGTCATCGTGTCGTGGGGGTTGGGCATGTACGAGCGGTTCGCCGCCTGAAAGGCAGTATCAACGCCCTTGTTCATGGCGCTGAAGAACGTGTTCCAGAAGTTGTCCGCCACGGCGCCCACCCTTTTAGGGGCCGGGAGACACCTGTGCTGTCGGTGCCACGCCCGGTGCTGGTGCTGGCTGCTCCGTCACGGGTACTGGCTCGGGTTCCTCCGGGTATCTATCGGGCATCACGGTTGATGCTGGTTGGAACGGTGGGAGCGGGGGTTGGCCCATGAACGCTGGCCCAGACCCCGGGTAATCTGCGGGTGAATCGGCTGGGAGTTGACCAATCTTCTGCCACGCGTCGTCAATCTCCTGCCTCTTCTGCTCCATGATGAATTTGCAGCGGTACTTGTAGAGACTGACGGCAAGACGCGACAAGAGCACCAACGCACCGAGGACGGCAAGCGCAAGGGCGGTTGTCTGGTCGATGGAAACTCCGGTCATGTCATCCCTCCGATGCTACATTGTAGGGAAACAAAACTACGTCCTGTCAAGTATTATTTTTTACAGACGCACAGAACGGAGCCCGTGGTCTTCGTCGTTGGCGTCCGCAATGGCCCGGTCCATATAGTCCCAAACCCCCCGTGAACGCTCCTCGATACGATTCTCTTCTTCCACCTCCGGCTCTTTGATTTTCAGCCGGTGTTCCCATTCCGTGATGAGAATCTGGCAGACCACCCACGCCGAGTTCGCGTCGTCGTGACAATTGTCCTTGGCCATCGGCTTCACGTCGCCCGACCGCAAGGGCACGTTGACCATTGTCATCATCTCGTCAAGCAGGAGGTCCCACGGGATCTTGGCTTTGTTCTCCGCAATGATACCTCTGGCGTTGGAGTAGGCCAGTCCGCGTGACTCACGAGAAGCCGTCCACCCGAAGCGCACGGTGTCGGTGTCTCGCTGGTTCCTGATAACCTTCTCGGTGTAGAGGAACGCGTAGTGGTTGTCTCGGAACACCTTCAGGACAGCGCTGCCCCACTCCCCGTTCATCTCGATATTGGCAGGGGCCTCGTTGTAGAACCACGCCAGGGCCAAGCCGAGTTCTCCGATCTCCCTGGGGATGATGATTCCGTGGACCGCTGCCACCAGGTCGCGGGTGTTCGCGTCGCAAACCGTGATCGCTGCGCGGTCGCGCTTCTTCATTTGCCCTTCGCTGATGCTCAGGAACTTGTTGTCGGTCCCGCCGCAGGGGTCAATGCCGATTGCGTAGGTGCGGCCCGGGACGGGCATCTGCCAGATCAGCACCTCCCCGTAGCCGTCAGGGACAAACTCGTAGACGAGGTTGCGCGCGGCCACCTTGTCCTGGATGGTCTTCGGCACCTCCGCTGCCGGGCTGGCTGCCCTGATGAGCACCCCGCGGTGGTCGGGGGGGCGCACCTCGTGTTTCATTTTCCAGTGCAGACTGGCCGTTTTGTAGGCCGGCGAGCCCGACTCGATGAACGCGCTCTCGACGGTGTGCGGCATCTCCTGGCGGAACAAGTCCGGATCCCCGCGGCTCTTGGTGCCCATCCGGTGCCTGCGCCACGCGAGCTGGCCCGGGGTCAAATGGAACTCCCGGACGATCTCCGTTTCCTCTGGCGTACATGCCTCGTCGTAGGCTTCCCTATCCCATGCGTCCTGCCAGGAGTAGAAATCCCCGTCCACCTTCGGGTGGTTCCACCTGGGGTCCCCGGGTTGTAGTTCGTACTGCTCAATCCAAAAGAACGGAACAAACAGGAGGGTTCCGTTTTCGCGGGCCAGGATCACATCGTCGAAGAACGGGCCTCCCCATCCGTAGGCCGTGGATTCGTTGAACTCCATGGTGCCGGGGACATCGGGGACGGCCTCTGACAATCCATTCTCAACCTCTTCTGCCAAAGGCCCCCATCTTGCCGTCTCCGACTTGTGGACGCCCTGGTAGGTGTCGCCTCGACCCAGATCCAGAGAATTTGCCGTCTCGGTATCCAGCCGACTCACGACCTCTTCGTTGGGACGGGCCGGGTGCGCGCCTTCAAACTCCAGAGTGCCCTTTGTGGCGTATGCCGTCGCAGGCTTCAGCCACGCTGGCATGTGTTTATACATCGCCTTGTAACGCCGGAACATGCCCTGAGTCTTCTTGCTCTTTTCGCACACCACGAGGACGTTAGCGCGACGGTGGATAATCAGCGATAGCCACATCAGGAGGCCCGCAATGACAGTGGACCCGCCCCACTGCCGAGCCTTCAGAATAGTGACTCGCACCATCCCCGAGTCTCGCCATTGCCGCATCACCATGTCATAGAGCGCGTTCTGCGCCCGACCGTAGTCCTGGAAGTCGATGTCCAGGGGAACCAGGTCGCCCTCTTTCGCGGTGATCTTCAGAGCATCAAGCAGGAAGTGACGGGGTTCCTTCTCGTAGAGCAGGAACATCTCTTCCTTGAGCAGCGGGTTCGCGGTGAGCCACTCGTGGTACTGGCGGTCCCAGGTGTGGATGCTTGGGTCTAGCGGGCAGGCGCGGGACTGGGGGTCAAGATAATCTGGCCGAGGATAAAGACACCCCATCCGCAGGGCCTCCCCTTTTGGTTTGCGCTACCAGTATGGGGAGAAAAGGACTGGTGCGTCAAGCGTCGTCGTCGTGGACTACCTTGAGCTTGGCGCGCGGAGCCACCTGTTTCCTCCTGTCCGACTTCGCGTTCCAGCCGAACTCAATAGCCATGTCCAGGGCGGTCTTGAGCCCCTTCTGGCTGTGCTTCGGTGTCTTCGCTTGAAGATGGTACAGAAACGCGTTGAAGCGGGCGTGCAGGTCCCGCAGATGGTAGGTCCGCAGAACCAAGAGGGTCAGCAACACCCCCGCCCCGGCGCCCATGAGAATGTATGTCCAGTGAACCATCGTCGTCCTCCCGTTGTTGTCAGTTATTCACCCGCCGAGCAAAAGCCCGCACCCGAGCCCGATACGACGTAGAGCATCGCCAGACCCGCCCGTCGGCCTTGCGCTTGCGGTAGTAGGAGCCGCCGCAGCAGTTCGTCCAAGCCCCGTTGTAGGCTGGAAGCGCCCACTCCCCGCAATGGTCCGTGAAGTAGCGGAGCCGCTTCGCCCCCTCCAAAACAGCCAGCCACACGAACGCCTCCATGGCCCAGCACGGCGCACTTCCGTACCGAGACCCCAGCACACCCATCATCCCGCAAGCGCCCTTGTGGCTGCGTCTGCGGTCCAACCCCAGCGTGCTCTCTGCCGATGCGATCCCCAGCAACTCAGCAGGGTCCACCGAGTAGAGCGCGCCGGCCGCGTGGACGTAGAGGGTGAGGCGTTGCGCGTCTATGGGCGTCATGCCCAGGGAGACTAATAAGGCAATTGTCTGGATCAATAGTACACCGTTCCCAGGTTGGGACAATTCCCCATGCGCTCCATATCTTCTCTCCTGACCTCATCCCAGAACTCTTTGCACTCTGTGCTGTAGTTGAAGTCAGCCCCCGGCTCCATTCCTTCAGGCCCGAACCTGTCCCCGATCTGGAACTTGCCCTGTCGCAACGCGGCGAAGATACATGCAGGGCAGCTCTCAGTCATCTCTCGCAGGTATTCGAGCTTGATAGGGTCAGCCCTTGCCGCTTCGATGTTTTCCCCTACGGTGTGCGACTGGCCCCCGGAGACATGCACGCACATACGACACTCACGCTCCGGGTTCATGGTGCAATGCTTCTCGTGCTTTCGCATGTGACCGGCGCTCCTGCCACGCTTGCCGCAGAACTCGCATTCGTAGACCCACGCTTTGAACTGCTTCATAGCCGCAGCCATAGAAACGGGTCAACGCACGCATGAACAGTCCGATCCCGAGCAATCGTCCGCACACACACCTGCGCCCCCTCCTCGACGCACTTCCGCCGCCAATCTTCCTTGCTCAGCTTGCCCCTGTGCTTGTAGTCCGTCCAACTCCCCCCGCTCGCCTCGATGCAGTAGCGGTCGTCCAGGCAGACGGCGATATGGCCCGCGTGGGGCACGTCCCAGCCGATGAGACAGCCCCGGTATGGATGGTCCACCACGCAGCAGTCTTTTCGGGTCAGGAAGTAGTGCATCCAGCCGTGGGCGTTCTTGTCCTTGTAGCCGTCCTCGGTCAGCGCGCGGAACGTCCGCATGGCCTCGGTGACGAGCCCGGAGCAGTCCTGTGCTGTGCCGCCGTTGGCCCCCCAGATGTACGCCTCCCCGAGCTGGCGCAGCAGGAAGGCGATGAAGGCTTCGCGGAGGTTGTACGTTGCTCTGTCGTGCTTTGGGTCAGTCATGGGGTCTCCATTGCTATAATTGCCTCTCCGAAATGCCGCACCACCGGGACGGTCATAGCGTTGCCGAGCATTCTGCATCGTGCCGTGAAACTGTGTCCATCGGTCCATTCTGGCGGGAATCCTTGCAATTTCTCCCGCTCTGCTGCGGACAGAATGCGCAGCCCGGGGCCGTGCTCGTCCAAGAATGTTTGGTCGTGCGACGCCTTGTCGTGGCCAGCCAGAACGCAGTCCGCTACGAAAGCCTCCCGGGCGTTGTGGTCGCCTTTCCCCGGCTTGGCCATCAGCGTTGGACGCGGCTCAATCACATAGCCGTCACGTGTGTCCCACCGTCTGGGGTTCGTCGAAAGACAAGGACCCGGTGCTTGCGCTTCTTTGCCCGCTTCTGGATCCCGGCCCATGCCCTCGCGCTGAGAAAGAGCGAAGACGGGGCAGAGCCCGGAGGATCTAAGCACTCCGAGAAGGTACTGACGCGGCCTGGATTGACCCGTAACCTGGGCGCTGTCCACCTCTGCGACGACGACTGCATACCCGAGTCTGGCGAATGCCTCAGCGCACGCGTCCACATCGCCAGCCACCACGTTCTCGCGGAGCACCCAGCGAGGTCTTTGTGCTTGCACGATTCGCAGGAATTCGGGGAATAGGTCTGGTGAGCTGCTTTCATGGGCACCTCTCGCTCGGCTGCGGCAGGGACATGGATCCCCGCCGATGATTACGTCTACCCCTGGCAGCGCTGCCATGTCGGTCAACTCGGTGATATCGCCGTACCGCGGCACGTCGGGCCAGTGTCTCTCTAGGACGGCCCGGGCTTGTTTGTCCCGTTCAATCTGCCAGAGCGGAGCCATGCCCGCTTGCTCCAGTCCGAGGTCGCCGCCTCCGATTCCGCTGAATAGGGACCCGAAGGTCATCCCTCAATCTCCTCAAGCAGTCGCCGCGCCGGTCCGAAGCCCGCACCTTGCGTGCCCTTCCAGTGCGTCAATCTAGATGTCTGGTTGCTGTCGCCCCAGTTGGCGGGGTCCGCGTAGAGCCGGAGTACCTCGAGGATGCGGTCAGAGGGGGGTGTCAATGGGGGGAGTTGCTCGCTGGTCCCCCCTCCATCCCCCCCCTCCCCCGGCTTGGTCTTGCCTGAGTAGCACTCCATGCAGAGCGCTTCCCCCTCAAGCGGGTAGAGGTTGGCCAGGGGTGCGGGCTTGCCGCAGCCGTCGCAGTTGCCCCATGGGGTCTTCATCGCTTCACCTCGCAAAACCATTCGCACTCCGCCGGCGACTCGCACCGCTTGATCCCGTCGAGGCTGGCGCGGTGGTTGCAGTCGCCCGGCCAGCAGCACTCATGGGGCCAGTCGGGGTTTGCCGCCATGTGCCGGATGCCCTCGGTTGCGTGGATTGTTATGCTTTCGCTCATTCCTCCCCCTCCCCGGCCTCAAGCCGCTCCTCGCAGGCAACCCACTTAGCCATCCACCACGCCAGTGCCCGCGCACTCATCACCACGCACGCCCCTTCGCCCGTCACCCGGTGGCACTCGGCAAGCGGGTCAGGCTCTCCGGGCGCGTCCGTCCATAACTCCATGGATACGGGGTCGGGGATGTATTGGGGGTGGGCGCAGGAGGCCAGGAGAAGAACGAGGAGAAGCACAGCGGCGACGAATATGATCCCTAGAACGCCGGTGGCTATGCCGTTCTTCCAGCCAGCGTGGAAGGCCCTGGTTTCGTCGTTGCTGTCCCAGTTCACTCCTCACCTCCGTCCAGATACCACGCCAGCCGCTCGGCCTGCCAAGATCGCTCTGCGGCCCAGGCTGCGGCCCAGGCTGCGTCCCTGGCTGCGGCCCTGGCTGCGGCCCAGGCTGCGTCCCTGGCTGCGGCCCTGGCTGCGTCCCAGGCTGCGTCCCTGGCTGCGGCCCTGGCTGCGGCCCAGGCTGCGTCCCTGGCTGCGGCCC
>Ga0222680_1000495_pt1 | contig 13770 bp, 8 predicted proteins | sample AntAcemetage1004_FD_181146 | JGI IMG/M metagenome (GOLD analysis project Ga0222680, IMG submission 181146) | Saline water microbial communities from Ace Lake, Antarctica - #1004 | ecosystem: Environmental > Aquatic > Non-marine Saline and Alkaline > Saline | place: Antarctica: Ace Lake... | reverse complement strand
GGCCTTTGAAGTATAAAGTCTGTCTTTCAGGACGTCCAGGTAGAGGGCACTGAGATCGACGCTGCAGAAATTGTACAGCGTGTAGTAAACAACGTGGAACTGATAACTCTCATATGCGTTCCTCACCCTCCGGATAATTTCCTGGAGGCGGTAGAGCACCCACCGGTCTATTTCCTCCATATCTTCCACGGAAACCATATCCTTCTTACAATCAAAATCATACAGGTTGCCCAGTATATATCTGCTTGTATTACGAATCCGTCTGTATGCCTCGACGAGGCGCTTCAGTATCTCATCGGATATTCTGATATCAGCGGTGTAGTCCTCAGCGGCAACCCACAGACGCAGTATCTCCGCCCCATATTGATCAACCATTTTCTGGGGATCTATAAAGTTGCCCAGCGACTTGGACATCTTCTTGCCCTCCCCATCCACTACAAAACCATGGGTAAGTACATTCTTATAGGGCGCTCTCCCCCTGGTTCCTACAGACTCCAGAAGTGAGGAATGGAACCATCCTCTGTGCTGGTCACTCCCCTCGAGATACATGTCACAGGGCGATCCGAGATCATCTCTCTTCTCAAGCACCGCCGCGTGACTCGCCCCGGAATCAAACCATACATCAAGGATATTGGTCTCCTTCTTGAAATCTGTTCCACCGCAGTTTGGGCATACAACCCCGTCGGGAAGAAGATCGTTCGCGTCTTTCTCAAACCATACATCGGCTCCATGTTCCCTGACCAGGGCGACAACATGATCCAGGATTTCTTTCGTGGCCAGATAGTTCCCGCAATTTTTGCAGTAGAATACCGTAATAGGTACTCCCCACGAACGCTGCCTCGATATGCACCAGTCGGGCCGGTTTTCAATCATGCCATATATACGATCGCGTCCCCATGAAGGAAACCAGTTCACGCTGTCTATGGCCTTGAGCGCCTTCTCACGCAGACTGTTTTTCTCCATCGAAATAAACCACTGCTCCGTTGATCTGAAGATAATGGGATTCTTGCATCTCCAGCAGTGTGGATACTGATGTTCTATATTTACAGTGCCGAGAAGGGCTCCTACTTCTCTCAGCTTTTCATTCACCGCGTCATTCGCGTCAAATACAAACTGGCCGGCAAAAAAGTCCACATCGGGAGTAAACCTGCCATCATCATCCACCGGGGCGTAGACATCCAGCCCATATTTAAGACCTATCTCATAGTCGTCCTGGCCATGACCGGGTGCTATATGGACACATCCCGTTCCGGCCTCCAGTGTCACAAAGGGCGCAAGTATCAACACGCTGTCACGTTCGATAAAGGGATGCCGGCATTTTAATCCCTCTAAAACACTCCCTTTAAACTCATCCAGGACCTCATATTCCTTTTCTCTGAAGCCAAAGGCATCCAGGCAGTAGTCCTGCAGGTCTTTCGCAAAGATCAGCACTTCTCCGCCCACCTTGACCGCTACATAGTCGAAATCTTCATGCAGAGCGATGGCGAGATTGGCAGGAATCGTCCAGGGAGTGGTTGTCCAGATGACCACACTGACCTTTTCACCGGAAAGTCTGGGGAGCACGCCGGATATATCAGATATCATCGGAAATTTTACATATATGGAAGGTGTCGTATGATCGGCATATTCCACCTCCGCCTCGGCGAGGGCCGTCTTACACGAGGCACACCAGTAGACCGGTTTCTTCCCCTTATAAACATCACCGCTCAGCAGAAGTTTTCCGAATTCCTCAATCGTTGTAGCCTCATAATCGTAATCCATGGTCACATAGGGGCTGTCCCATTCACCGAACACGCCAAACCGTTTGAACTGTTCCCTCTGAATGTCAACGTATTTATTAGCGTAACTGCGGCAGAGTCTTCTCTTCTCCGCCTGTGGCATGGTGTGTTGCTTTTCTCCCAGTTCCTGGTCCACCTGATGCTCTATGGGAAGGCCGTGGCAGTCCCATCCCGGAACATAAATGCAGTCGAACCCCACCATATTCTTTGACTTTATTACAATATCCTTGATGACTTTGTTCAGCGCTGTTCCGAGATGAATATCTCCATTCGCATAGGGAGGGCCATCATGAAGGATGTATCTCTCACGCCCCTTTGACACAGTTCTTATTTTTTCATAGATATCCATCTCTGCCCACTTTTCAAGCAGTTCCGGTTCCTTCCGGGCCAGATTTGCCTTCATTGAAAAAGTGGTCTTCGGCAGATTCAGTGTGTTTTTGTAATCCATTTCCATCTCCTGAGTATATATCTTTAAATTTATTAACTCGGTCTACTAACACAAATTGCCGTAAACAGGCAACTCTTTAACCTGAAAAACCCTGCTAATCCGGTTTATATTCTTCTTGAAAACGATGATCAGGGAATTTTTCTGAAACTGCGGGTATTAAAAGCTGTATTTGATTTCGCAAAACAGGCGGTCATTGTCGCCAATATTGCTGTACATTGCAAGATCGCCGGATTGGTAGAAAACCAACCCGCCGGTAATTTGAACAGAATCGGTTATATCGTATTCGGCTGAGAAACGCTGTAAGGCACCGTCCTGTCCGGTTCCGCCGAATGTGGATGCCAGAAAGGTCAGGGCGAGAGTCTCATTTAGAAAGTCTCTGGTCAGTCTCATCACCCACTGAAATTCATCCTTCTGGGCCTTGTCCGGGGCGAGTCCTAAAACTTCATCAAAATCGTTGATACGCCTGTTTGCAACCTCGAGACTGAGTGCAGTATCTTTAAAACCGGAATATTCGGCGCCGGCCAGTATATCTGTTCTGGAATACTCTTTGCCCGGTGAATTAAAAAACTTGAATCCATCTATGTACGCGGCTTCTGTTTTTAGAAGCCAGTTGCCAAGCGCCTGGTTGAAAGCTGCGCCAAACATCTTCAGACGCGCGTGTTTCCACTCGATTTGCGGTGGTGGCCCGGCGGATACAAGTTCCATATGGGGTGTGTCATTGTAAAAGTCCGCCCAGTAGAATGATATATCCCATCCACTGAAAATCCCGTTGATGGCGGCCGCATACTCGGTATTTTTACAACGGGAGCCCGGTTTATCTTCATAGGGCGGCGGCGTTGATGAAGGATAAAAATCGCTGCCATATTCCGGGCTTTTGTTAAAACGGATTTCATGAATCACGATGCCGGTCAGGTTCCAGTCACCGATGTAATAATCGAGCCGGGACGTTGCAACAGGAAGCCGCAGGTCTTCAATATCAGTTAAGCCCGGCTCGCGCATGTCTAAAGGGTTAAGAACATCGGTAACGCGTATGTTGTCCGATTTCCCCCACACAACGATCTGACGCCCGAGCTTAATGTCGAGGCTTTTTGTGAGACTACCCTGGACATATGTTTCACCAAGCTCAAGCTCTTTTTCATAATTATCCAGCACATCATCGGTGAATTCATCACGGCCCCTGATTGCGTACGCAAAATCGTATGTCCCCTTACCGCTCACGCGCGCCTGCCATGCACTGGAAAGTTTGGCGTTTAATTCAAGACTGAGTTCTGTGCACAGGCGCGACAGACCTCGCCAGTCGGTTCCATTCCCTTCAGGTTTATCATGGGCGAAGTTGTAAGAAGCGCCGAGTTTGACATCGCCGTTTAAACTGAAAACAGATGGTTTAATTTCATCTTTTGTAAATTTGGGTTTAACTTCTTTAGTATCGTCATCAAAACCTTCAAGCACGTCTTGCATGGTATCGGCAGGTGCACCGGACTTTTTATCGTCAAAGCCGGTGATTATTTCATCGAGAGTTTCATCCTCGGTAGCAAAAGTCGGCCCTGGTAATAATAATGTAAAAGCCATGAGAAGAACAAAAATCAGGGCAATGGTGCGATTATCCCGCACCCAGTTACCAGTTTCCAGCTTCCGGTTTCCAGTTTCCAATTCCGAACCTACAATCCCTTTTCCATCCGGCGAACCGTGAATAAATCATATTCAAGGTTCTGGTTGAATTTTACATCACTTAGCTTCAGGATAGTTTTATGTACCGTATCCCTGCCTTTTTTCTTTGTTACATGCATTTCGGTTGCCACCCAGATACCATCGATAAGGTCGAGCTTTTTAACATCCATATATTTCAGGTAACCACCGTCACGAACCCAGTTGAGCGCCCGGATAACAAAGAAATTGTCCTGGCGCACAAAAAGAAGTGATTTTTCATATCCGGTTTCCTCGATTACATCTTTTGAACGGGGAGTGGACCAGATTACCCATGTCTTAACACCATTCACTTTTTTTTCTTTCCCCTTCTCATAAAAAGAATAATCATAGTCTTCAAGATTGCGGGAGGTCATATCCGAGTATGTCAGATCGGAACCCATGAAACTGCCGCTTTTATCGGTTGACGCGATCCGCTTGGTTTTTCGAAGAGCCGGCAGGTACAGCCACTGATCGTCGTCCTTGTCGGGATCGTCGTAATCATATGTAAGAAAGGACGTGTCCTTGACATCTGCCGGATGCTGAAAGAACATCAGCTTCAGTGTATCTTCTCCTTTGTCTTTACTGAACGAATGGATCTTACGAATTCTCTCTCTCCCCTTTTTATCGATCAGAACCATCTCCATGTCGGAGATCTGGTTGTCACCGTCATCCCTCGCGTCTGCCTTCTCCATGATTGTCCGTGCTGCGGGATCATCGGCAGAGGCGCAGAGGGTGGCAAAGGACAGCAGTAAAAAAGTGATGAGAACCAGTGTAAGACATTTTTTCTTTATATTTCTCATGATATCTCTCCCTATTTATTGACTGACTGCTTTCTCCGGCTTGTTCACAATTACCATAAGTGCGGGCGCGATAAAATAGTCTGCAAACAGTGCCAGAATAATAACCAGACCGGTCAAAAACCCGAACTGAATCAGGTTATTCATGGTAGCAAACATGAATATGAAAAACCCGATGGAAAGAACGCAGGATGTAATCAGCATTGCCCTGCCGGTAGTATGCAGGGTTTCCATGACGGCGGCCTTCGCGTCTCCCGACTCCTCAAAGTACCTTCTGAAATTGTGCATGAAATGAATCGTATCATCCACGGCAAGACCGATGGCGATGTTGCCCACCAGCATGGTAAACAGGTTCATCGGTATAGCAAACCAGCCCATAACGCCCAGGGTGGCAATAATCGGCGCGAGATTGGGTATCATGCTGAGAAGACCTATGCGCACACGCCCGATCAGTATAATCATCAGGATCGTGATCACGCCCAAGGCATACAGATAGCTTTTACCCATACTGGCAATCGCGTTGTTTACGGTCCTGAACATAATAGCCGACATACCGGTTACGGTAATTTTTACATCCGGGTACATTTCCCGAAGGTAATCATTTACCTTTTCAAAAAACTCGGTATAGGCAACGATATCTAAGAACGGTAATTTCACCATCAGACACGCTTTTGAAAACTGGCTGTCTGTAAAGTCTTCCATATCGTCTGACCCGCTGTTTTCAAAAAGGAGCAGTTCCTGGGCAATCAGATTTCTGTTTTGGGGAATAGCGTAGAATTCCTGCCTGTTTTCATGTAAGGCGCGGTTTGTTTCCTTCAGAATTGTTGTAAGGGACCAGGCTTTTCCGGCAAATACTTTCCCTGCCTCAAGTGTTTCAAGATACGCGGCCGTTTCTTCCATTCTATTTAAGAGGTCCGGATCGTACAGTCCATTTTCCTTACCTGTATCTATAATAATCGCCATATTGACAGAACCGCGAAGCTCTTGGTCTATTGTCTCCGTTGCAATGCGAGAGGAGTTTTCTTTCGGAAGCCATTTCAACACATCGTGCGAAAAGTGGATTTTCATAGCGCCAACTATGGATAAAACCATGATAACAGACGATATAACAAGAATCTTATACGGGTGGCCGGTTGCAATCAGTCCCACCCTTTCAAGCAATCGTTCGATTACCCCATCTCCCGATTTATCTTTTTGGGTTTTGAGGGTTCTGACCGGTATAACAGCGAGAAGCGCCGGCAGAAGTATAATTGTATAAACCATCGCGAGAAGTACCCCTGTCCCGGCAAAGATACCGAGATCCGCGATAGGCGCAACCTCTGAAGTTGAAAAGGAGAACAGCCCCCCCGCGGTAGTCGCGGCCGTCATAACCACGGCAAGCCCTGAATGGCCTATGGAATACGCAATGGCCTCTTCCCTGCTGCCGCTTTTAAGAAAATTCTGATAGAACATTGCCAGAATATGAACACTGTATCCCACACTCACCGCGAGAATGAAGGATGGGAGTATCTGGGTAGGCAGCTTTATGGGCGTTTTGAATGCCGCCATGAGCCCTATTGTCGAAACAAGTGAAAGGACAACAATCAAAAGGGGCAAAAAAACACCCGTGACTCGTCGAAACATTATAAAAAGCAATACGGCAATAGTGGCAAAGGAAAGCAGTAAGAACCTGCTAACATCTTTTATCATCGACTGTTTTATGAAGTGGGTCACTGACGGCAAACCAGCGATATAAATTTCAAAATCGGGACTTTCATATTTCTTTGCGATTTTATCCACGGTGAGAACGACCTCGCTGTTCTCTTTGTCCGTCAGGTACTTTTTCGTATCCGACGTGCCTGAATTCGTGAGGCTGAGGTCTTCACTATCCTCAAATCCTTCAAGAACGTCACCCTCCTCTCCGGTCGAAGAATGGGCCTGAGTTTTAATCACGATGGTTGTCATTGTGCCGTCTTCGGATATGAGGAGGTTTTCAAACAGCGAATTATCAAGCGTCCGATCCCGTATCGATACGATCTCTTCGGGGGTCTCGGGCCAGTTTTCAAGCAGGTCCTCAACAATAAGTTCGTCTTTTTCGCCCCGTGTATCCCTCGCGTTGATAAGGCTGGTGATATCCTCAACATACGGAACATTCTCTTCCAGATCTTGATGGAGCCTCCTTAATTTTTCAAGAAAGCCGCCTTCGAAGATCTCTGGAGAACGGATCGCGACAATAATAACCTCGTCCCTGCCGAACTGGTCACGAAAATCGTTATACTCTATAAGGGTCGGGTCGGTCTTGTGCAGGAACCCTTCCATGGAGATATCAATAGTCAGCTTCGGAAGCTGCGTCGCGATGGCCGCTATCAATACAGCCATAATAAAAAGAGTTTTAAGCCGGTTGTGATATATGGCCCGCGCCAGGGAAGCGAACCATTTTTCCATGTTGTTTCTAACAGCGGTCATTATATTTCTCCAAATATTAAATTGCTTCGCGATGTTATTTTTTTACAGCCTTTAAAATCAGTTTTTCGATTTCTCTTGAAACGTCGCCCGAAACGCCCCCTCCCAAAATAAACTATCTGATTGATGTGCTATCCGTTGCGGGTTTGTCAACAACTTTTTTCTCTTGCCGCAGGATTTGAACTTTATTATAGGGATAACATAAGGAGGGAAACGATATGAAAGTTATATATCACGAAGATTTTAAAGAGTCTTATTGTTCCGATCCCGCCGCCGCCGATGGACGGATCGAAGCCGTTATCGAAGTTATAGAAGGCAGGGTTGAATTTGTTGAAGCGAGTCCCGCCGATGAAGAAGATATCCTTGCCTGCCACACAGATAATCATGTGGCGCATGTTAGACGACAGGGACTTTATGATATAGCTGCCCTTGCGGCGGGCAGCGCTATCCAGGCAGCCTTCAGCGGTCTTGTCGAACCCTGTTTTGCCCTTATAAGACCACCGGGACATCATGCGTCGGCGAACAGCTCATGGGGCTTTTGTTTCTTCAACAATATGGCCATTGCCATATCAAAATTGAAGAGAGAAAACAGGATAGAAAAGGCATTTATCTTGGATTTTGACCTCCATTTCGGGGATGGCACCGTAAACATACTGGGAAAATCCGATTATGTAACCATATATAATCCACAGGAGTCCGATCCAAACAAATATCTCAAACGTGTAGAAGAGATGCTTCCTGACGACGCGGATATCATCGGTATCTCAGCCGGTTTCGATAATCACAGGGAAGACTGGGGCGGCGTTCTCTCCACAGATAATTACCGGGAGATGGGGCGGATGGTTCGTAACGCGAGCCGGAAAAGCGGCGGAGGCTGCTTTGCCATACTGGAGGGAGGCTACAACCACAGAGTGCTGGGGCAGAATGTCATGGCCCTGATAGAGGGGCTGGAAGGATAGGAAACCCCGGAATGGATTGGCTTGACCGACGGCAATCTGGTGAGGAATTATTATTGGCTTCATCTACGAAGCAACAAATTTGATAAATGTGAAAAATAAAGATTACCTTTCGAAAACCTCACACTAATATTTCTTGACAATATATCATATTGGAGTTAGTGCTTCGTAATACTTATAGATCTTGTATGCATCATATGTGCTTTTGAACAGCTGTACCCTGAGGGAGGATTATGGTCTGAGTATTTAAAGCTCTGTTTCTCAAAATGAGAGATAGGGCTTTTGTTTTTTGTGAATATCTTAATATTCGCAATTGCCAAGAAGAAAGAAGGGGTCTTATATTGCAAATTTGCAGTGTTTGACGCCGAGAACTGACGCAGTGACTAACCTGATTCTAATCGGAGATAAATATACGGGAGGGAAATATGATAAAACGGCCTGAATACTTGACTTCTGGAGAGTTAGCTCGCTTGATTCCTGTTGCAACTAAGCCCGAGCTGCGAAATACTTGCGTCACCTGCGCCATTTTGATGGCCGTGGAAGAATTCACTAATGTGCTGTTCTCACCGCTGGGTGCGCCGACCGGGAAACGGGCCAAAACAGAGGTATGGGTTGAGCCTGTTTTTAAGGCTGCAAAGAACGACACTAAAGATCGTCCAGATGCTTTGATCGTCGTAGATAACGGTCGTAGGGTATGGCGTGCCTTGGTAGAAGCAAAGGCTAAAGGGGTTGACCTTGATTCTAGCCAAGTCGAACGCTACCTAGATATTGCTAAGGCTCAGAACATTGATGCAGTAATAACAATCTCGAATCAATTTGTTGCTACACCAACGCAATCGCCGTGCGACATCAATAGGATAAAGCTAAAAAAAGTAGCACTATTTCACTGGTCATGGTCATTTTTGAAGACCGAAGCAAAAATCCAACTTTCGAAAAGTGCGGTTTCAGACCCGGATCAGGCATACATGCTCAATGAATTTATTCGGTATCTCGAACACGAGTCAGCCGGCGTTAGTGAGTTTGAGCAGATGGGCAAAGAATGGGTCGAGGCCTGCAAACTCTACTTCGCAAAATCGAAGATAGATAAAAAATCACCCATCGGTGCTGCGGTTGTAAGAGATTGGGATGAGTTGATGCGTTGCACTGCCCTTCTGATGAGCAGGGAGCTCGAAACAAATGTAACTACGGTTCTAAGTACCAAGGAGCGTAAAGACCCCAATGCGCGCCTTGAGTCGCACCAAAATACATTTATTAACACTGGTGCGCTTGAAAGTCGCCTTGAGGTTCCAAATGCTTCATCACCCATTTCAGTTGAGGCAGACCTAACACGGCGTTCCGTTACGGTTTCCATGTCAGTGGGTGCACCTCGAGATAAGAAGCGAGCTCCTGCAACAGTCACTTGGCTCATGCGCCAACTAATTGAAACTAAAGATGACGGGGTCATAATCTTAGCTAAGTGGCCCGGGCGCAGCCAGGACACATGCGCAGATCTTGCCAAGGTTAGAGAGAACATTGACGCCTTGGTGGGAGAACGTAAAGGTCAGTTGCCATGGGCGTTCGAAATTAAAACGGTCTCCGACTTGGGGGGTAAGTTTACACAGCGTCGCAACTTCGTGCCTGAGTTGGTTTCTTGTGTCAAGAAATTTTACGAAGCAGTCGGCCAATATGTTGTTCCGTGGCAAGCCCCCCCGCCGAAGCCAAAAAAATCTGAGCAAATTGATGAAACGGAAGACAAAAATCCTATTTTAAGTGACGGAGAAGTTGGCTCCTAAAAACACTACACCGGACGGCAATTGCGATACGCACCATTGCCACCGGTGAGCTTTACCGTTATGCTTATATATTAAATAAGGACAGGCCTTTTATTCAACATGAGAGATAGGGCCTTTGTTTGTTGTAAACGGTTTTGATTAATATTGCGGTCGCAAAGACGAAAAATGGAGGGTTCCATCTGGTCTATATAACACTATTCGTTTCGGTTTTTATCAGGAACAATAATAAAAACTGTTGGGAGAAAATTACAAGAGGCTGAACTAATGCTTAAGAATCTCATAGAGTTCAAGGCAATAATCTTTACATGTGTTTTTTTCCTCGTACTTCTTGTTTTCAGAAGAGAGTTTAACAAGCTTCTAGATTGGATTGTTAGCTTCAGAAAGGTTGCTGGGGCAAAAGGCGATTATAAAGTTTCAGCTGAGAGCGAGTCTCCAGGATCGACCTTAGAGTCGAAGATCAAAGAAAAGGGGGATGGATCGGCTGAAGAAATGCCTGAAATGGTTGAAGACAAGAAACTAGCAGAAGAAAACGACTGGCTCTTTTTTGTTGCAGAGAAAGATTACGATAAAGCAATTGAAATTTTAGAAAAGGACTTAAGTTCGGAGCATGATGACAAAGAGCGCAGTAGAATTACAGCTTTCATTGGTAATTGCAAATTTGAAAAAGACAATAAGGAGGGTGCGGAATACTTCGAAGAGGCATTAGAAAAAACCAATGACAACTCATTTATTTATTACTGGTATGCTCTTTCATATTATTGGATAAATGAATATGATCCGGCAATAAATATTATAAAGAAAGGGATGGTTTCTAATCCGACTACAGCCTTTCTCTACAATTTGTTCGCTGATTGTCTTGTCAAACAATCAAAAAAGATTGACGCCGTTGAAATGCTGTTCGAGCGACTCAAGCAAGATCCTAAAATTCCAACACACTATGAGAAAATTGCTGCAATATTATCGGGGATGGGGAAAAAAGAATTGGCACGTGACTGTTGCCGATTAGGGTTTAAGCATTGCCCAGATGATACATCGCTTTTAGATTACTATGGTAGCATAGTATCAGAGATGGAGGACTACAAAGAAGCAATGTTTGTTTACCGTCGTTTGACTATAAAAAAACCAGAAGAGGCTACGGTTTGGACGCTTCTTGGCAACCAATATTTGCAGTTATCTTTTAATGATCTAGCATTAGAGGCCTATAAGAAAGGCAATGAACTTGCAAAAGGAAGTGAAGAGTGGATAATCTCAAATATTGGCAACATCATGAAAAATAGAGGTTTTTATACTGAGGGAGCATCGTACTTCAAACAAGGTCTTTCTATGGAATCCGACTCTCAATATGCTCATGAGAGGTTAGCGCAAGCCTTGAAGGAAGCAAAAGATGAAGTCGGAAAAAGAGATACGTTAGAGAAAGAAGTTTTACAAGTTGTCAGAGACAACGGATCGCCGGAAGATATTATCCGTGAAGCTCAGAACGAAAGCTCCCAAGACGAATCAGTCGACGGCTAAATACCGTGACTGATCTTTTCGATACTGATTACGAAAAGAAATATACCATTAAACAACCTTGTTTGTTTTTCTCGACTACAGGAAGAAACAAACTGGAAGATGGTGGGGACGAGCCGAACCCGGGCATCGGAAATTGTCGGAAATACCAATTTTGGTAAAATCAGAAATAAATAGGGACAGCGCCCTTTTATTAGATTTCTGTTCATAAATAAAATTTACAGCAGGTTCTCCTTTTTCAAACGATTAATAATTTCTGCCGTTGATTTACTGCGGTCCATGGTATAAAAATGAAGGCCGGCAACACCTTCTTTTAATAGCCCCTTACATTGCTCGACCGCAATAAAGTAAAGGGGTCAAGTCTACGTTTGACTCTTGTAGCTGATTGCCAATTGTAATCTACAGCGAACAAGCCAATTCGAGTTTTGTTTGTTTCAGGAAGTTACAAATATAACGTCACCCAGGGAAAATCACGATCAATAATCTGCACATTTCAACCCGCATTCATTGATCTGGATTGATCACCCAACCTCACGACTTGTATTTGAAGTGAAGGATTGTGGTTCATGAAAATATGACATGAGCCGGACATTGTCTCCACCTACAGCTGTTCATTGGTGGTGGTTTCTCAAAATTGAGGATTACGGATTGAAAGAGAGTAACGCCGGCTTCACCCGTTCATCGGGTGCGTGGTTGGGACATTTGGCTAACAGGGAATAGGCGTCAACTGTGTAGGCCTGACACCCATGCTTTTAAAAGTAATCCTTGTCAAACACCGGCGCCACCACCGAAAAGTCTGTCCTCCGCCTCCTGGAGCGATCCATAACCGGCACCAATGACCGTAGCGAGTAGCACCTTTTCAGCGAGGTTTTCCTTTCGCTCAAGAAACTGTATTTGGTTTTGGTAGTACAGGGCCAGCGTGTTGTCCGAGTAGGTCTCCAGCTCACCGCGCAGGTAGGTTTTCATCGAAGTGCCCCTTGGCCCATCCTCATCAATGGGCCGCCCCCGGCTGCGCAGATTGGGATATTTTACTGCCAGCTCTTTGGTCCATGCGATTTCGATTTCTACGATCTGGTCAATCAGCGGATTTTCACTGAGTGGTGAAATAATGTTCTCCATGCGGGCATATTTCAGGGTCAACAGGTTTAGCCCCTTGGCATCGGCCCGGATGAGGTCATCCCGATGGCTCTCAAGGGCCGCTTCGGACCAAACCGAAAACGAGACCCCCCTGTAGAATCGGAAAGCCCCCGGGTTCTCCTGGCAGGATGCCGGTTCCCGGGCGGGGACATTGAGAAACATATCGAGTTCCCGGTCGATGATTTCCTGGATAAGTTCCTGTTTTTTCCCCATTGCAGCCTCTTTTACATGTTTATCCGGCCCAAACGTCGTACCCGCGGGCTTCGGGGTCCCGGATGCGGCCCTGGACTATCGGGCCGTGGTCAGGTAAAAAATCACTGTCGCTGTCGCTCAGCCCCAGCCTTTTAAGCGTGTCAAACAATTTGTGCCACTCCCTTAAAGAGTTTTCAATCATATGTATACCTCATTTTAAATATTTTCGTTACTGCATCATCTGCCTGGCTTTATTCAAATATTCCTTTGCTTCTTTCGCCATTCGGTCAAGGAGCTCCTGGCATGTTGGAATATCCCCGATTAAGCTTATTGAAGTGGCCTACCATAAGGGGCTCATAATCTCCATAAATTTAATAATTACTGATTGAATTCTTGTATCCTTGCAAGGAAGATAAATCTAGCGAGTACAGGAAGTTACAAATACCACCTGACCCCAAAAAAATCATGCTCAAAAACCTGTACATTTCATCCCGTACTAAATGTGCGACTCTGAAAATCCGATCTGCACCTTTGAAGTCTGCATCATACTGATTATACATCATTCTATATAAATTAATGGTAGGAGGAAGGAAAACAGCCCTTTTGCTGCCAACTACGCATCCTCAGCCTCATAGCATTAATAATATTGAAGATTACTGGTAAAAACAGCCAAGCTTGAAGGAGCGGTCAGGCAGCTATTCATTGCCTCAGTATTTGCATTTCGCTCGAGCAAAACAGTTGTGCAGATCCGCCGTAGCCCAGGTACCGTCTAATGAAATTCAGGAGATATGGATGGACGATAGAATCCATACTGTCGTAAAATTTCTCCTCGATTTGTTCCATGAAGCGAAGTGCCGAACCAACAGCCTGTCAATGCCCAAGAACCGTCTTTTGATGCAGATTTACGAAGGCGCCCCGCGGATCGTATTTCGACTTGATCTTCCGGTAGGCTTCACCGTTATAGATGCGCCAGAATTCGTCTTCGGTGAAGAAGGATTGCGAATAGAGCGACTTGCGGCCGCCGAGTTCCTGCACAATGCCTTCGATGCGGAC
>Ga0222680_1000492_pt1 | contig 13859 bp, 12 predicted proteins | sample AntAcemetage1004_FD_181146 | JGI IMG/M metagenome (GOLD analysis project Ga0222680, IMG submission 181146) | Saline water microbial communities from Ace Lake, Antarctica - #1004 | ecosystem: Environmental > Aquatic > Non-marine Saline and Alkaline > Saline | place: Antarctica: Ace Lake... | reverse complement strand
ACCTTCTGGCGGTAGTCATTGATTTCCTTCTTTCGGGCGCGGATGATCTCTTTTCCGTCAAGCCATATACGTCCCCTGTCGGGCTTGACCAGAAAATTTATGCACTGGAGGAAGGTGCTCTTTCCCCCACCGGACGGCCCGATAAGGACTTTGAGCTCTCCCTTGTTTATCGTCAGGGATGCATCCTTGAGTACTTCGTTATCACCATACCACTTGGTCATATTTTCAATTCTGAGGATGGGGAGCGTATCAACCATATATAAATCCTTATGAGGAATAACCTGCAATCCTTACTTTATTCTCTAATATCCGAAGTCCCTTTGTTCCCAGGTATGTCAGTATCAGGAACATAACGCCCGCCGCAAAATACAGAGGAAGCTGTTCGTAGGTTCTTGAGGCTACGAAATGCGCGCGAGCCATTATTTCCGCGACACCAAGGGCATAAGTGACGGCTGAATCCTTCAGGACGATGGAGTATTCATTTGACCAGCCCGGGATGGACAGACGCAACGCCTGCGGCAGGATAATCAGCATAACTGCTTTTCTGTCGCTCATACCCAGCGCACGCGCAGCCTTCAGCTGTCCTTCGGGCAGAGACATGATAGCTCCCCTGAAGATCTGGGACTGGTAAGCGGAGGTAATGAGTCCGAGAACAATAACAGACACCGTAAATGCGGAAAGATTGATATGCAGAAGGGAACACAAACCGAAATAGAAAAGAAACAACAGGACAAGGAGGGGCACCCCACGGAAAAACCATATGTACACACCTGTCAGACGATGCAACCACCTGCCGCCATAGACCTGTCCAACGGCAATACTGACGCCCAGCACCAGGCCAAACAGCATTGCTCCGACAACCACCCCTATGGTAACCAGTGATCCTCGCAGAAGGTAAGGCAACGCCCCGTATAGTATGATCAGACTTTCTGTCATTCAATTTCCCGGCATACAAAACATGGAAGGCACCAGGATACTCCCTGATGCCTTCCAAAAAAGATCCTTGATTGTCGACGTCCTGCGTTTATAGATGGACGCAACAATTTATTATAGTTTATATTTCGCCTTCAATTCTTCCCAGTAGGGAGAAGCCATCAGCCTCTTCAGCCCTTCATTCATCGTATTGAGGAGTTTGGTGTCTTCCTTGCGGACGGCATATCCGAAATCCTCACTGGCCATGCCGAAGGTCCCGATAATCTTAACCGGTTTCTTTCTCGCGGCGTCTTCTGCCGGTGCATCATCCATGGCGGCCCCGACGATACGACCATTCAGGAGATCCTCAATCGCGAGGGGTGCCGAGTCATATTCCACAAGTGTAAAGTCTTTTCCCTTCTTAATCAGGTTTTCTTTAATCCATTTCGCTTCGGTGGTGCCCCTCTGAACCCCAACCTTGTTTCCATTGGACAGCAGTTCATCCACCGACCGGGCGCAGCCCTTTGGAGCTACGATCACCTGAGCAATCTTCCAGTAGGGAATGGTAAAGTTGACCTGTTCTTTTCTCTTGTCGGTTATGCTCATTCCGGAGGCTACCATATCGATCTTCTTCGCGCGCAGGCTCGGAATAATCCCATCCCAGTCCATCGGCTGGTGTGTGACCTTGAAGCCCATTTCCTTTGCGATCCAATCGACCGACTTTACATCAAATCCATCCGGAGCGCCGTTTTTATCAACATAGGCAAAGGGTGGAAAATTGGCATCGATACCATTTATATAGACCTTATCCTTCGCAAGACAGTTTCCAGCCCCCGCAATAAAAGAGACAACCATAAATAAAATCAGGACTCTGAAAATTCTTCTACCCATAAAACAATCCTCCTTTTTGAATGTAATAGCTTTTTAGCTCTGTGCCGGACAGCTGAGCAGAAACTTTCCCTCCGGCAAAAGATATGGTGGAGATGAGGGGGCTCGAACCCCTGACCTCGGCATTGCGAACGCCGCGCTCTCCCAGCTGAGCTACATCCCCGTTGCAATACTGTTAAGGGGGCTTCCATATCCCATATCAAGAGGATATGTCAAGAAATTGTTGGAATATGTCCCGATGATTTCAGGAAAAGACACCCAGAGATTTTGCCTTTTTGTACACTTCCCGGGCCTTATCGTGAAACCCTTCAATCTCACATGATTTGACAAGCCCAAGATAGTAGAAGGGATTGTGAGGATCGGCCAGAACAGCTTTTTCGAAGACCTCTATGGCCATCTTATGGTTATGCTCTCCGGCAAGCATGTTTCCCAGACGGTTATAATATCCCCCACTGGACACAGGATCGAGTTTTGCCGCCTTTTCATAAGACAGATTCGCGTCATCCGGCCTTCCCTGTTTGATAAAGACATCACCAAGGGCGCAGAGGACAAGGGGTTGATCGGGACCACAATCCAGTGACCTCTTCAAGGCTGTCTCTGATCGCTCATACTGTTCTGCCTGGAAAAGGGCAATGCCCAATTCACTGTAAAACTTGTGCGCGTCTGACGGTTCTATCGAAACGGCACTGTTGCAGGCATCTTCAGCGCTGTCGAAATCTCCGGCCGCGACATGGGCATTGCCGAGATTGAGGAAAAACGCGGGGGCATCCGGGTCCATCTCTGTAAGCATCCTGAAAATCTCAACAGCCTTGTCCGGTTTTCCCGCCGAGAGATACGAATTTCCGAGGGTGGTCATGAGAGAAATATCATTGGGCTGGGCGGCAACCGCCGCTTCACAGATCACGACAAGGCGCTCATAATTGCCTTCATTTCTGTATATCTTCACCAGCTCATCGAAGGCAAAGCCTGTAAAGATCTTTCTTTTCAGCTCTTTTTCCAGGAGTTTCTCCAGACAGGACACGGCATCGGACAATCTCCCGCTGTCCCTGTAAGCCCAGGCCAGAGACATAACTATCGAATCATCTTCAGGATTTACCTCCGCCAGTTTATGGTAAAGTTCAATTGCATCATCATAGCGACCCTCCCGCATGCGCCGATCCGCAAGATCATAAAACCCGTCGATTTCCGTTTTTTTACTCATAATCAACTTTCCGATTACCGCAATCAGGGCCAGTTGGGATCGCTTTTTATCACAGCATCACCGGGTCTTATAAAGCTCAACTGCAGATTGGATATTGTCGCTGTTTGAACTGCTCCACCCGTTGCCTCCGTCAGGCCGAAAAGAAAGGTGTTGAAGTCAGTATGGTCATCCGCGCGCAATTCAATCGTCTGCTCGAGATGGGGGGGCTGTGCCCCATACTCAATACTCGTATCCGCGAAATATGTCCCATCGATATTGTCGCAGTTCAGGTCATCGCACTGGCGTATCCATGTTTTCAGGGTGTATTTGCCGCGTACCTTACCGGCTACCTCTACCGTGCTTCGAGTCACTTCCATCCGGACAGCCCATGGACCTTTTGAAAAGGCACCGTTTAACCAGTTGGTAGTGTTATCAACTGCCACGCCATCTGCAATCAGATCCTCGTATGTACAGTACTTATCCTTTATATTTTGAGGATTGTCCGTGGGGTCTATGGCATAAAGATTTGTATCTTTCGATCCCACATAAATTGTGCCATCTGTGGCAATAGCAGGGGAAGATTCAACGCTGCCTTCTGTATCAAAAGCAGATCTCAATGCACCATCCGATCGCAGGACATAAACCTTACGGTCATCCGATCCCACATGTATAGCGCCGTCGAGACCAATAGCGGGAGAAGACCTTACATCACCACCCGTTGTATAAGACCACTTGAGGGTTCCATCTGCATTTATTGCATAAAGTTTATCATCATTTGATCCCACATATATAGTGCCGTCCGAACCAACAGCGGGAGAGGAGTTCACATCATAACCTACAGTTGTGTAATCCCACTTAAAACTTCCATCCGAATTTATCGCATGAAGTTTATCATCATGAGATCCCACATATATAGTGCCGTCAGAACCGATAGCGGGGGAAGAGCTCACATCACCTAAGGTTGTATAAGACCACTTGGAGGTTCCATCCGAATTTATCGCATGAAGTTTATCATCATTTGATCCCACATATATAGTGCCGTCAGAACCAATAGCGGGAGAAGAGTTCACGTCACCTCCGGTTGTATAAGACCACTTGGAGGTTCCATCCGAATTTATCGCATGAAGTTTATCATCATGAGATCCCACATATATAGTGCCGTCAGAACCGATAGCGGGGGAAGAGCTCACATCACCTAAGGTTGTATAAGACCACTTGGAGGTTCCATCCGAATTTATCGCATGAAGTTTATCATCATTTGATCCCACATATATAGTGCCGTCCGAACCAACAGCGGGAGAGGAGTTCACATCATAACCTACAGTTGTGTAAGCCCACTTAAAACTTCCATCCGAATTTATCGCATGAAGTTTATCATCATGAGATCCCACATATATAGTGCCGTCAGAACCAACAGCAGGGGAAGAGTTCACGTCATCTCCGGTTGTATAAGACCATTCCTCCAATTCCCCCCCCGCGCCATGCCTGTTGTCGTCGTATGTCGGACTCGGATCTCCCGCGGCATTCGTACGGCAGGGTATTACCTCCTTGCTTCCCCAGAAGACATACTGCAATACGTTTTTGCCACCGGACAGGGGGTCGTTTCGCTGATCGCTTTGAAAAAACCCTGTCCATTCACTGCAAAGAGGACCATCACCTGCGTTCGTATATGTATCAAATTCAAGGGCCATCTTGGGGGATTGAAGACCGTCTCCGGTCCCGTCGAGAAAATACTTACCCGTCCAGCTGTTACCCGCGTATGCCATAAGTTCACCGGCGCCGGTATCGCCGCCTACAGATGCTGTATCGTTATACGCACCGTTTATAAACGCGAGTGTAAATCCGTCACCGGTTCCGGCGTAATCCAGCTTGAAAAAAGTCCGCACTCCGTAATTGAATTGGCATTTTCCTTCGTTACAAAATTCGGCTATCCCGCCGATATTGTTGGTCCCCCCGAACCAGACAGCACCGAACGCGGAACTCACATCACCGCCAAGTTTTATTTCCCCTGAGTCCTGATCAACAACTATAACTCCCTCTTTAGAACTAGTTTTCTCCAAGTCTGAAAGAGAGGCCACTACTTCCTGAGGTGAAAAATCCGGGCTTGATTCCGTGGGGTCAGGCAATGATTCATCGGAGGCACTCGTGGCGGTTTCGCCGCTGATCGCGTAAGATACGGCGGCATCCGCGCCCCAGGAACCGGTCGGTATGATCCTGTAATTTACACCGTAATTTCCGCCGGATAGAATCACGTAGTCTGTACCTGGATTCACTCTAAATGGAAAACCGGAGGGAACACCCGCCGCCGTGGGAGCAGATAAATTAGTCAATCTTACCTTTTCACTCGATATATTTTCTCTTTGATCGTAAAAGTAGTGCATCATTCTGCCGGCAGTATCCGAGATATAAATAGATCCGTTCTGCTTCGGAAAAAAGTCTTTGGCTTCAATATCGACTTCCAGATCATCCCCAGGATAAACCGTCACGCCGGTTTGTGAAGAAAAAGGCCTTACGGCAAGGCAGACCAGATCATCCTGATAAACCGTAAACGGATCATTAAGGCTAAGTGTCAGTGATGTATCGGAAACTCTCTGAAAATCTTGAACCTGCGCGGTAAATGCTTCAGGAGTACCCTCGAAAATGACAGCGTCACGGAAGGCGTTAAGGTTTACGACGAAGGCGCCCACAGGAATGGAAAACCCTTCCGGCATTTTGCCTACCGGGGCGACGAGGCTTAACGTTCCCCCGGCTAGAAGAGTTTGATTTGAAGGCGATTCAAACTCGATTCCAAACACATTAATCGTAAAGGTTCCTCCATCGTCCAGGGAGTATGTAGTGCTGTTTAACTCATTGACAGCGTTCGTGCTGAAACCGGAATTCCTCAATTCGCTCAAAGCGTATCGCAATCCCGATTCAGCCATATACAGGGCTTTTCTCGCATCGTTGGAAGATGTGGAGCTCATGGTCGAAGAACTGAACAGTGGCAACATGGCTGCTCCAAGGGCGGATAAGATAGTCATTGTTACCAGCAGACTGATCAGGATGGACCCTTTGTGACCGGGTTTTATTTCTTTTCCCGCGCGCGCATGATTTGAAACGACAACATCACGGAAAAGAAAAGCAAATGATATGTTGCTGATCATAATCTGACCTTCCCTTCAGTTCACAAAAATATTTGCCTAACCGCCGGTGTTTCGGGGATTTACCGTCGTGGAAAATGAAATTATACTGCCGCTTGCGCGCTCCAGATCAAGATCTATTCTAATGTATGAAAGATTCCAAATATCTGGTCCCGCAAACCATACATCATCACTGCTGTCGTAAAAACTCAGGGTCAAATTATCAACCCGGTCAACAAGAATATCTCCCTCCGGGCTCGCTTCGGATATGATTTTGATGGTACGATTATCCGAGTCCAGGTAGATCTTGAATTCCTTACTGTTGCCGCTGTCGTCCGGCCTTTCGTACGACACCTGGTAGGGCGTGTAACTGATATCGGAAATGGCTGTGAGTTCCATAAGCTCACGACTCAACCGGGTCATGGCAAGAGGGGCATTCTGAGCAATAGAGGCATTATCCCTTGCAAAAAGATAACCCTTCATCCCTGTGACGAGCGCCATACCCGCCACGGTTATCATGATGCCCCCGATGATAAGAACAGCTATTATTTCGATAAGTGTGAAGCCAGCCTGTTTTTTCATTTTCTCTCCTGATCACTGACCGGCTTCTATTCCGTAAAGAGTGCCGTCAACCTCTGCTCACCTTTTATATCCGCAATGGTTACCTTGAGAATATCGCCTTCGACACTGCCCTCACTGCCATCGCTTTCGAATGTAATATATTTATGCACGACTGTGTACGAGCCGAAATAGGGAACATTTGCATCATCATTACCGGCTGCAACATGATCTTGAAGGTCCGTCAAAGGGGCCGATTCTTTCATTAATTTATTATAGTCCCTCGTTATGTTTTCCATAACCCCGTTTATTTCAAACATATGCTGCGTCCTGATGATAGGTTCCACGCTTCCCGTCAGGCTTGTTCCCATTACCTGGACGAACATGACACCGAGAATAGCCGCCACCATTATCGTGACGATCAGCTCGACAAGTGTAAATCCATTCTGGTTTTTAATAATCGACGGTCGTGTTATCATGGTATGTATATAAATCCCGTGTTGTTCGTAACGCGGATGGATTCGGTATCTCCCTTATAGGAAAGGGTTATCGTCCGCCATCCGTCATACTCGCTCTGCAAGGTCTGCGCGGGCACATCGGTATAGGGCTTTCCCCGCGAGTCAAAAGAAACTATGATCCCTCCCGTTACAGTCATTCCCGTCGGGGTGCCGTTATCATCTTGGAAAACAACGGTACTTGAATTTTCTCCCGGTAAATCAACAAAGACCTTTCCGCTATCTGCATCATACTTAAAAAGAGAATATGTTGTGGTGCTGGAAAATTCAATTCCCCATACGACATCGGAGTTCATGGCACGCGCTTGCGCGTAGCGAAGCTGACTCTCTAAAATATCGGCCTGTGATGTCAGATCGTAATCAGAGGTTGAATAAACGCCGGATATCATGGCAGCGGCGCCGATAATAGAGATAACAAGAAGAACCGCGATAATTTCGATCATTGTGAAACCGCGGTTATTTTTTTTGAAATGTTTCATAGTCTGTAACATTCTATGGTTGGAGCTTTACTTGATTCCCCTTTATAAAGGGAAGCTTTTATAATGTCATTTTCCAAGGTCGTACCGTGTTCAAATTATTACCATAGTTTTAATTTATCTTCATTAATTAAGTTGTTTTTATGGTTTTATGTTGAAATCTCAGGGAAGGCGTCGGGTTAGAGAAGTGAACAGGCAGAATGAGGTCGCGAATAAAAGAGGACGGTCTTTTTACGACAGCATCAATTGATGAATTCTATAATTTCCCACTTGCCCGGCTTATCATCCGTTGGGGGGGTTCTGGACACTACAGCCTGCCGGTTGAAACTGCCGGAAGAGAGAAGCTTGTTGTCGTCATCTACCGCAAAGCCCTTCAGATCTGATTTAATGTTACCAGCTGTATAGTCTATTTTATCGGCCTTCCACTTCGCCCAGGCCAGGTTTTCCCTCGCGTTCAGTTCACTCACGGCGGTTTTCAGGGCTGTCTCCGCGGCGTCCTGCGGAATACTGAAATACCTCGGTACTGCTACGGCCAGTAACACGCCCAGTATGATCAGGACCGCTATGATCTCGAGGAGGGTAAAGCCTTTCCGGTTCACTGTACGCATCCTTCCAGTCATTTCTTGTCCATGGACAGTAAAAATTGTGAAGCAGATGGCACCAGAGCAGTCCGCGAAATCCGTGGATTAAAAAAAATAAGGAGGGGAAACATCTGTTCCTCTCCTTATTTCCCCGAAGAAACAACTTAAATTCCATACTGCCGGTATTGTCATGAAAGAGCTGTCAACTCTCTATTGCTGACTCACAAATCTCACTACTAACACTGCTACTTTATCTTCGCTGTTACGGCTCTGTCGGCGTCTTAAAGTCCATTGCGGTAGTGCCCCAGACTCCTGGTTGAGCGTCCGTCGCTGCCTCCCTTGTCAATTCCACTCTCATATTGAAGTTCTGAGATGTGACAGTAGCCGTAGCTCCCCCCGTTGGTGGTAAGATATCAACCGTAAAATCACCGAACGAGCCATCAACCGATACAACCTTAGAGAGAAGGTTGAGATCGGCCAGAGTCAGCGCGGCACCATCTACCAGTCCCCTTGTCTTGTACTTTGACCACATCAGATTATCCCTGGACACCAGCTCGGCAACGGCCTGTCTCAGCGCCGACTTCGCCGCATCATCCTGGAGGTCGAAATATTTCGGGATGGCCACGGCCGCCAGGATTCCCAGTATGATCAAAACCGCTATGATTTCAATCAGGGTAAAACCCTTTTGATTTTTTAATGATAATGAATTTTTCATCTTTACACCTCTTAATTGTTCAAAATTTTTGTTCTCTTTCGGTTTTATACTAAAGCAGTTATCGTGCCAAATTTTCTGTTTTTCATGATAAATTCCATTTCCAACATAATTACGGCAAGTTACCTGCCGGGCAATTTGCTGGTTATTTACCGATATTCATCATGGCTACAATAATTGAAGCACTCTTATCACATTATCCACAATAATTGTAGCAGATTTAAAAGTTCAGGAATTCCCGTGGGATGCGGAGCGACAGTTTTTGATGATCTTTTTTACTTAAACGAGGCGGGGTCTAAGTCATATTTTTTGATCCTGTGCCACAGGCTTCTTTCCTTGATTCCAAGCACCTCCGCCGCCCTTGCCTGTACGCCTCCGGTTTCGAACAGCGCAGCAACGATAAGCTTTTTTTCCAGTTTCTTTAATTTATGATCTACAGAGCCCTCTCCGGCCTCATGCAGCAATTCCGGCTCACGACTTTTATCCCCGTCATGGTCCTTAACTTGCATGTCCATGTTTATAATATCGGCCGGTTCAATTATCCCGTCTTCAGACATTAATACCGCTCTCTCTACAATATTCCGAAGCTCCCTCACATTTCCCGGCCATTCATATCTCATCAGATTCTCCATCGCTTTAGGTGTCCCGGGAGAAATTCGCGTTTCTCTTGGCGCTTCCTTCAAAAAATACTCGACAAGAGATGATATATCATCTTTCCGTTCCCTGAGTGGTGGTATTATTATCGTAAAAACATTAATGCGATAGTACAGATCCTCCCTGAATTCGCCTCTTTTCACCAGCTCGAAAAGGTTCTTATTAGACGCTGCGATAAAACGTACATCAACTTCTATTGTCTGTGTACCACCGACACGTTCAAATTCTCTTTCCTGTAATACCCGAAGCAGCTTGGCCTGTGTCGACAGGGGCATGTCGCCAATTTCATCCAGCAGGATAGTCCCGCCATCCGCCATTTCGAATTTGCCGATCTTCCGGGACACTGCTCCGGTAAATGATCCTTTCTCGTGCCCGAAGAGTTCGCTTTCCAGCAATCCTTCAGGAATAGCCACACAGTTAAGCTTCACAAACGGTTTGTCTTTACGAAGACTGTAATTATAGATACTCGTGGCAACCAGTTCCTTCCCTGTACCACTCTCACCCATAATAAGGGTGGTCGCGTCGGTGGGGGCAACCTTCAAAATCTGACTGAACAGTCCCCGCATAACTTCGCTCTGCCCGATCATCTCGGGAAAGAGTTCTTTTGCCTTTACCTTGCTTAAAAGCTTCGTCACCTCCCTCGAAACCAGGTTGAAGTGATCGATCTCGTTGACTTTCAGGGATGTTTTATCGGCCAGGGTATCGGCAAATAACGGCAGTTTTTCAGCTTCTTTTACAAACCTCTGCATCGGTCCCAGCAAGAGCACCGTTATTGCGAGACCGCACAAAAAGGCGAGCCCAACACCTATTAAACTCCAGAGTACAAAATCTTCTGACAGTGTATAAGATTTACTGAGCTGAAAGGCAATAATACCGGACAGAACAGACATTCCCATAAAGATGAAAGGAATAAGGATATAGAGGCTCAGATTGTATTTTGATCTGCCACTTGACAATCTGCCTGTCCCACCTGATTTTTCCGTTTTATTTTTCATCCTGCCTGTTCCAGTTCAATGTTATCTTCGGACGACTTGTGTCAAATCCCACATGGGAAGAAATATGGACAGCGCGAAAAACCCTACCACCGCGGCCAGACCCACAATCAAAATAGGACCAATGGCGTCGGACAGTCTTTTTACCGCGTATTCGACTTCATCATCATAATGAGTTGATATTTCCCGGAGCATCGATTCGAGATCGCCGGATTCCTCTCCGATAGCAATCATATCCACGACCATCGGAGTGAAGTATCTCGCGGATCTGAGCGGACCTGAAATCCCGTGCCCTTCCTCTACCTGATTCCTGACGCGGTTGAATTCTCTTGTTATAGCCTGGTTGCCTATTGTTCCGCTCAAGATTTCAAGCGATTCCAGGATGGAGACCCCGCTTGATTGCAATATGCTGAATACGCTGGAAAAACGTGACATCATTGATTTGAGAAACAGTGGCCCTACAATTGGCATATTCAGAACAAACATGTCCCACAGATATTTCCCCTGTTCCGTCTTCTTGTAATAATACCTGGCGGCAAAAACACCGATGATGATGGATGGAACTATCAAGAGCCAGTAGTTATCAATAAATTGATACAGATAAATGCTTATGCGCGTCGGCAGGGGCAGCTCTATGCCGGCACGCAGGAATATCCCGGCAAATTTCGGTATAACAAAAGTAAGGAGAACGACAAAAGCGCCCATGAGGGCCACTAAAACAATAACAGGATATTGCATGGCGGCCTTTACGTCTGATTTGATCTTGTGCTCGTGTTCCAGAATATAGACCAGCCGTACGAGCACCGCAGAAAGAGTGCCGCTGTGTTCTCCCGCCTTGACCATGTTGCAATACAAAGGAGGGAAGATGCCGGGATGTTTTATAAAAGCGTCATAAAGGGTCGAGCCTTCCCTGATATCAAGGGACAGAGAAGCAATAGCATCCCTCAGCTTCTTGTTTTCCGTCTGGTTCTCCAGAACCCCCAGCAGCTGGAGCATTGGTACCCCGGCAGAAATCATTGTCCTGAATTGTTTCGTAAAAAGAACCAGCTCTTCAGGTTTTACCGGGGTGAGTTTTGTCTCGATTCTTTGCAACCAGCCGGCAAGAAAACCGGCTCCTTCCTCCTTGATTCCGGAAGGAATATATCCCTGAGCGCTTAACATGCTCTCGGCCATTTCAACCGAATCGGCCTTTATCTTGCCGGTGATGTTTGAACCACCCGGATTAATCGCTTTGTAGGTGTAGTCTGGCATTTCACTGTCCTATACCATAATCGTTGATGCCGCTTCTTCGATGGTTGTTATTCCCGCAACCACCTTGTTTGCGGCATCATCTCTAAGTGTCCGCAATGTACCCGCTGCCCTTGCCGTCGTCGTAATTTCCTGAGCTGTTTTCCCATCCAGAATCAGCTGACGGATCATTTCATCAATGATCAGAATTTCAAAAACACCGGTTCTCCCCCGGTACCCTGCATGCATTGAGCACAACCCTTGCCCCGCTGAAAATCGGCGCCTTCCACTTTGTCAAGTCCCCACGCGGACAGAGCTTCTTCCGCCGGTTTGTATGGTTCTTTGCAGTAAGGGCAGTTAACTCGCACTAAACGTTGCGCGAATGACACCAGCAAAACGGAGGCAATAAGAAATGGTTCTATTTCCATATCTATTAACCTTGTCACTGCTCCCGCGGCATCATTAGTATGCACGGTGCTCAGTAACCTGTGCCCGGTCAGGGCTGCCTGAGTGGCGATGCCGGCTGTTTCGGCGTCCCGGATTTCTCCCACCATCATTACGTCCGGGTCCTGACGGAGTATGGATCTCAGCCCGCTCGCGAATGTCATCCCGGCTTTAGTGTTAAGCTGGATCTGGCGTATTTTCGGCATCCTGTACTCTACAGGATCTTCCAGTGTAATAATATTAATATCCGATCGATTTATTTCCTTCAATATGGAGTAAAGACTTGTGCTTTTACCGCTTCCTGTTGGGCCCGTGCTGAGTATCATCCCGTAAGGTTTAGACAGAACAGATCTTAGCTTTGCGCTGTCCTCTTGGGACATGCCAAGATGGTCCAGTGTATAAACACCGGTACTCATATCCAGAAGACGCATAACCAGGTTTTCCCCGTAAATAGTGGGAATAGAGGAAACTCTTACATTAATCTCCCTGTTTTCGATCTTTACCGTAAACCGTCCATCCTGGGGGATCCGCGATACAGCGATATCCATATTGGAAAGAATTTTTATTCTCGAAATGATCGGCAGGATCATGGACTTTGACGGCGATGGGACCTCCTGAAGCCTCCCGTCTATTCTGAACCGCAATTGAACAGTATGGGCTTCGGGACTGATATGGACGTCACTTGCTCCTTCTCTGACCGCCTGGGTAATGATGGAATTGACCAGGCGAATAATCGGCGGCTCCGCAGCCTGATCCTGGAGTGAACTTATCTGAACCTCTTCCGCGTCTTCACTGTCGGGTTCGACGTCTATTTCGACATCGTCTATTTTCCCCAGCTCTTCCATAAAGCCGGATTGCACCCCATAAGTTAATCTGATCAGCTGGTTTATTTCCCGCTCGGAGCAAATAACAGGCGTCACCTCCATGCCGGCAATAAATTCAAGGGCATCAAGAGTATTGATATCCATGGGATCAGCCATGGCTACCGTCAGAAGCTTCCCCTTTTTCCTCAGAGGGCTCACTTTATTTCTCTGGCAAATGTCAAAGGGAAGCAATTCTACCAGATCGGGCTCTATCGGATATTTCTCCGGGCTGTATCTGTTGATTTTTAATTGCGTGCTTAGAACATCAATAAGTTGATCTTCCTGAACCAGGTTCTGCCGGATTAAATACTGCCCAAGCCTGACACCGGTTTTCTTCTGGCTTAACAATGCTTGCCTCAACTGGTCCTCCGTCAACAACCCGGCTTCGGTAAGAATTTCCCCTAATTTTTTTCTCTTTTTCAAGATTAATTTTCTCCTTTACTCTCTACGCCAGTGTGCCGTCTCTGTGGGGCATAGAGGCTTCACGCCAGGGGAGGGGAAGACCGGTTTCTTACGAGTCTGTCATTTCCAGATTCGCGAAAAATACTGTATCGTCTTCCCACTTCGAGACAATTTTCGAATGCCCGGGAATAAGGGCAGGCAGCTCGTCAATAGCTTCCTGCGCTGATCTTTTGTCTAAAAAACCGCCTCTGATGAGTATCGAAAATTTGAGACCATCACGGTTATTCCAGTAAGGCAGTATCTGCATTGGGGGCAACTTGTCGGAATATTGCTGTA
>Ga0222680_1000489_pt1 | contig 13936 bp, 16 predicted proteins | sample AntAcemetage1004_FD_181146 | JGI IMG/M metagenome (GOLD analysis project Ga0222680, IMG submission 181146) | Saline water microbial communities from Ace Lake, Antarctica - #1004 | ecosystem: Environmental > Aquatic > Non-marine Saline and Alkaline > Saline | place: Antarctica: Ace Lake... | reverse complement strand
CCAACTGCCTGATTTTTCCTGAGGGATGTCAGAATTGCTGCCAGCTTATCACTTGTCTCATGCGATAAGCCAGAAGTGCTTCAGGTATTCTAGTGTCTCCAACAGCTCGTTGACCTTCGGCTCCCCCTTTCGCGCCTCGATCACGCCGCGTACACAGTGTTTCATGTGCGAGTCGGCGAGTGCGTAGGCCACCTTGGACAGCGAGGCCTGCACTGCTGTAATTTGCTTTGGGCTATTGATGCAGTACTGTTCACCCACCATCACTTGCTCCACATCCGCAAGGTTGCGCCTTACGCAGGCGTTGAATCAAGTCCTTCTTCGGACCAGTCTCTTTCGCCAGGCTCCCTTTCTCAGGTATAGCAACTATCTCCTCTTATCCCCGGGTGGGCTGGAGCCAATATTCGCCAGAGCTTGTGTGAAAGTCAATCCTGACAGAGCAATGGATCAACACCTGGAATCGCTGCGTAGGAACGGCTCGCGGACTTCGCGTGAGTCCAGCCCCGCGTAGGTGTTTGGCTTTCGGTAAGCATTGCCCCACGTCTCACGACGTCGATAGCTACAGATTGCATCCATGTCGAAGCTCGCAATCCAGATCGCTTCACTCTCATCCGCCTCAACCAGCGTGACCCGGATTACTGACATGATCTCCTCCCAGTGTCACAAAGAGAGGAATCTATCGCAATGCGGACAGTTGATCAAGCATTCCTAAGTGATCGGCCCGCCGCTGATGACTCTGCAGACAAAGTATGCCGCTGATGACCTGATTTCCCAAGTAGAGCAAAAAGGAAAGGCTGTGGAGCCTGGGTGAACGATTGAAGAACCCAACTCGCAGCAACGCTATGCACCTCCTGCTGTTGCCCGAAAGTCACCCATCTTGCAGCATGCTGGTAGGCCATTGCTTTCTCTCCGGACCTAGAATGTCTGCTGGGTGAAGTCGTCACTCGCTCGGACCAGTGCGCCCACAGTAGACATAAGCCAAGGATATCGACTGGACAAAGTACACTGATCCAAGACAAGGTCCATTCCTACCCAATCTGCATCCGCTGGAGTTGTACGAGGCGGATAGTATTGATGGCGTCCTGGTGACACACGGTGCTGAAGAAGGTTCCTCAACTTCTTCCATTCGGCATATACACAATCCGAGAGAACGACATTCATCGCATCTGAGATCGAGGAGCCTAGGTAAGTGCTCGCGAATCGCTTGGAGACGGCAACGGGCGTAACGCCTCTGAGATCTGCACTTGTCGCCATTGGAAATGCGCTTGACTGATCCATGGAGGCGACAGCGTGCATGGCAAAGAACCAGCTCTCAATGATGGATTGCGCGTAGGAGAAAAAGCCATACAGAGCGTTCTCCTGAGCTATATGAACATGCGCGACTGGCGCAGCGCCATGTTGGGCGAACAGTCTCGTGTACTCCGTCAGGCATCTCTCACACCCGATCGAGCGGAACCGAACTGCATTCCAACCACCAGCGTAGTGTTGGTACAGCTTAGCATGCTGCGGTTGGTACGGGCCCATCCGTTGATGCACTGATTCGTACTTAGCTACAGGGAACTTGTCCGAATAGGGAGTGGTAATGGGGCTTGGCATTCGCCTCCACCTCCTGAGCATCTTCTGCCACCCTTGTCCTTATTGATCACCAGCTTCTGAACAGCGACGAACTCTAGCCATCATAGACCCATACACCATTCTTGCCTATTGCAAAGTCGAAATAGTAGTAGATCTCTTCCAGCTCCACGAATGAAGCACCATGCTGATCCTCGCAGCTAATCTTGATGCTGAGTCTCAGTTGCGTCGTGCGATTGTCGGCAGTCGATTTCTCTCGCATGCTTTTCGCATCCTCACCATTCTCAACCAGTAGCCGGGAGATCGAGAAGTTGCCGTTCATATTGTCTTCCGGACCGAGGAGGACGAACTCCTTGCCGGTGTACTTCGTTCCCAGTGATTCACTAGAGGCACGACGTCCATAGATAGAAGGACAGAGATCCACGTACATCTTGATCGGAACCCTGCTCAGGTTGCGAAAGAGGGTGAGTGCCTTGAGCCTCTCGCTTCCTTGATTCTCCATTACAGGTTCCGGGTGCATGTAGAACCAGAACACTGGTCGACGTCTCAACCCAACATCGCGTAGCTGTTCTATGGTCCCATACGACATCAGAAGGAGGCTGGCGACTACGCCCACGAATCCACCTATTCCCAGTGCGTTCTCAACCCTTCCGCTAAGTTGCAGGGGTATGAAGAGGACTAACAACGAGGCGGAGAAAACCGCAGGGACTACCCATCGCAACCAACCAAAACGCCTTGTGAACATGCTGCAATTATAGGGCAAACCCTTCGCTTTAATCAAGACGCCTTGAACAGGCGACACAACATCCTCTTCCGTTGGGTTACTAGCGGCAACTGTCCTTTAGTTTGCAGCTGGGTGGGGTCGGAAGTCAGGCGGTCCTGATGGATCGAGACATCGTAGAGATGGCGTTCGTGACCTATCAGCAGCAACTTCTCTCGCTTCTCCACTCCATGATCCTTACTCCTACAAGAAGGGCCGAACCAAGAATAAAGACGCCTTGATAGATCCATGCCCGCGTTGTAGCTTCTCGGCAAACCTGTGGATCCGTTTCAGTCATCAGGTGGCATAAGCGCGTGAGCTGCTAGGTCAATATACCGGGTTTGGAGAAGGAACGAGATAGCGCCATCTTCTTCTCCTGCACCAGCTTGGCATACTTAATGTCACTGCGTTGTTGTTCCACCTCCTCTAAGGACTCCATCGTTACCCCTTCTTTGAGGAATTGCTCGGGCTTGGGCAAGCTCTGGAGCTTCTCGAACGGTGTCAGGTAATCTTCATATCTCTTCTTGAACTCTCCCTTCTCATCCATCGTCTCTGTAGCGAACCCACACGCATGATGGAAGTTCAGGTACTCATTGAACGTCTCCTTGTAGAATGACTGGATCTTGGCTGGCCCCGACTGAGGAATGTGCCAGTGACCCATGTGTTTACGAATGATACTTCCGTTCTTCCCCTTTACCAACGCTCGGTCGTTGGTATGCAGTGCTCTGCTCTTGGTAAACTCGATCGCCTTCTCTCCGAACAAGAAGCTCCTCGTCTCGGGACCTGGGGCTCTGAGACCACTTATGCCATGATTCATAAGCGAAACATAATCTATACAGGAAGAGAGTTCCTTGGCGTTCGTAAGCCGGTTCACAGAGATCTCTGTAGGAGTGATATAATGGTCCCAGAGGTGGTCCCAATGGTTCTGCATGTGGTTTCCGAGGGAATACCCCTTCCAGATGGGGCGGTGGCACGGATGGGGTTAGGGGCGATTAGTTCTCAAAACGATGCGATAAGGTTTTCGCCCAATGGCAGATACTTAGGAGTGGCCACATCGATTGGGGTGGAGCTGTGGGACACGAAGACCTTAGAACTCGTGAGATTCCTTGGGGACAACACCAGTAGCGTTGTATGCCTTGCTTTTTCCCCGGATAGCAAGCGCGTCGCCTCGGGATCGCGGGATAACACAATCAAGCTGTGGGATGTAGCAACCGGAAACATGGTGCGAGCCTTGATCGGTCATACAAGCAGGGTGTGGTCCGTTGCCTTCGCCCCCGACGGGAAGACCCTCGCCTCGGGATCGTGGGACAACACGATCAAGTTGTGGGATATGGCAAGCGGAAACCTGGTGCGTACCCTCCTCACCAGTCATACCGACTCAGTGGACTCAGAGGTGGACTCAGTAGACTCGGTTGCCTTTTCACCCGATGGAAGGACCCTCGCCTCGGGATCACAGGGTAGCACGATCAAGCTGTGGAATGTAGCAACCGGAAACATGGTGCGAGCCTTGATCGGTCATACAAGCTGGGTAAGGTCGGTTGCCTTCTCCCCCGACGGAAAGATCCTCGCCTCGGGATCGTGGGACAACACGATCAAGTTGTGGGATATGGCAAGCGGAAGCGAGCTGCGCACCCTCACTGGCCATACGAGCTTGGTGAACTCGGTTGCCTTCGCCCCCGACGCGAAGACCCTCGCCTCGGGATCACAGGATAGCACGATCAAGCTGTGGGATGTAGCAACCGGAAACATGGTGCGAGCCTTGATCGGTCATACAAGCTGGGTAAGGTCGGTTGCCTTCGCCCCCGACGGGAAGACCCTCGCCTCGGGATCACAGGATAGCACGATCAAGCTGTGGGATGTGGCAACCGGAAACATGGTGCGAGCCTTGATTGGTCATAAAAACAGGGTGTGGTCGGTTGCCTTCTCCCCCGACAGGAGGACCCTTGCCTTGGGATCGCGGGATAACACGATCAAGCTGTGGGATGTGGCAACCGGAAACATGGTGCGAGTCTTGATTGGTCATAAAAACAGGGTGTGGTCGGTTGCCTTCTCCCCCGACGGGCACACCCTCGCCTCGGGACAACCGCTGGACAAGACGATCAACCTGTGGGATGTAACAACAGGGAACCTGCTACGCACCCTCACCGGCCATACGGAGTGGGTGCGGCCGGTCGCCTTTTCCCCCGACGGGCGCACCCTCGCCTCGGGATCGCTGGATAGCGCGATTAAGCTGTGGGATGTGTCCACTGGAAAGTCGTTACGTACCATGAGAGGATACAGATTCGGAGTAAGGTCAGTTGCCTTCTCCCCCAACGGGGACACCATCGCCTCGGGATCCTTTGATGACACGGTCAGGCTGTGGGATGTGTCCACTGGAAAGTCGTTACGCACCCTAAAAGGACACAAATCCGTTGTAAGCTCAGTCACCTTCTCCCCTAATGGGGAAGTCCTTGCTTCCGGATCAAGTGACAAGACAATTAAACTCTGGAATGTGCATACTGGGCAGATATTGCGCACACTGAAAGGACACCCAGAGAGTGTAGAATCAGTCGCTTTCTGCCCGGACGGGAGGTTACTTGCTTCCGGGTCATGGGACAAGACAGTTAGACTCTGGAATATGGATACTGGGCAGATATTGCGTACGCTGAAAGGACACACAGAGAGTTTAAAATCAGTCGCTTTCTGCCCGGACGGGAGGTTACTCGCTTCGGTGTCAGTGGATGGCACGGTCCTTACTTGGAATCTCGTGGCTCTGGAGATCTAATCCAACTCCCCTTTCAAAGCGGTCTTCGTGGCAGCAAGGCTGGTGTATAAACAGGGTTGAGCAGTAGTCCGATGGAGCGTAACGAAAGACACGGGGATCATAGACAGGGCCAAATAACAAGGCCTGCCGCTGTTGACTTACTCTCCTTCTGTGGCTCATTCTTCACGTGCACTCCGTTTGAGGGGTTCACTTTTCAGTACTAATGACGAAAAGATCAAGATTGAGTACCGGATTCCAACATCAAAGAAGAGAACCGAGGAGGTTCTGGCCCCGGTTCTAACATCGGCCACGGCTAGTGGAGGTGAGCGGATTCGAACCGCCAGCCTCCCGCGTGCAAGGCGGGCGCTCTCCCAGTTAGAGCTACACCCCCGAAGTATGTGTGCATTATATCGTCGACAAGGGTCCTCTGCCAGACACGAAATGGGGAATGACTTCCAATTCCTGTTGATACAGGCCCCATGCCAAAGGGATGGAGTGAACCACGAAGAACACGGTTCGATGCATTGTCAAATGCTGTTATTTGCTGCGGAATGTCACCTCGGGGGGCCGCTAAACGGGATCGGACACCACATCTCTCAGACTCAAGAGCAGGACCAAGCATTGCGTTCTCTTACCACTTCGTGATCTTCGTGTCCTTCGTGGTGAAAGAGTCTTGTATCTCTGTGGAGGTCTTGGCTTTTGACCCTTTGTTCAACGTGTCGGTTTGGCTAGAGATACACGTAGTAGCAGACGTGCCACGCGGTATTCACAGACCAGCTCAGCGCAAGTGACAAGTTGAGGACGGCAGCAATCTTCCTTCCCTTCAGCAACACGTACAGCGGCCCCACTAATCCTAGAATCCTGAGAGAGACAAGGAGGCCGAGGTCGACATCGCGGCTTTTCAGCCAGGGGAGGTAAAACGCCCCCTGAATGGCATATCCGAGGAGATACAAGAAGATAAAGACACGTGGGTCCAATCCATGTTCACGCGCAAGGCGCGTCGCATAATTAGCCCATCTCAGCACGTAATGCCTGAAGAACCCGCTGACTCTTACACCAATTTGATCCACTGTTTCCTGGCCACCTATTGCAGCGCATTGAACTCTTCCCACCGAGCTAAACGCCAATACAACGATATTATCTGTTTTGGCGACGCTCCGCAACAGCAGACTTCCACGATAAGCAGCACCTACTTCCCGTTTCGATAGTGATCGCATGACTCCCAACAGACCAACATCAAGAGGAGCGGCAATGACCCTCTGGAACATTTCTGTTATCATCTCTCCCTCATGTCAATCATCGATCGTTCATCACGCACACCTTGCGAGCATTCCTTTCTCCCGGTAGCGGAGGTGTTACTCGTTGCTGTCATCTGGTCCTCGTCGTTCGTTGCGGTGAAGATGGTTCTCGCGTACACGGGATCGCTCACCACCGGAGGGCTTCGTTACTTCATCGCCTTCCTGTTGAGTATTCCCTTCCTCGTGATGAAACGAGGATCAAAGAGGCGTATCTCGTTTCCCCGCCTCACGAAAGCCGAATGGTTGCAGCTTTCCGCCTTGGGGATCTTCCAATACACAATCGGCAATGCGGCACTATTCTTCGCACTGAAGACGATTTCGGCTACCAGCGGATCTCTTGCCCTTTCGCTTGTGCCAATACCGGTCCTGATCATCAGCAGTATCTTCCTGCACGAGCGCCCGCGCGGACTCCAACTGATCGGTGTCTTGATCACTATTGGAGGAAGCCTCCTCTTCTTCTCGCCGGGAATGAGTGCACAGCAACCCATTGCTTTCATCGCTCTGGGAATCGCGGTGATCAGTTTCTCTATCTTTCCTATTCTTGGCCGCAGGGTTGCACGCAATCGCAGCATGGACAACATCACGCTGACCAGTGTCCCACTGGGAATAGGAGGAGGCATACTGCTCATTCTTGCGCTGCTCATCGAGGGGCTTCCACATATGCCACTTCAGGCGTGGGGGATAATCATGTGGCTGGCGACCGTCAATACACTTTTGGCATACCTGTTGTACAACCATTCTTTGCAGCATCTGACAGCCGTGCAGGTGAACGTAATGCTCAATCTTTCCCCAATTGGGACGGCGCTCATCGCGTGGGGAGCGCTGGGCGAACGAGTAACCCCGTTCCAAATGGTAGCTATGTTCATTATCATCGTTGGGGCAACCCTAACACAGAAGAATCCTCGCATGTCTCCCAAGCCGTTTGTGACTTCCCGCCACGACAGCTAACATGCGGGGTGGCAGGGACCATGACGACAAATGAACGCATTGACGACAGACTAAAGCACCTTCCCCCATCTCCCGGCGTCTATCTGATGAAGGATGCCAAGGGGGACGTGATCTACGTGGGGAAGGCGGTCGTACTGCGCAACCGCGTGCGATCATACTTCCACTCGCCAAAGGGCCTGACGCGTAAGACGCGGCGCTTGGTGCTGGAGATTGCCGACATCGAGGTGATCCAGACCGCTACCGAGGCAGAAGCGTTCATCCTCGAGGAGAGCATGATCAAGCGTCTTCAACCGCACTTCAACATTCGCCTGCGCGACGACAAACGCTATCCGTACCTGAAGATCACCAATGAGCCGTTCCCGCGCTTGATGATCGTCCGCCGCCGCAAGGATGACGGTGCCCGCTATTTCGGTCCGTACACAAGCAGCAAAGCGATGCGTTCTACGATGAAGCTGACGCAGAAGCTCTTCCCCATCCGCACGTGCACGCTCAAGCTCCCTCTGAACAAACCGCGACGCCCCTGCCTCGATTACCACATCGGCCGCTGCCTCGCCCCGTGCGCGAATCTCGTGAGTGAAGAGGAATACAAGGTGGATGTCGATCAAGCAGCGATGCTCCTGGAGGGGCGGCTCGCCGGACTGCTGAAACAGATGCACGAGCAAATGGATCACGCCGCTGCGGGCGAGAACTTCGAGCAGGCGGCGCGACTGCGCGATCAACTCGTCGCGGTGACACACGCGCTCGAACGCCAGTCGGTATCCCTGTCGCGTGCGATCGACATCGACGCAATCGGATTGACCGTTCAGGGAGAACGCGCCTGCACGGAGGTGTTCCGCATCCGCGATGGTCGCTTGAGCGGCAGGGAGACCTTCCACCTGCGCGCGCCGGATAGTTCCACAATGGGCGAAGTGCTCTCCGCTTTTCTTCCGCAGTACTACACCGCCGCTACAGTCATTCCACAAGAGGTGCTTCTGCCCGTCGAGATTGATGATGCCGACGAAATTGCTGATTGGCTCACGTCCCTTCGTGCGCGCCGCGTGCACGTCAAGCTCCCTCAGCGAGGGGAGAAGCGTCACTTGGTCGATATGGCAAACGAGAACGCGCGCTATTCGCTTAATAGGGAACAGAAATCGGCAACCGTGCGCAGCGAATCAAGCGAGACCCTGAGCGAGCTCGCCGCGGCCCTCTCTTTGTCGTCGTTTCCCCAGCGGATCGAGGCCTACGACATATCGAATACCCAAGGGACAGAGGCTACCGGGTCGATGGTTGTCTTCGAAGATGGCCGCCCTCGCCGCGACGCGTACCGCAGGTTCAAGGTTCACTTGGATGAAGGGCCAAACGACTACGCGATGATGGCCGAGGTTCTGCGCCGCCGTTTCCGTCGTGGGCTGGCCGAAGTGAACGATCCAGCAATCACGGAAGGAAAGTTCTCACGCCTTCCCGACCTGCTGCTCATTGATGGAGGCAAGGGGCAACTACACGTAGCGGTGAACGTCCTTTCAGAGCTGCAGCTCGATGAGATCGAGGCGATCGGCCTCGCCAAGCGCCACGAAGAGGTGTTCCGTCCGGGAGAGTCCGAGCCGCACATACTCCCTCAGGATAGCAAGGCACTGCTGCTGCTGCGCCAGATCCGTGACGAGGCACATCGCTTCGCCATCACCTACCACCGCAAGCTGCGTGGTCGTCGCAACCTTAGCTCGATCCTTGATGAGATCCCCGGAGTTGGGAAGAAGCGAAAGGCAGCGCTGATCAATCACTTCGGTTCGCTGCAGAAACTCTCGCAAGCAACTGCTGAACAGATTTCATCTCTCCCCGAGATACCGCAGTCCCTCGCTGAAAAGATCGTAGAGCGCCTCGCCTCAAACCAATAGCAGGACCCCTTTACCACGAAGGACACGAAGATCACGAAGGAAAGAGAGGACGACTGCTTGATCCTGCTCTTAAGGTTGCCAGGTGCGATAACCGATCCTGTTTAGCATCCCCCCAAAGCGGCATTGAAGTTCATCCGGATTACGTCTTCTCTGTTTCTAACCGGATTTGGCAGCTTGTTTACTTCCATTCTTCGTGTCCTTCGCGTCCTTCGTGGTGAACCATCTTCGGCCTCCCGCCTTGTTCATCCCACGCGGACCAAGGCCAGGAGTCCATACTCACTCAAGACAATAAGGAACTCGATAGCACGATCAGCCACTGGCCAAGATAGTAGGTGACAAGGATCAACACCTGTGCCTTTTTGCACCGCTGCATGATGAAGTTGCACGCCCACAATGAATCGGAGATCACGAACAACACGGCTCCAGCGAAGGCCATCGCCGCACCAGTGCTGCCCGTTTGCAGCATCCGCTCCAGCGCTCTCCAGGCCATGACAATGATCGCTATCTCATAGATTCCCACCGGCAGCTTCAGTTTGCCAGCATGTGGGAGGACCATCCAACCCATGATCAGCGCATAGAAGAAGAACGGGAGCAGCAGCCAAGTATTGCTGATCGTGGTTGTGCCAGATGAGAAGGAGATGATGTAGGCAATGTGCGCCACCAGGAAAGCTCCCATCCCGATAACGATCCGTTTCTTCGGCAGCATCATCGCAACATCGCCCGCCAGGGAGAAGACGATCCCGGCGATGATGGCGAGCCCATACACGTAGACGTTCCCTCTTGCGGCAAACACCGCGATGAGCAGCAGTAGAGCCATCGTGAGCGGCTTAAACACGTAGGCGTAGCGACGCATCCGCGCGCGGTCGGCATAGATGTGCGCCGCTGCTGAAGCAAATGCTAACACAGAAAAGATAATCGTTGTCATCAACTGGACCTTCTCAACCCGATAGTCTCTGCACAGTCTCGTCAGCTAGGAAAAGTGCATGCCGCAAAATTCCTCTCGCCCCACTATTTTCCCAATCCTCAACCGAAACGACAGAAGATAACAGCAAACAGAGTACTTCAACAAACAGCTTTGAGACAAGACCAGAAGATCTGGTGTCAGGCTGACCCTTTCGAGACTCACCTGGTGTAACCCAGGCGCCCGCACTCCCGTTGTCGCATCATTGGGAACCACCCGGTTGCAAGGCCGATATGACGCGAGGGACAGTGCGTTACATGAGTTCGTGAGTTTTCTGTCGCAACAAGAGAGTTCTCGTGTTGCAAGACATGCAAGACCTCAGAATGCAACTACTTTTTCTGTGTTCTCGGAACATTTCTTGATGGCAGAGTTTCTTGAAGCAAGTCTCGCTATAATGGAATGATTGGGTTTGCAAAAAGGAGGCTGGAATGACAACGTGGAAAGTAGCGGTGGTGGGGTTACTCCTATTATGGGCAGCGATTCCTGTTCTAGGAACCCCGGCCGAGCCGGTCAATATTGAGCTCATCTTAGATGCCTCATCCAGTATGTCCGAGTCAGTGGCTGGCACGATTAAGATTGAGGCAGCGAAACAGGCGATAATTGACCTTCTGGATACGCTTCCCGACGGATGCAATGTTGGGCTGCGTGTGTACGGACACAGATATAATGCAACCGAGAAGGATACTTCCTGCATGGACACGGAGGTCCTGTGGGAAATCCAGTCTCTCGATGAAGGCGCAAGAGAGGAGATAAAGACAATACTAGCCGGTATTACAGCAAAAGGAATGACCCCCATTGCTTATTGTCTAGAACAAGCGATGACTGACTTTGAGGGGAAGACTGGCACAAACAGCATCATACTGATTAGTGACGGCAAGGAAACTTGTGGGGGAAATCCTGAATCTATCGCCGATGAAATCCATCAGCTAACAAATGGCCTTAAAATCTATGTCATAGGGTTTGACGTGTCATCGGACGAACAACTACGATCGATTGCTTCGAAAGCAGATGGAGAGTACTACCCGGCAGCGGACGCCGCTGAGCTTGCTAGCAAGCTGAAAGAAGCTGTTCAAGAAGTTGTCCAAGAATCTACCAGTAAAACTCCATTTGTTTTCGTTGACAATTTTGATCGGGGGCCAAAGGAAGAGTGGGATCGCACAAGTGCCGGGACTTGGTCGGCAATAGACCAGAAATTTACCGCCCTGGACACTGAAGTTGATCAATTTTATACGGCGACGATCGCTGTACCCTCTTTGACTCGTTACACGATGGAAGTGGATGTCTACTTAGGTATAGGGGACTACTACTACTATAATAATCCCTACAACGGAAGTTGTTTAGCTGACATTCGGGTAATCGGGGGCTTGCCGGATCAACACCTCTTCTATGTGCGCCTACGTGGAGCTACTGATAATACTCACAAACTGCGCTTGGTGGAAGGCACCATAGACAACTTTGACTCAACTAAAATTAATCTCCCAATGGAGTCCCCTGTCCACGTAAAGATTGAAGTCAACGACCGCCTGGTTACGGTATATCTAAGTGGTAAGGACTCGGAAACCATGGAGGAAACGACAGTTTTAACGATGTATGTGTTACAGGCAGAGACAATGCAGATCGAACTGAAGTTATGGTACAATAACAATAGAAATAAGGGAACTGGCGTCGTAGAGCGAAGCGCTTTTGACAACTTCCGGATCGAGGAGACACCATAGATAAGGAATAAAATGGGTGTCCTTAAGACGTCTTGAGACAAGTGATTGCTGGTCTTCAAGATAGATCATGAATTGCAAAGGAAGCTTGGCAGAAACTTGGCTGGTTAGCATTTCTTCCGCCTTGCAATATTTGCCGTTGCTGTACGGACGAAAGCTTCAGCTGTTGGCTACGCAACACAATATCATTTGTGTTGCGTAGGTTCCTGAGTCATCTTTCGCAATAAAGGGAATCCTTTCGTTGCGGGGCCGATGCAGGTATGTTACATCGCCGTTCTTCCTTGACGAGCGATGGTTTGACAAGATAGTCCTGTTAGGCATCAGAAGAGTTCTTGTGTTATCAATGGTTCGAAATTTGCACGCCAAGCCATCTCGCTTTCGGTGCTAGATCTTGCTCAATCCATTCTCGACAGACCAGCCAGCGTAACCTTGGTCATACTGAACTTTCCACCACACATATCCATTAGCTGAGACAGGTCCCTCCATCACGCTACCAAGAGTGGCTGTGGGGGCATATCGCGGATAATCTGGGTCTGTAATTTCCGAATAGCCGACCCCTGGCCCGGTCCTAACATTAAGATTTTGAGTTGTCTGAACTCTGTCTCCTATAAGGAAGGCCGCAATACCAAGAACTGTTGCGGTTCCTGGTAAGGAAACTTGACGCTCAAAGAACACCAAGCGAGTAAATTGATAAGACGTGGAGCTAAGTTTGCGCGTGTACCCGCCCGACGGCTCGTTAAATATGTAGTCTCCTGTCATGTCCTTGCCCACTATTACTATAAAGTGTGTCTTATTATTGCCGTAAGAAACTGCAGCAATGACAGGATCCCTTGCTCTTAATTGCCGATCTATTCTGGCGTTAGTGATGAGCTTGTAGTTAGTATCAGTTCTATACAGATCCGTGTTTACTTTTTCGTATTCCTCGATCTTTACGTTGTCAGGATTTGTGCCTTTGGCAATTGTCGTTAGATTTAACCAAGAAACAGCGCAATCAGAAATGAAAGCTCCTTTTTGTTTCATCAAGTCATTCAGTTTCTTCGGATTTGTGTAGCCTGGTTGGTAAAAAGCGTAGACCATTGCGAGAGATGTTACCGCGCATCCATGGGAGGCTATAGTAGCAGTAGAGGAGTATCCCAGTTTGTTCTCCCAGTCTTTCTGGTTAAACAGCGGCACGTTCAGAAGAATTTCTTCGCCAAGAGCAACTCGCGAAGGAGTAATTCCCAGGAGAACAATAAAGCAAATTAGCATGCTTACAACAACGGTAGAACGAACACGAATTGCGATCCCCTCATTACTAGAAAAACTTCTTCTGCTCTTTGGCTCAGCCATTTAAGTAACTCTGCTAGAGGAAGCTAACGGTCTTGCTAGTGTGCTTCACCTAGAGAACCTCCTTCATCTATTATACGTCATCCTCTCTTTTTTTCCAAATCTCGCTGGTCCACTTAAGTGCTTCTCCTCTCAGGGAGAACAAGACACACTTGTCGCAACACAAATGATATTGTGTTGCGTAGCGCCCTATCCACGCGCTTCAGCTAGAACCTTCTTCTCAACAGCATTAGCCAAACAATCACTTGCAATCCTGCCTTGTCCGCCTGGCAAATCACACAACATATTTTGTTGAAACGTTCTGTTGTGTTGCTCTCTTATATAGCTATCGGCGTAGCTTGACGAAAGGATTCTAGCGCCATCTCCACCTCCTCGTCAAAGATATGGGTGTAGATCATCGGGTGGAGAGGTCTGAATTACCAAGTACCACTTGCACCAGGCAGATCTTGCTCGTCCAACGGTGGAGATCCATGGCAAAGAGAGACACTGGGAGAACGCTTTTCCTGGCGAGTTCGGCGTCTTGAGCGAGCAATTGCGAGCGGGCGTGAGAAAAGCCTTATCACGATTGCGCTGGCGTGAAAGAAAATTAGGACGGGGAAATTCGAACCTCCGATCACGACGCCAAAGGCCGGCGCAGTACCGCTTGGCTACGCCCTAAAAGACCAGATCTTCTGTCGGAATGTCGCTTGAGACGACTACAGCCACTTCTTCTCGTATCGTTTGACAACCAGACAAGCATTCCCGCCGC
>Ga0222680_1000487_pt1 | contig 13950 bp, 10 predicted proteins | sample AntAcemetage1004_FD_181146 | JGI IMG/M metagenome (GOLD analysis project Ga0222680, IMG submission 181146) | Saline water microbial communities from Ace Lake, Antarctica - #1004 | ecosystem: Environmental > Aquatic > Non-marine Saline and Alkaline > Saline | place: Antarctica: Ace Lake... | reverse complement strand
AGATACGAGTAATTGCTTTTTTACCCCCACCTAACCTCCCCCATCAAGGGGGAGGAATTCGTATATAATGGCAAAATGCCGAACCTTTTGAACGATACTAATATATTAGCCGATAAGCCCCGCCGGAAGTGGGCGGCCGGTACACCGCGTAGCGGCGCCCATCCGTATCATTGCGCGCGATTTCCAGCTCGCGGAAGAACGCTCGCACATCAGAAAAAAGTGAAGCGCTGGTCTGTGCGGTCCCGAACTTCTTCGGGGTCGCGCGCCAGCACGGGCCTCCATCTCACAATGATTTTTCCCGTCGAGAAAGGGTGATTCAGCTATGTGGTGGGATGGGGATTATGTTTGTCCCTGGTTCAACAACTCATTTATCAAGGGGAAAGATTTGACCTTCTTCCTTTCCCTCTTCTTTACACGGATTGAAAAATCACCCTTGACTATTGCCTAATTTATGGCACACTATGCCTAGTATATTAGGAGCATACTGCTAAATGTTAGGCATATCACTTGAAAAGTTATTACGTTCTCCTGGGCAAATCAGAGTTCTAAGGGTTCTCTGGCGAGCCGGGAATCCCTTAACAGGCAGACAAGTCCAGAACCTCTCTGGCCTGGCTAATCTCGCTGCAATGCAAGCTTTAAAAAAATTGACGGATCTTGGGGTAGTTAGCTGCCGCAAGGCAGGGCGATCTAACCAGTACGAGTTGAAAAGGAGCCACTGGGCTGTTTTAAATATAGTCTCTCCGATATTCGAAGCTGAGAATAATGCGTTGGATCATTTATCCATGCTCATAGTCGATTATTTGCAAGATCATTGTATTTCAGGATATCTGTACGGAAGCGCCATTTCTCGTACGGCTGAGCGCGTCGGGGATGTGGATCTTTTCCTGCTGGTGAAAAGTAAGAAAGACAAGCTGTTATTGGAAAGCGGTCCCCTTGTAGAGTTAGCCAATAAGCTTTCGGAAACGTTCAATCTTTTTTTAGAGCCCAATATTTACTCTCGCAATGAAATGAGTCGTCGCACGGTTCGAAAGTTAGCCAGGGAGGTTGTAAAAAGCGGGCAGAAGATATTCGGGCTGGATTTAAGAGATTGCCTGAAATGATCAGGAAGGGGAAGATCAGGAAGCTTGATCCAACCTCTTCGAGGAATTATTTTGGGAAATCCCAGGAGTTCGCTGACTCCATGAGGAATAATCTCCTGGCGGGAAAATGGGATGCAGCAGGCTTAAATGCTGTCCACACAGTAATTAGTGCTGCCGATGCGATTTTAGCCGCTTACGGTGGAATTCGCTCCGCTGAACAAGATCATAGGTCAGCTGTTAGGCTTCTTGAAGAAGTTCTAGGAAAAGCTGTTGGTCCCGCTCGGCGCCACATATCTTTCGTCATTGCCAAGAAAAACACCATAGAGTATGAGCAGCGTCGTCTCACGAAAAAAGAAGCGTTAGCAATAGCCGAGCATGCAGAGAGATTCCTCCGATTCGCAAGCGAAATGCTCGGAAAGATTAAATAAATTGGCTTGTTTATCCTAAATTAGCCTATTTCGCTGGCTCCCTGAGCAAAGTATTCCACCATCAGGTGGAAAATAGTTTTACTCTCTTAAATCACACACGGAATCTCTCACTTTTCCGTCAAATAATCCAGACCTCTTGCGTACGAAAGCGAGAATGACATATCTGCTAAGATGGACACCGGTGGTCCATTAACAGAAAAAGTGATGTAGTTGGATAAATTTTTAGAGGTTATTATGATTCGTTTCATGGTATTGATTTTTTATCCGTTGTGTTTAGCAGTAATTAGCTACGTATTTGGTGAGCGGGATCGGGAGATAATTGTTCTGCGTCAGCAGATCTTGATTCTCAAACGGCAGCTTGGGAGAAAAACGATTACCATCGCCCCGGAACGAGCGGCGATGCTTCTTTTTGGGTGCAGGTTGGCTCACTTGAGCCAAGCGATTCTCATAGTACAACCAGAAACCCTTCTGGGTTGGCACAGGAAACTTGTCAGGCGAAGGTGGACGTATGCAAACCAGAACCCAGGGAGACCGAAGAAATCCAAGGAGATCAGCAATCTCATCATACGATTGGCAAAGGAAAATCCTGTCTGGGGCTACGGTAAAATTCAGGGCGAGCTGAAAAAACTGGGTATCAGTATTTCTCAGACGACCATCGGGAGGATACTGATACGGAACGGATTTCCCGCGCGGCCATATAGGGCCGGTGCAAGCTGGCGAAACTTCCTGGGGCAGTACAAGGACTTCATATGGTCCTGTGACTTCTTCACTGTTGAGACAGCGTTTCTCGCCAGGTTCTATGTTCTTTTCTTCCTGGAGATCGGGAGCAGGAGACTACATATCGCTGGATGCACCACCAATCCCGGTAAATTCTGGGTGACTCAACAATCTCGTAACATAGCATGGAACATCCAGGGAATGACCATCAAACCAAGATTCCTTATTCATGATAGGGATGATAAATTCGTTCGCTCTTTCGATGGAGTCTTCGAAAGCGAAGGGCTCGAAATAATCAAAACACCGTATCGGGCGCCAAACGCGAATGCCTACTCAGAACGGGTGATCCGCAGCATACGTGAGGAGTGTCTCGATCGCATAATCATCCTGAATGAGAAACACCTGAAGTTTGTTCTGAAACAGTATGAGAAGTATTACAATGAGGCGCGGCCCCACCAGGGAATCGATCAATGTATCCCGAACACACCTCCATCCGGACCTGTTACCGGCCAAATAAAGAAAAGAGCCTACCTCGCTGGCCTTCTTAACGATTACTACCGGGAAGCAGCATAGCTCCCGCCCGGCTTGATGTTACAATCGCTCACAGGATTGCTGTATATGTTGCCGCTTTTTTCTTCTCGTATGTGTGTTTCAAGTCCTCTCTGACAACGAAAACGGCAGCCCAATCATCAACGGGCTGCCATGTCCTGCTCAATCTTAGTGAATTTTACGACCGGATTAGTTTTGACACCCTACGCGCCGTTTGGATAGACCATCTGGGTCAGGCGACTACCGGAATCATACAAGTACGAGGTTACATCGTCTCCCTTTTATAAGAGAGTGCGAACGGTTAGGATTCAATATAAGCTTGTAAAATATTTCACAAGCTATATTGGGAGAGGTTAGACGGTGAGGCTCCAGAAATATTTTGGGGAGTGAGCGAGTGGCCGGACTACGGCTACGTGAGCCGGTTCACGCAGCCCGCCACGACCGGCCCACCCGCTTGTAGTGAGCTTGCTTGTCCTGAGTTTGTCGAAGAGCTAAACTGTTAAGAGGCGGGCTTTTTTAAGGCATAAAAAATTCCGAAGTTTAGGCCTCAAAATACGTGGATTGAAAAAAAACGTATGTTGCGATTTTCTACATTTTCGATTTCTGCTCGATTTCTGCATTTTTTTCTTGACAGAATGGACTCCAATAATGTAACTTGCCTGATGTGAAAAGACAATGTTCTCTATTTCTCTTCCTCGCTCTTCTGCTGACCCCGACCTGCCTGAATGCACAACCGACAGCAACCCCAACCCCTATCCAGCGAGTGGTCGCCCTTGGAGGTCAGTCACGAGGTATGATATCGACGTCCGATGGCCAGTATCTCTACATTACCGACAGGAAGAACGCTCGATTAATCAGATTGAACCTGTGGGACCTCAGCCAATCTCAGACTATAATCGCCAGCCAGCCTAGCAGACTTGCTCTCAGCCCTGATGAATCAAAAATATACGTTGCGCAGAGTGGTGCAACAACAATAGCTGTCGTGGATACGGCAAACTTCGCCACCCAGATCTGGGACCTCAACGGAAATGTCCCGAGTGACATTGAAGCCACGGACGACCGGGTTTACATAGCCGCCAACAGCAGCAGCTCTACCGCGTTGGTTATTTTAAATGCTACGACGGGAGCCATTATCAATGTCCATGAACAGGACTGGCATAGTTCCACTGGCCTAATTGAGATAGATCCTATCCGAAAGAAGCTCTATGCCGGTGCAGTGGGAAGTCCTATTGAACTTAGCCGCTGGGATATCACTACAGACAATCCCATCCGGGAAACACGGTCCACCTCTCTGGGTGCAAACGGGCGGAACCTAACGTTAAGCCCTGATGGTATCCATTTACTATATATGGTCGGTGGCGGCAACGGGGCCGGTTACACCGTTTATAACCTCCAAGCATTGTCCAACCAATTTCTATATCGCGATGGCGAGTACGGTATCGGGACTTATCCTCTCGACATGGTCTATCATCCTGACGGTTCGCGCGCCTATGGCATTTGCAGTGATCCATACGATACAGACGTTAAAATATTGAATACGGCGACTCAGGCGCAAACAGGAATATTATATCCTCAGTATGTAGATTACGGCGAAGACCCATTGAAACTATCTCTGAGCGGTGATGGTGGAAATCTTGCCCTTTACGCAGAAGATACCTACAACGATGATGATGGTCATCTTTATCTATTCTCTTTTACACCACCCCCTCCGACAGCTACGGTAACTAGAACACCAACCTGGAATCCATCTACTCCTACAATAACCCCAACTATGGTACCTACTCATCGGATTGTTGACCTTGGCGGACGTTCCAAGGGAATGGTGGCAACCGCTGATGGTCAATACTTATATGTAAGCGATTGGGCTAACGATCGCGTGGTAAGATTCGATTTATGGGATCTTTCTCAAGTGCAAGTATCGATTGGCGGAGAGCCCACCAGGCTTGCTTTAAGCCCTGCTGAGTCCAAGCTTTATGTTGTGCAAAGCGCTGCCACCTCCCTAGCAGTTGTTGATACATCGACCCTTGATGTCAATATATGGGACCTGAGCGGCAATGTTCCGGTAGATGTCAGGGCAACGGAGGATCGTTTATATATTATGGCGAACGAGCGACAGTCCAATGCCGCGCTGCTTATTGTAAATGCTTCGAGTGGAGCTCTTATTAAAGTTCATCAGCAGGATTGGGATAATGGTATCGGTATGATTGAGCTTGACCGCACTCGAAAAAAACTCTATGCCGGTGTTAGAGGTATAAGCCCAAGTAATCTTTTCCGTTGGGACGTATCCACCGATAATCCTGTGCGGGAAACACAATGCGATCATAGTGCTCTAGGTTCAAATGGGCGAAATCTGACATTAAGTCCTGATAACATCCATTTATTGTTTATGGTTGGAAGCGGGAATAGAGGTTACGTGGTATTTAACCTCCGGGCGCTATCTGATAAATTCCGCTCACGTGATGGCGAGTATGATATCGGGACTTATCCTCTCGATATGGTTTATCATCCTGACGGTTCGCGCGCCTATGGCATTTGTGGTGATCCATACGACAAAGATGTCAAAATATTAAATACGGCAACTCAGGTGCGTATTGGCACTTTAAATCCCCAATACGTAGGTTATGGCGAAGACCCCTTGAAGCTATGTATGAGCGGTGATGGAGGTAATCTCGCCCTTTATACGGAAGATTCTCAGGACAATGGCCGTCTTTACATATTCACTTTGCAGCAGTCAGGTCCCACGCCTACGCCGACGCCGCAACTGGTTCAAAAGCTTGCTGTGGTTAAGAAAAACGCTTCCGGCGATGTCAATCTTTACTACTACAACAGCCTGGTGAGGGGCGATTGGAATTGGAGCCAAGCTTACTTCAGGAACCATACTCCCTATTGCAGAGACCTGTGGAAAGTGCCGGCCGGGAACGACGCTATAGACATCACGGCAATAAGGGGAACGAGCACGCCCCTCCTGTACGCATTGAGGAAAAGGGAGCCGGGCAATTTAGACCTGTACCTTTACAGCGGGTTGGCTAAAGATGACTGGACTTTCTCAGACGCACTGGCAAGGAACGGCTGGCCGCGGGCAAGGGACCTGTGGATCATTCCCGGCGGAGATGACGCAGTCGGCATAGAGGCAGTCGATATCTCCAGCCCGCAGGACGGGACGGAGGAGCTCGCCATCCTGAAGAAGCAGCACGTAAGCGACCTGAACCTCTACTACTACAAAATGCTCGTCACAAGCGACTGGAGCTATTGGGACGCGGCATCACGGAACCCCTCGCCGGTGGCGAGAGACCTGTGGATCATTCCAAGGGGTAACAACGCTATTGATTTCACCTCCGTCTCGTCCGGCGGCGGCGTCAATAATCTCATGGTTGTGAAAAGAGACGGCATAAACGACCTGAACGTCTACATGTACAACAATCCCGTTGAGGGCGACTGGACATACTGGGACGCCATCGCGAGGAACCCCTCTCCCTTGGCGAGGGACCTATGGGTCCTGCCGGCCGGAAACAACATCAGGGGCCTGACAGCCATCGACGCAGACGGGGATGGTACAGACGAGCTAGCAATCTTCAAAGAGCAGGGACCAGACGACATCAATATCTACTACTACAACGCCCTTGTGCCCGGCGATTGGACGTACTGGGACTGCATAGCGAGGAACCCCTCGCCGCTGGCAAGAGACCTGTGGTTCGTCCCCGACGCGGACGACATCCTCGGTGTCACTGCGGCCTGGACGAAATAGCACCCTGGAATTTATCCCCCTCTTCTGCTGCCGAAACAGCCGGATCGTTTTTCACGTGAAGGAATGCAAGAACCGTTATAAAGCATCTACACAGTACGCAAAACACTGTGCGAATAAAAATAAGAGTAATGCGTAGACCTGACCCCTTGTTTTTTAGGGCGCACCTCGGGCTTCTTTTATCTCAAATATATTGCCGGAATTGTCTTTGAGAAATATAACGTCATCTTTTGATTCTCTTTTTATATTTGTAACGGGAAATCCTTTGGATTTTGCTTTTCTAATAACATTGTCCCTGTCATGAATAGAAATACAAATATGGTTGTAAACCGGGCTTTGCTTTTTGCCTGTTAAAAATAATTCTATAAAAAAATTATCCCTGGAAAGAAACGTAACGGAAGCCATGTTGCTTATGCCGAATGCCTTTTCAGATAAATCCTCGTAAAGGTCAAATTTATTTACTTCTTCCAGGCCCAGCAAATCTTTGTAAAAAGCCTGTATATCGCTTTCCTCATTGATTGTTATTCCAACATGCTCAAGCATAATTACCTCCATCTATGAATAAGGGATATATACAGTAACATAATTATTCTCAAAAGTTTACTGCCCGGAAAAACACCGGAAAAAAGCGAAACGTCCGATAGCTGCACCAGCACTTCCGGTCAGCTTGAGCGGGTGGTTGAGCAGGCGTAACTACTTCAGACTGCGGCAACTAAAGCCTGTTGTGCTTTGCGAGGTAGCCTGACAAGGATGAAATAAGACTCCGGATACAGGTAATCCTCCCCGGACTCGTCAACAATTCTCAGATAGCCCTCTTCTTCCGCACGCTTGTCGGCGATTACCTGGTAGATCTTACGCAGCTCCAAATCCTTACACTTGTCGTCTCTGACGCAAAGCGCAAACTTTTTTTCTGTATGTTGTGTCATAATAGTCCTCAGCCTAAAAAACGTTTGATTTTCATCTTCTTCATGCCAATCCCGTGGGCTTCATACCAATGGACTTCCGCTTGGCATGTTTTACCACTGGCAAGGCGCACTATAATAATACCCTTAAGCTTCCTCCAACGTCCAGGACCGGACTACTTCCGAAGACACATAATATCTTGGATTCTGCCACCGATAGCAATAATCTCAGTCTTTTCGACCTTGCCAATGATCTCGAAATACATGCTGCATTATACCTCAGCGGTTATCAAGCCTGCCGGAGGGGCAAACTATTGATGAAGCAACGGTTTTGCTCTCATAAGAAGTAAGGCTCGTGTCAAATCGCTACTTGCCGATCCAGGTGTCGCCCCATCTGCGGCCGCGCCATTCGGAAGCATAAGCGTAAATCATCGAGACCCTTTTTTCTTTGTCGAACTTGAAGGTAATCCTGTGCTTCCCTTTTTCATATCCGATAAAGAGGTTTATATAGGCGTCCTTACGGTCAACCCTGGCGGCCAGCTTTTTTCTCTCGTATTTTACCAGGTCATCGGTGCTTCCCAGAAGACGGGTAACTTTTTCAAGGGGATCGCCGATCCTGACACCGTAAATGCTCGCGCGGGACGGCTCTCTCGCCCAAAGGGATATGATATCATCGTCCCAGACAATAACCTCCAGGCCGGGGTACTCGAGCTTGTAAAGGTCAAGGTGCTCCTGCAGTTCGCGTTTTATTCTCACCCTGTTGAGAGAACTGCACGCCGTCCGCGACACCTCGGGGATACTATAGGGTTTTAATTCTTTCGGCTTGCCGAGATAGCCAATGAGCTTGCCCTTCTTGTCCCCGACCTGCAGGGTCCTCTTCCGGTCGGGCGGGAGAATCCGCCTGCTGCCCTCTTTTATCCTTTGCCTGAATATACGTTCGGTTGCGGCGGCGCGAAGCAGAACAATCCCCGAAATCTCCTCGTCGTCCAGCTTCACCAGGGAGACAACATCACCGGAAATCACCGGTTTCACGTAATACCAGCTCCCCTGCTCCCACTCCTCTTTATTCGTGTCCACGACCTCCCGCACAAGATTTCCCATGTACTTTCCGGAAGCGTTGAGAACGGGGTAGCTTCCCTCCTCAAAGGAGTCCATATCCGGACCCGGCAAAAGCTGGCCCGCCCGCTTGAGGAAGACATCCTTCATCTGTTCGATCCTGTGGGGGAAATAATCACCGTGAAGGACCAGCAGATCTTCCAGGCTGTCGCCGACCTTTATCCCCCCCACCTTTCCGGCCCGGGATTTACTCAATTTTACCTCTTCAACCATGTCCCTCTCATCGAACCTGACGGAAAGGCCCAATTCATCGTAATTCCACCAGTCCCCCTTTTCCTCCTTGTCGGCGCCCTTGAGACGCTCCTTTACTTTCTTAATATTATCCCCGGGCAGAATACCCAGTGTGGTTGCTTTATCCGAGGCGGATCGCAAGGCGACGGCACAGGCATTTATAAGCCTCCATGCCCGGGGCTCATCGAAGAGAACTTCATCGACCTTCGTGTAATCGAAGAGAAGAATGCCAAGATCGTGAAAAGCCCCCCTGAATTGCTTGACAGCGTCCGCGGTCTTCTTCTGCCTGAGAAGCTCTCTCCCCTTACCAACAGCTTCAGATGACGCGGCCAGCTTCTTCTTCGCCTCCTCCTTCAGGTCCCCCGATATGGAATTCTCCCACTCATCGTTGATATCGTAGATGTCCTTAAACCGGGGATAGTAGCTCCTGAAATAGTCCTCGAACTCTTTCTTCCGGTTCCTCGCGACGTAGCGACAGAAATCCCGGAACGTTTCCTCTTTCGGCTTGTTCTCCAGGAGATAGTTTACGAAGATAAGGGCCTCGGAGTAGAAAACACCCGCCCCCGCAGCAGGTTTATCGGGCGCTGTGAGCTGCCAAAGGGGAAGAAAATCACCATCTTCTCTTGCCTTTACGATCCTCAACCGAGCCTTCTCCATGGAGCGCTCCAGATTGCCCTCCTGGAGCTGGGCAAAGCCCTCATGGAGCCACGAAGGAAGGTTCGTCGTCGCGCTGGGGTCGGCGACATTGTAGATAACGATGTGCCCTATCTCGTGAGGAAGCGTCTCTTCGAAGAAGTCCTTCCTGACAAAGCCGAAGACCGCATCGGTGTTGGGCAGCACATCCCTGTACGCGAAAGCGAACGCGTAGCGGGCGGAGAGGGAATAAATCGACGCGCGCTTTTTATACTCCTCCTCATCATCCCAGAGGCATATGACGCATTTCTTGTTTATACGCTGCGTGTGCCCGAAATTTTCCAGGGCCTTTTCGCAGGCAGTAACAGCGACTTCAAGGCCGCGCTCGGCTGTTTCCCGCGATGTCGCATAACACGTGAAAGGGGGTTGCTTCGCCTCGTGGATCAACCCCATCTTTCGCAAGTTGCTTGCCCCGAGCCATTCCTTCTTGTATTCAACAGAGGCCCCTGCCCCCAGGGTAAGAAGGAAAGGCAAGAAAAGGAAACCAAGAATGAATGGGCTCTTTACCTTCATCGGCACTACCTTAAAGATATGAAGACGAATAACCAATATCCAATAACCAATTTTCAATGAAGAGACTGAAGACCAAAGACCATAGACAAAAACAGAAAAAGAAAGAACTGATAAGAAGAAATTGCCACAAAAACACCAAGGCACGAAGAAAAGACGAAATGCAAAGCGCAAAAAGGACAACACAAAAAAAGAAACTGGAAGAAACGCTTGGCAGGGAGGTTACTTCATCTTATAATACCCCGGGCAAAGGCCATGCGGGCTATCATACTGAACTTCGATAACTCGGTGACGCGGCAGGACAAGCTGCTGGAGATGTTCCGCCCGGAGGTCGTCGAGCTCACGGACATCGCGCCGCTGATCCGCATAGGGTGCCGATCCTCGTGCTACGAGAGGCTTCTTTCCCGCCTCGACGATGTTTACCGCTTCAAGGACGATCCTCCCCTGACGTTTACCGGGTCGGGTGACTTCCACCATGTTAGCCTGGCGATATTGCGGAGGATGCCGGAGCCGTTCAACCTGGTCGTTTTCGACTCCCATCCGGACTGGATAAGGCATGTCCCCATCGTCCACTGCGGCGCGTGGCTTGACCGGGCGGCAAAGCTCCCGAACCTCAGGCGCATGTATCACTTCGGCGTCCACCACGACATCAGCGGCCCGTGGCTCCTTTTCACGCCGCTCCGCCTCATGCGGGGGGGGAAATTGAGGGTCTTTCCCGCGCGTGAGGGCGAGAGCCTCGCCCTCAGGCGGAGGGCCCCATGCAAGGCGATCCACAGGCATGAGGGGGACACCGCCATCGAGATCTTTCTCGCCAACACCCTCTCCCGCCATCTGGACGAGATGTGCCGCCACCCCGTCTATATATCCATAGACAAGGACGTCTTCTACAACGGTGAGGCGATAACCAACTGGCAGGGAGGGCTGCTACGGGTCGGAGAGGTTCACAAGATATTGAAAGCTATATTTCACCACCCGCACTTCAGGCCGGCGGGCATGGACATCGGGGGGGATTACTCGGAGACAGAGCTATCGGGCCTCCTGAGAAAGATCCTCTACCTTTACGAAAAGGACGTGCGTCGGACGGCATCAGTGGAAGAGGCACGGCGCAACAACGAGGAGGTCAATATCAAGCTCGGGAAGCTTTTCATGAGATAAATGGAAATAATGAACCGAGGCGACGTGAATCGGAGAAAAAGATACAAGACACAAGATACAAGATACAAAAAAGATAGAAAGCTTGAAGCGTGAAAAAAATAGCCATAAAGACACCAAGGCACGAAGAAATTAAGAAGAATAGAAATATGGAAGTATGGAAATAAGCAGAAACAAAGACACGAAGGAAAAGACGAATGTTCAATAACCAATGACCAATAACCAATGTTCAACGAAAAGAGGCGGGATGCAGGATGCGAATGACCAATAACCAATGATCAATATGGCTATTAGGTTAACTCATCATAGATTTTATGATTTACCGTTGATAAATTGCAAAATAGGCAAATTTTTAATGCGCTAAATGGCATTTTTCGATGTTTGTTGATAAAAGATTAACATAACTAATTGCCCCGCAATATACTGGGTGATGAGTTAACCTAATAGCCATAATGATCAATGTTCAATTTTCAATCTTCAATAGTCGATCTTCAATCGCCCTGCGCTTCACGCAATACGAGATATGCTTGAAGAATGGGAGAAAAGGTGATATGTTTGTATTAAGAGGGAGGATGGTGCAATGAAATATATAGCGATCTGTTCCATTGTCCTCTTCGGAGCCGCAGCATCGGCGCAGGATTACCAGGTAGGCGAATACTACGCGCCGTACGGTACCTGCACGGGCGTAGATACAACATCTGTCAATACGGTCTATGACCCGCCGCCGTCCGTCAGCTACCCTGAAGGGACATCCTATTACCCCGATTACCCCGAGTCCTATACCCGGCCCAGGCATTACAGCAGGCGCGTCAGGTACGCCGAGCCCTGCTATCGGCCCCGGTATTATGACCCCGGGTGGTATCGGCGCGGCAGCTGGAGCAGCCCGGGGTGGAATCGCCACTATCGCAGGTACAGCGGCCGTCACAGTCATCACCGCCATCACAGCCATCACAGAAGGCACCGGTAAAAGCAGACAGGGGCAAAAAACCAATGTTCAATGTTCAATAACCAATGAAGAGACTGTAGACCAAAGACAATAGACCATAGACAAAAACAGAAAAAAGAAAAAAGGCACATCGTACTTCGTCCATCTACTCGTCTGAAGATACGGAATTCTCCCCCTAGAGCGTTACGGTTTTTGCTATAATTTGATGCTCTATCCGGCTTTTCTGCCATGGAAGTTTCCTTTATAGGTATGTATGTATATATAGTAATAGCGATCCTCTCCCCTATTATCTGGATCGCCGGCCTCATCTTTATCGTCCGCACCCTCTCCAGGTACCTCTCGGCAGCCCGCGTCCGCAGTGAGTCCGGCAAGGTATACCTCGATGCCCAGAGGGGCAGATGGCTCGACCGCCAGCTGAAGGAGTGGGTAACTGCGGGAGTCATCACGGGTGAGACCGAGGCGAAGATTCGGGACCGCTACTTCTGGGCCGGCCGGCACGGCGGCCGCGCGGTGGTCGCGAAGACTTCCCTCATAAAGGTCCTCGTCACCTTCGGATGCCTTCTCGTGGGGACCGGCATCATCTTTCTCATATCACATAACTGGGCCAACATCTCCCCCTGGGGAAAGGTCTCCGTCATAGTAGCCGGCCTCGTCCTCGTGCAGTGCCTGGGGATACGCCTTCTCCGGAAAGAGAGGAGTGCGAAGTTCGGTCACGCAGTCATCTTCCTCGGGAACATCATCTATGGCGGGGGGATCTGGCTGGTGGCACAGATATTCCACATCAACGCCCATTTTCCGACGGGCGTCTTCCTGTGGGGCCTCGGCGTCATCCCGTTCGCGATACTGCTGCGCTCGAACCTCAATTACTTCTTCGCGCTCTTCCTCTTCGCGCTCTGGACGCTTCTCGAGTCCATCTACTTCACGAAGACCCACCTGTATTTCGTGCCCGTCTTCTTCTTCGTCCTTGTCCCCGCCGTCTACCACATCCGGACGCGGACCGGCCTCGTCTTCACCTACCTCATCGGGTACGCGTGGGTCCTCACCAACCTCTACTACTGGACGGGGGAGGAGTTCTCGCCGTTCACACTGGGCCCGATGCTTCTCTACGGCCTCGCCCTCTACTCACTGGCCGTTTTTCACCGCCACGGTGACAGGTCCCGCTACTACAAAGCGGCGTACTACTTCCTGGCGGTGTTCCTCATATTAGCCGCGTGCGCTGCCTACACGCTCCTCGTCTTCGCGGACACCGGCGCGCTGGTGCTGGCGGAGCGGACAAACCTCGCCTACTGGGCGATAAGCGCATTCCTGGCGTGCCTGAGCCTCTGCGGGTTGCTGTACTGCATCCGCCGCAGGAAGCAATACGGGGAACTCTCCGGCGACGGCGTCCTCATAGCATCGCTCTTCGGCGTCTTCGTCCTTTTTCTCTTCACCGGCTACCTGGGCTCAACGGCGTTCATCTACTTCCTCCCCCTCTTCGTCTTCTGCGTCTGCCTCCACAACGTTCACAGGGGTGGCGGTATACTCCTGGGGCTCTCAGCTTACTTTCCCCTCTGGCTCATCTTCACGCTCGCGCGGTACAACTCTGCGACGGCGATATTCTCCATGCTCCTCGTTTACGGCGCGTGCGAGTACGCCATGAGCCTCATCCTCGACGCTAAAGGGAAGCACGGGTACGCTGCGGCCAACAGGCTCCTCGGCCTCTTCATCGTTTTTGCCGTCATATACCTCCACACGATAAAGGACTTCGCCGGTGTGGTCGTCGGGCCGCAAGCCCTGGCCTGCTCGGGCGATTTCTGGCTTCTCTACACCGTGCTGTACTGCTCCCTGGGCGTCCTCATCTGGCGGGGCAGTACAGCACGGTGTAGAGAAGCCAGAAATCGCCCGA
>Ga0222680_1000450_pt1 | contig 14804 bp, 6 predicted proteins | sample AntAcemetage1004_FD_181146 | JGI IMG/M metagenome (GOLD analysis project Ga0222680, IMG submission 181146) | Saline water microbial communities from Ace Lake, Antarctica - #1004 | ecosystem: Environmental > Aquatic > Non-marine Saline and Alkaline > Saline | place: Antarctica: Ace Lake... | reverse complement strand
TTCTTACGAGGTTGTTTCCCAAACAGTGCTTTAAGTTTATCAACAGGCAAATTACCGCCAAATGGTCTGCCTGTTAGTTCATGCTGACGAAGTTCCTGATTGTCCTTCTCCTGAAGCTCAACCGTAATTCATTCAAATATTGTCAATAATTTAGTATTGCGTCCCTGGAATTCTCAAAACCGGATGCAGGCAATATCCCCACTTGCAAATACAAATCGAAAGGTTGGGTGAACTGGCCAGATCAATGAATACGATTGGCAATCAACAACAAGGGTCAATCGTAGACTTGACCCGTTTTTTCACAAGTTGAACAAGACCTGATTATTAGCAGGGCGCTGGTTGCAATTTTTCAAAATCCCTTTTTAGCAGAGCGATTGGCCTTTCGGGGTGGAACGGCTTTGCACAAGCTCGATTTTGATATCCCGCGGCGTTATTCGGAGGACATTGACCTGGTCCAAATTATCCCTGCACCCATCGGACAGATCATTGATACCCTGCAAGGGTTGTTGAACGGCTTTCTTGGGGCGCCTCGTCGCAAGCAAACAAAGCAATCGGTGATATTGACCTATCGGATGGGATCGGAGGGGCCGCCAGTCGTGCAAATGCGACTGAAGGTTGAAATCAACACGCGAGAGCATTTCGTGGTGGAAGGCTATCAGAAGCAACCGTTTGCTCTCAAATCTCGATGGTTCAAAGGAAGCTGCGAGATTACGGCAGTTAATCGTTGATATTTACTATTTAAAATCAGCCAAAAGCTTGCTCGCCTTTCCAAAGCTTGTCACAATAACTTCCTTTTTCGCCCTAGTAGCTGCCACATATAATAAAGCTCTTTCGTGTATTTCTGACTCTCTTTGAACAACAGGATCTGATGTGTCGCTTCCTGTTCCTTCATAGGGTATTATTCCGTCATTTACACCAGCTATGATAACCCGATCAAATTCAAGCCCCTTGACACGGTGCATTGTTGCCAAACGAAGGCCTTGAGCCCTCCTGTCTTCAGACTCACTCCGCCGGATCAGGTAAGTTTCAATTCCCTTTTCTCCAATTGCGCTTTGATATTGTTTCAAAAGATCATTGTTTCGAGCTACCAGACACACTTCGGTCAAGGAACCCCCCTCAGCTTCAATCTGCTGAAGGCGCCGTATGATGAATTTAACTTCGTCCTTGAATGACACGAAGTGCTGGATCTCGGGAGAAACACCCTTCAGCAACGACTTATATCCCCTTTGATCATCCGTGCCGCCATCCAGATCATCAAAGCTCATGCCCTCAAGTAGTTTAACGGCCCATTTACGGGTCTCGTCCGTTGTGCGGTAATTAATCCTCAGCTTTCTTCCGCGGCCGCGGATATTAATGTCGCATCGGCTAAGCACAACTTTATGTCGGTAGATACGTTGATGTGCATCACCAACAATAAAGATATCGTTTTTATTGGCACCAGGAATCATTTGCCTTATCAACTTGAACGCCTGCACTCCCATGTCCTGAGCTTCGTCGACAATAATAGCTTGATAAGGCAGTATGCTTCCCCTTGTTTCGAGCAAAAGCCTTGCATCCCGCATGGCATCATCTGCCTCTTTCAGACCATGCTCATTAAGCAATATTCTGTATTCCTCAAATACGGGCCATATAGCCTCCCGTGTTTTGCGGTTCAGCCGAATTCCACGACTCAGGCGAGATGCTTTCATATATTCGACAATTGACGTTATGCCCTGGGGCTGAATTACTCGTTCCCATTCCTCCCTGTAAAAAGAATCAGGCAGATCAAGATTGGCAGGTTTCATATTCAACGCTTTGTCCCACAGGGGAGCTGTACGTCGTCCATAGTCGATATCATAGTTATAGCTATTGCGCTTCAGGAAGTCGGATACCCACCTGTCGAGATTGACAACGTCGATTCGACGCATTATTTTCTCACTGCATATTTTACTCAGATTGTCTTTAATATCGGCTGCAAGGTTACGTGTGAAGGTCGTAAACAAAATACGGTCATTTTCGCCAGTGAATATGTTCTGCGCCAGCCACCTTGCGCGATGCATAGCGGCCACAGTCTTACCAGTTCCTGCGCCGCCAAGCACCCGGACAGGGCCGTTCCACTGACGTTCTACTAATTTTCGCTGGGAGGGATGGAGGAAAACCCGCCATTTCTCGAGCGGAGCATTCAGAATGGCTGCCAGTTCCAGATCCTCTTCCACCATGAAGAAACGACGTTTGGAGTCGAGGTTGTCCAGGGCCTTCTCGTAATCATTTGTATCGACTGTTTCCTCTGCTTCCGCCGCTTCCATTTCTCGGAGTACTTCCTCAAGGGAAAATCCCGACGCTATAAAAAATAATGATTCGTATGATTCTTCGGGCAGATATTCAGCAATTTTGTCAAGTTCTTCCTCAGTGTTGAGACCACGAACGAGAGGAAGCAACGTTTCCGGTACACCCATGCGTATCAAATGCCGATTGGGAATATCAGCAAACAAAGTACCCTTAGCCTGTTTTGAAGTCTCGTCACGCAATTCCTGTGCAGATTTTGCATCCTCAACATCAATGACCTGGAGGCTGCCCGTTTCGGGATGGATCTTGTAAACTTTGTTTTCGGCCCATTCGTATGCCTTGTCGTGATGATCCACCCAGAGAAGCACATAAACGTTGCCGGTTTTCGGCTTTAGGACAATGCCCCTGTAAGACTGATCAATGCGCACAGAACGCAGGTTAGGATCCTTTGCTTTCTGAATCTTCTCATAATTTATACCGGGCAGAGTCGGATCTGATCGGAACTTATTAACGAACTCCAATACCTTTGCCTGCTGTTTCCTGGGAATACCGGAAAAAGCAGTTAAAAAATCTGATGCAACAGCAACCTTAATATTGTTTCTTGGAGTAGTCATCTATCCTGGACCTCCTGTTATGCTTTGTTTAAACCGATATATGCCTCAGGATCATCAACAACCGCGGTCAATGAAAAGACCTGCCACCCGACTTTCTCGAATACATCTGTAAAATCGAGTTCCGATTTCTGAAGAAAAGCAATTTTTTTGACTTCCCAGGCCAATTCAGCAGTTGCCACAATCTCACCAACGTTATCAACCAATTCGTACCCGACCTCCGGTATCGCCCATCCATTCTCAGACAGAATATCAAGCAACCCGTGAAGTTCCACACCTGTTACGGCGCGAACGTTCACCCAGGAACCATCTGCCGCTTCTTTGCCTGATACGACGGGCGCTTCTCTGATCTTGATTCCATCATAAGCATGATCTTTCAGACCCTCCTGTGTAACAAAGAAGGCGTATGGAATAAACTGAAGCAAATTATAAATGCGAAGATAACCGTTCCAGATATTCTCAAATTCTTTCCGGTCTCTATTTTCGACCTGGTCGTATAAACAACACGCTAATTTCATTCCGTTAGCATTGCTATTCTGGACTTCTTCCTGGCTGGCTAAAACAAAAAGCCTAAGAGGCACATCATCTTCCTGCTCCTCAGGCTCAAAAAGACCATATATACACGGATCTTCAACATCCTTAAAAAGTTCGACCATTTCTTCCGGTAAGGTTTTTTCGAGCTTTGTCGTCCACTCCTTCAGCACATCAGGATCGGAAAAACCTTGAGGATCAAGATTTATCAAGCCATGAACAAATGCATATAGCTGCCAGGCCATTTCATCGGGGTTCGATAGAAAACGCACCAACAACTCAAAGCTGTCAATCCTGTGAACATCCCTGAAATTCTCAATCTCAAATCCTTTTAAAAATTTACCAAAATTATTACCACTTGGCTTTCCTTTAGGGTCTGTGTAGTTTCTGAAATAGTCGGAAAGGGCATGATACCTGTTTTCTACATCCTTCCAGGTCAATAACCACACATTATACCGGCCGCTTTGAGAAATGGACATACGCTGGGCCATGTCTTTACCAATACGACCCTTGTGAAAAAAGAATCCGTCTGTAAAAACAACTATTGGTTTGACACTTTCCTGCGACCGTGCCGGATAAAATATAAAATCCGCACGGCTCGCGATGCTGACATTATCCCCAGTGCCAAGGTTCACCTGAGGCTCGATATACCATGCACGCATGCCTGTTTTGAGAAAGTATCCCGGTTTGCCATTGACCAGTTCCTTGCTCAGAGTTACCGGCAGATCATCTGTTCGCGTACGACGGAGTGCTTCAATAAAGCGCACCTCAAGTTCACTATCAAACAGACTATTTACATGCACGTTTTTGAGAGTTTCTGTTTTGACCAGATTATCCCTATGCTTCAAGATTTCAGACAGCAGTTCAATCGCGGCATCCCGCGAGGTTTCTGCCATGTGATAGCTGCTTCGATAGGCATAAAGACAGCGATAGCATCCGTCCTTTCCCGGATCTTGATTGCATGCGCATGTCCGAAGCGATTCCAGGGCCAGATCGAAGACTTCCAATAGAGGTTGTTCCGACCTCATAAGCTGTTTAAGGTATCCGGTACCACCCGGTATCGTATCGTACAAAACCAGGTATTTTTTTCTGTATGTTGATTCGGGAACGGGTTCCTCATAAACAGTAGTCTGCAGATGAGATATGTTGTTGCCGAATTTTTTCTTGAGGCCAAGCTGTAGCGCTGCAACGAAAGAATGCAGCTTACGTTCGGATCCCGCAAAGGTGGTAACGGGCAGCAGCATCCGTATTGCTTCAGATGAAAACTCCCTGTAAAGATACACACAATCGGTCAGGTTTTTATCCGACTCCTGATCACGCGCGGTGCATGTGAACGCATGTACAATTTTACCTTTATCATTCTGAACCTTTCCGCATTGCCGGCAAACGATAAACCCCTTTCTGGGAAGCTCCACCCCGGCTATAACCACATTTTCACCGGCTTCGCCTTTTTCCCCGAAGTTGATCTCTCTAAAAGATGCCTTCGACAGAAACTCAAATCCAAAAGGCAGCTCTTCGCTATCTACCTTATAGGCATCCGTAATGTGTTGATCCTCAAAATCGAGCATCATCTGTTTGTTATAAAAGCTTGGTATTCTGTCGTCATTATCATCTTCTATTCGACTTTCCCTGTCGGATGTCGTTGCAAATACCTGTCGCATACGGAGCATACGGCGTAGCTGTCCTTCGTCTGACCAGAGAGCGCTTCCACAACGGGGACAAACGGGTTTTTCCTCCTCTTTTCCCAGCAATTCCGTATGAGAGCAGTCGTTGCAAAAACGCCATGTTTGCACCTCCGACAGTTCCATATCTACCTGATCCACCTTAACCTTGCGCCCACCGGCATAAAAGTGGCTGTCCGGGGCCAGCTCATCGATAGCGCTTACCGCAGGCCTTTCGTACTCGTAGGTCCAGACATCGTAATTACTGCCACCTTCCTGTGTCTCCTCCTTTTTTCTATGAATAACCGAGCGCAACATTACGCCTGCCTCCGGAAACGCGTAATTTGGAATGAGCCCTTCGTCGGTGAAAAAGTTCAATGTATCACGGCTATTGATCCCGGAAACAAGGGCCTGGAGGGCGCTTTTTTCACGCTTTAAATCACCAAGCTCATCTTCATATTTGCGATCTCTGGCAGGGTCTTTTTCTTTTTTACGTATCTTGCTGTTCAGGGTACGGATCTTCTTGCGCAGGGATTCACGTTCACGGTGCAGGTTGTACAAACCTGTCATTATCTTGTATCTAAGACTGTCCTCCCACGCACTGTCTCCTTCAACAAAAACCTTCAGATGCTCAACAGACTCACCGGTTAGCGTTTCTGAAAATATCTCTACAAAACTACCAAACAAATCTGTCTGACTGTTTTCAATAAAGCGGAGAAAGTTATGGGGAAATCTCCGGTAATCAACCGGCTGTAGTTTGCTTAAAACCTGCCCGATCTTGGCGGGCAAGGCGGCTTCTGCAATGCCGGTTTCCACCCAACGGTCAAAGCAAAACGCCGTGAATTGTCGCTCCAGAACAGCCGACGCGTTCAAAAAAACATCCGGCGTATCGATACGACCGTCAATCATTTCTTCGGGTTCCGCAAAAAAGTAGAGGTCATGCGGCCGTGCATTTGCAACTGTAACATTCAGTGCATTTCCGTCACGGCGGCCAGCACGTCCGATACGCTGCAGGTAATTGGCCTGCGCCGGCGGAACCGAACAAAGCACGAGCGATGAGAGATCACCAATATCAATTCCCAGCTCCAGGGTCGGCGTACAGGAAAGGAGATTTGGATTACAGGGATTACAGTTTTCCCCGTCACCGGATTTGAATCGTGTTTCCAGTTCTTCCCTGTCTTCACGTGTTAGCAGACCCGTGTGTTCTCTGGCGAATACTCGTTCTACGTCACCTGTTGCATACAGCTTGCCGTAGTAATCAGCATGCGCCTCCTGCTTCTCATAAATGCCGCTACAGTGAAAACGCAGACAGGGCGCGCCGTCCCATGAATCCTGTTCAGAACCAGACACTGAAACGTTGTGGCTGCAACGGCGACATTGAAACTGAATCACCCGATCGCTGACCCTTAAGGCCTCAGGTTTTATCCCCCACACCCGATCATTCCTGATCTGTCTTTCTTCAAACAGCTCCTTATCCACCAACGCTTTGAGAACGAGATCATAAACCCTGTCAGTAACGGCGCTGATCAGAGGATTGATCTGAGTAAAACACTTATCTGCCCAGGATTGATACCATGTCTTTCGGTTTGCTGATCTGCTTAATAGCTGATCAAAACGTGTATCGCTTCTTGTTGTCAGAAAAACCGGAGCCCGCGTGCTTGGACCGAAATTCGGCATCCATTTGATGTGTTGTTGGGTGATTCTGTATGTACTACCCCAGCCCTCAATATAGCCCTTGAGTATCGGCTGCAGAATAGCCCCATGGTTTTTAAGATGAACGAAGAAGCCGGCGAGAAAACGCCGGAGGGTCATTTCATCAAGACCCCGCATCTCTCCTATCTCGTTTCGCAGTATCTCAAGAAGCAGGTCTGTTGCTTCATCCAGAAGCTTCACATCAACATGTGCCACGGAAGAACCCGTCTTTTCCAGCGTACGACCGATGCGCGCGCTGAAACCATACTCGCTGTTTATTTCCCACCCTATGCGTTTGTCCACATACGACCGCAAAGTGGAACCTTCCGGCAAGCGGCCGTTTTTTTCCAGATAACCATAGTCCCGGAACCACGCCATGTTAGGCGCTAAAAAGGTGGCGACGTAGGTATTTTTATCCATACGGTAGGACCAGTAACGAATAAATGCGCCGGGTAATTCAGCCAGCGTTAGCCCTTTCCCCTCATCAAACACAAACTTCTGAAGAGCGCTTCGAAAATTAAATCGATAGGTTCGCCCGGCAAAAAATCCGGCCCTGTGTGCGGCATCCTGAACAGAATCCGAAAAGGTAAGCAGCTTTTTGTCGTCGTTGAAGCTTGATGAGAAAAGCTGTGAGATCGCTACGCTGGTCAGGCTTGCCGCCCTGGAACCTATAAGGGTAAGACTGTTGACCCCTCCGCAAAAAGGACAATTATGCAAACCGATCATTCTATTCCTGCGACGTACCCGCGTATTTGGGACAAAGACACGGATAAGATTTCTATGGTTACAATTGGGACAGACTTCCGGATTTGCCTGTGACGTGAGATGCAGGCAGGAAGGGCACAAATGATAAAAGTTACCGTCTAAACCCAGCTTATGGATATCCCCGTCCTCTGGAAAGAGAAAGACTACTTTGGGATCATCACTGAAAAACCCGATGTAAAAGGACTGCAAATCCATGAGTACCGCAGAATCATTCTCCCGTTTCAACCCGGCCCACCCAACACTTCCACACTCGCGACAATGCACCACAGGTAAGTGAACCTGCAGTTGTTCTTCGTTAAGGTCATCCGCAAATCGCAGGCGGGGTTTTGGGGATACCTCTCCCACCATCCTGCGCAGTTCTCTCAGCCAGTATTGCAAGCGTACATACAAGAAAGGTTTTGTAGCGTTTTCGTTTTCGTCTTTCCATAGACGTGCCTCTGATATGAGCGCAAGCATGCTGTTTAGAAGATTCGTTTTGTAAACTTCATCAGCATTCTGAAATTCGGGCGTCACCTTCTCCAGTTCAGCGACAATGTCGTTACAGTTACGAGTACCCCCACCAAGCACCTTGAGGAGGTTCTGAAAGAAAATGTGTGTTCGAAGTTTTTCACATAGATCAACACGCCATTCATCATTTTTAAAATCTTCTTCAGAGATCTCCGCTCCAAGCCACAGTTTGTGCTGTGCCTGAATATATTCTCTGTACCCATCGTATGAATCAGGATCGAGCTTATCCTTTTCGTTCTCAGGAACAATATCAATTCGCGAAATGAGACTTCGTTCCAGAAATTCCCCGGCGCCGAGTCGCAATTCATTGATTATTGCACTCCCTTCAAAGGCCTCACCAAATATCTTTCCGGCATAATCAAGAAGGCTGCCCTGTTCGGCTTCGCCACCCAGGGTTGCCGAGGTTCCGACACAGCAGACAAACTCACGTGGCGTGTGAAGCCTCGCCTTGAGACGGCGCAAGAGACAGGCCAGATCAGTTCCCTGGGCGCCGTCGAAGGTATGCAATTCATCGACGACCAGGAAGCGCAGAGTCTCCGGCCCGTTTTGTTTCCAAAGCGGGAAATCCTTCGCCCTCACAAGGAGATAATCCAGCATCTTATAGTTTGTGAGCAGAATATCCGGCGGCTTGAGACGCATCGTATCCTTATTTGTAATGATGCCGTCCGGACTCATCACCCTGCGTGTATGCGGATCACGTTCGTTCTGACCGACATAAAGTCCCGCAGTAACATGTCCCTTGAGGTTTTCATTATTCCAGATGATCTTTGCGATACGCCCCGCCTGATCCGTGGCCAGGGCATTCATGGGATATATAATAACCGCCTTGATTCCTTCTTCGCCCCGGTGCCTGTGGCAATGCTCCAGTATGGGGTAAAGGAAACACTCCGTTTTCCCGGATCCGGTACCAGTTGCCACGATAGTCGAGTGAGGCTTCATGCCTGAAAGGCGTTCAAATGCCCTTTCCTGATGAAGAAATGGAGTGAAATCAAGTGGGATTTTCGGGAAAAAGTCAGGCCCTTCATTGCCTTGACGGAAGGGCAATTGGATAGACAAATAGGGGCCTTTAAAAATTCCACCATCTTCCGTAAACAGATTTTCTATGAGACCATTGAAAAAAGGCGTGGATACAGGAAATGTTGTTCTCAGAAAATCTTCTACGCCTTGCCTGACATGTTGCGCTAATACTGATGGAATCATTAATGCGCCTTTCTTAAATTCATTGGATCCCTTGCATCTACTTAATATATCGTGCTTTTCTCAGATCCCCTCCGCCTTCGGACGTTCTTTTATGCCTGTTTATGCGCGTTTATGTGCGCGTTTATTTTGGCTCGTGTTTTTTGCGAAGGACATAGTAAGTGCCTCTCCCCGTTGTTCCTAATCTTTCCAGAACTTCCTTCTCCATCATGTTTTTAAGTTCATTAGATGCAAGCCTCTGCTTTATTCCGTTAATCTCCCTGTATTCCCTGTTTGTTATCCTTCCATTCTCAGTGATATAAAGGCATGCTTTTAATTGCCGGTCATTAAGTCCGAATTTGTCAAAATATCCTTCCTCAAAAGTATCCTTCCTCAGTGTAACCATGAACCCCCCGCTAACTTCCTGAAATTCAGGTTTTGGGATTCCTGCTTTTTCACAGGCGATTATCATTCTTTGAATACCGCTGCCATACCGTTCTATGATGCTAAGATCATAAAACACCTGAGCAATCAGCTTATTTCTGGGTCTGGATGAATGTTCCGGTCGATAAAGATCTTCCAGCGTAATACCAAATGGCAGCGGACCGGGATTCCATATCTGAATAGAATTATCAAAGATTTTTATCTGAATATCAGGGGTGTCATTGTAATCTCGATGGCATATGGAATTGACTACCGCCTCGCGCAATGCATCAAGTGGATAGTCCCAGATTTCCTCTCTACGTGATTTTCCGGTAATAATAAATCGAACCTTCATATGCTTTTGAAGAAACTCCAATGTTTCGTCTATCTGTTCAATGATGGTTCCTCCAAACAGCTTGTCATCAATTATTTCTATATTTGTCCTAAATCGACCACAATGTACTTGTGCCTGAATCAATAGCGATTGAGGACGTTTGCCAAAAAGGAGAATGGCGGCCCATGTGGGGATGCCCTCTTTTACGAGTTCCAATTTTTCAAGGATTTCAGCAGGGTTTACACCTTTTTTAAAATTTCTCCTCCCCGTGGCTGAGGACAACTCAATAAACTCATCAACCTTCTCAAGATCAATATCATTCAGACTGGCATTCCTGGCCGGTAATGCATCCCAGCTACTGCCGGCAGTTAACAGATGCATTTGAGCAATCTCTTGTGGTGACATTTGTCGGTTACTGCTTTGCATCCTCCTGAAGCAACGTCCTTTTGTGGCCACCGGTTTTAACGGGAATTCCGGCACCTCAATAATGGCAATCCTTTTGCCCTTAATTTTATCCGATTTGATATCAGGGATAACAGTAGGCTCTGTGTTTTGAGAAATTCGATTTGCCCAATCTTTTAATGTTTCGTTGCTTATGTCCACACCTTTGATATTGCCCTGATTGTCCACACCGATGATAATTACACCACCACGGGTATTTGAAAATGCAACAGCCGTTTCAATGGCTTCCTTGTTAAACCCGGCCTTGAACTCAACGGTTTCTGATTCACCAGCCTTTATCAATTTTATGATATCCATATTTCACCTCGCGGACTGCCTTCCAAATTTCGCCTTAACAGTCACAACCTAAAAAGGAACATCTTCTTCATCGCTTGCACTCGACGCGTACGGTGACTCCAAAACGCCGATGAGATTCTCTGCTTTTGCAAACATCTCGTCATAGGTAATGATGTGCACACCGGGCAGTTGCCTCCTGAAAAGCTCGAACGATTTTCTTTGATCTCGTTCCTCAAGTTGTGTCTGTGCATTTCCAACAATTATGACGCATTCCGGATTAAAGGATTCAAACAGGCTTCCTTGTCCACGTGTAAGTGAAGTGTATTGCTCAGATAATGTGTGCCTGTAATTGAGTACCTGCATTACTGCGCCAGAAAGGTCCTCGGATAAATTGTAGATACTATTTCGATACTCTCTTCCAAGAAGAGGTGTCCCCGGAGTCTTTATTTCGATAAGAGCCGCATTCTGCGTTAATTGATTCTTAATGAGGAAGTCTACGATACTTCCACCGACATTCTCGACCGTCTTTCCGCCAACGTAAGCCTTTCCCTTCACGATTGTGACCGGCCAGGAAAATATCTGTTCGAGCACAAATGAATTTTCGGTAAGAGTAGATTGCCAAAACTCCTCATCTGTCGACAATGAATTCTTCTTCCATATATCTATCGCTGTTCGCAGACTCTGAATGCCAACTGCTACATTCAATTTTTTCAAAGAATCCTGACCGAGATCGACAAGCCGTTCTACCAGTGCTGTTGGATCATCTGCAGAAACCGCCCATTCCACAAGTCGAGAAAGAAGGGTAGAACCAAATTGCCTGTTAGCACTGAGGAACTGTGCCAGCTGGTACTGGGGCATCCCCACTAATTCCGTAATTTGCTTATTGACCTTGATATACTGGGACTCGCCCTGTGGAATTCCAGATTCAGCGTAAAGCTCGTACAGGCTTGAAATCTCCTCATAAAGATAGAGGAGTTCTTTTGACTTGACTTTAAGCTTGAAACCTTCGCCCTTTTTCAATTGAGAAAGTGGAATTGAGGGAAGATTTTCCCATTCATCATTTCGTCCTTTACACTGAAAGATAAAAGTTCCATTAACTGAAGCCTGATCATTTCGCGGGTTTTCAACAAGCATGGGACGAAAAACAAGCTGTGTAGTATTCGTTTCTCGAAGAACGATATCCGAGCACTCCGCAGACCGCTTTGACGTTGACTTAATCTGCATCGGATCTTGATCCGCCATACTATTTTCCTCCATCTTGAGCCAAAAGAAAATTTTTTCTTAAATCGAATCTTTTCTCAGCCTGGCCTAAATTCTATCCCAACATAGACTTTTTAATGAGTTCAGCTATAATGGAGACTCCGATATCTTTTGCTACTCCAAATACCCAATCACCAGAATTTCTTATGCGTTTTAGCATGCCTGGTCCATTAGCATTCTTAAGATCTTCACATGCCATGCTAACCTGAGATAGCGCCTTAAATTCATCATCTGTCTTGGCTTTTTTAGATAACTCAGTTCTCAGTGCCGTCAGATCATGTTTCAATGCTTCCATATCAATGGTTTGTTGTAAAGAGTTCCATTCTTCTATGAATGTCATATCAACCGAGTGGACATCGCCCCCTATAGCACTCCCGTAAACGTTGCAGTTATTGAGAACAATTACTTGATCGCCCTTCTTGTAAATACCTGTTTCAGATTTTCTTTCGATTATGTTTTTTACAATATTTGCGACTTTTTCAGCTTCTTCTTCATCTCCTCCGAAAAATTGTATATTTTCAATTACAAGTTTGCTTGCCGCCATATCTCTCTGTTCTTCCGGTTGCTTCATTACTTCTTGTGGTATGATAGTGGTTGTTGTGGATATTGAAGCTGATGGTACGTCAATTGTAGAAGCCGATACTGCTACTGATAGTGTAGAGAGGTCTGAAACATTAAGGCTTTCATGAAGTCCTTCATTAATTAATCTTCTTTTAGAACCACAGTCGGGGCATAAAGGCTCATTCTCACGACGATATTTCCCACAATCAGCACATCGAATTAATTCGTTGCTCATTTTAACCATGAATATCTCCTTGTAATTCTCCGAACACTGTCTTCAAAACAGGATTCATTTTAAACGTTTCTCAAATTCAGTCCAGGCGGTTTCGTAGTCTTTTTCGCGGTCGCAGCGGTCGAAGGGAGCTTCGTAGGTGATGGTGCGTTCGCGGGGGCCGCCGGGGAGGGTATCGTCTATGATGGTTCGTTCCACTGTGCCGGATTTCATGTCTTTGATTTCGTTCCATTCGGGACGGGAGAAGCCGACACCTGTCAGTCCCTTGCTGCAGGTAAAGACGATGCGCCCATTTCGATCATACCAGGTGTCGGCCTCATACTGCCTTAGAACGGGGAACTGGATGCGGTAGATGGTTTTGAGTTCGTCCAGTGTCAATCCGAGGGCCAGGGATGCCAGGACGTCTATCTCCACAAGGGCCTGACGGCGAGTGTAATCGGTGCGTAGGGCACAATTGCGGTTCCAGTTGGGAGTCAGATTTGAAAAGTGGTTATTTGAAAGGTGATAGTCGGATTTGGTCCAGTAGTCGGTTTTGAAGACTTCGTTCCAGAATTCAGCCCAGAGGTTTCCATAATGATTTGTTACACAATTCAAGAGCAGAACACGAAGCGTCATTTCCGGCGTAAGGTCAATAAGGGGTAGATTCAACCATGTGAAGTGTAAATTGCTCCGCCCAGTTGTTTTAATATAAAAGTCTGCAATCAATGAAGTCCCAACAAATGAAGCGCTTAATAATCGGCTAATATCTTCAAACACCGTAGTTTGTACCCCATTGATGTGACCAGTTTTTGGAATAATAATTCCTCCAATCAAAGTTCTTTCCGCAGATGAACCAATCATACCACGAAAAGCTAATCTGTAAAACTCCGTCACTGGTTTTTTCTCCCCCCAGGGCACCCTCGGCGTGCGCCGCAGGTACTCGGGAAGATCGCAGTCCGGCAAATAATTAGTGCGGGGCAGGTAATCGTCGGGCAGTTCAGTGAGGTCGAGAATGTCGTAATCGGAGTTTAGGCTACATGTGGAGCGGGGCGTCTTATAAAACGGATTCCCCACGAAGAAATGCGGCCCCGACAGTATCCAATCATCCGTGGCATCTGGAAAACGGGTCCCGCGACGTATGGTACCGTCCTTTTTGACCGCATTGGTTTCATCCCACATCACTGTTGAGTAATACTTTCCTTTCAGGTCGCCAAGCCGCTTCGGCTGCGCGGCAAACTTCCGGAGCACGTTTATCAACTGACGTGAATGGAGGGCAGGCAGGCGTGCCTGCATGGACGGCGTTTCAGGTGCATCGTATAGATTTGCAAAGAGTGCAAGATCATCACTGGTTACCCTTATTATCCGCTCGATGTGTCCATGAACATTCCACTTATTTTCCTCGTCCTTGATTCCCGGCACGGGCCCGTGGCCGTTATGGTCGAAACAGGCGAATACGGTTTTCGGGGCATAGAGGTTTGCGATGTGAGTAAAATTTATGCTATCGGTTTCATTGGTGTAAATATTAATACTGAAATTGGTAACATGGTGTACTTCGGCGAACAGCTTAAGTTCATTGTGAAACTGAAAATGTGATCTCAATCTCGGATACACCGCCTCACGGAATTTGCCTCCATTTGGGTCATCGTATATACCTTCGGGATGGAGAAATCCGGAAACTCCCGTATCGCTTCCCACCATCCAGGCTTGGGGCAGGAAACATTTATAGAGATTCGTCTGTACACCCTTTAAAAGCGAATAGTTCTGAAGAGCATTTAGAAAGTTCTGCGTTCCCTCCGCCTCCTCAAAGGCCGCGAGATATTCACTTCTGAGCTCGTATTTTTCGAGCGTTTCTTCTCTTAGCTTTGCCAGTTGCGACGCCGAAAATTTTCTTATGGCAAAGAGAGGCTCCGCGTCACCCATGACACCGCCCTCGTTCCACTCAACCTTAATCCACGGCGGATTACCCAATACCAGATCAAAGCCGCCCCTGTCGGCAAAGATATCGGCAAACTCAAGCTCCCAGTGGAGGAAACGATGATTTTCGGCAAGCTCCCGAACCAGTGCCAATC
>Ga0222680_1000445_pt1 | contig 14854 bp, 13 predicted proteins | sample AntAcemetage1004_FD_181146 | JGI IMG/M metagenome (GOLD analysis project Ga0222680, IMG submission 181146) | Saline water microbial communities from Ace Lake, Antarctica - #1004 | ecosystem: Environmental > Aquatic > Non-marine Saline and Alkaline > Saline | place: Antarctica: Ace Lake... | reverse complement strand
TGGCGAGGGAAAGGTAAACGCATATCTCCTTGATTGCCGTTGTGTGGGGAAATGGGTTTAAAAATATGAATATCCCCATAAGGACTGGAATGCTTAGGTTCAGGAAATTAAATCTGCCTTCACTTGTTTTAAGCTTCTCTATCTGGAGCGCTGAATAATCGAGGATTTTTGAATTCAATATTTTTATCCTTTCTCAGTACCTGTCTTTCTCAACAGACTAACAGAAAATCAATATTTTAATCGGACCATAACTGTGGTATACTACAGTACCTTTTTGTTGTTGCGGCTATAACACAATTCATGTTGTTTCATCAAACACTGAGTTGAAGTTTTCTGCCTTGCCGTGAGAACGTTACATTCCAATGCGCTTGATATGTCTTCCTTCTATGGTTTTTGTGCAAGGTGACTCGGCTGCGTATTAAGAGAGTAGAAGTGATAATAAAAAACTATTTATGGGCCTTCAGAATGGCTGGTTTGGACACCTCCGGGAAAAACCCACAGTGTCGTCACACCGGATTGTGACTGCACACCATGCCACCTGAAAGGATGTAATGGCAAAGGCATAAGCAAATGTCTTGAAGAATTAGCCGTTGGTAACGGTACAAGGGACCATTCAAGAGTTTTTGCTTAAAAACTCTGCGTATAGGGGAGTAAAAATGACCAAACGGAAAATCTGATAGTTTTTCTGCTTGGCTATCAAAGAAATTTGTATTAGAATGGCGTGTGTTCATAGGGGAGATTAAAACGATAACGCGTAATTGATGATTAAAATGATCTATAATTTCTTACTATGTTCCGTTCTCTAATATGCAGGAAATACAAGTGGCAACCTTATCCGTAATAGTAATTACAAAAAACGAAGCCGAATCCATCGGGACCTGTTTGCAATCTGTAAGCTGGGCGCACGAAGTAATAGTCGTAGATTCCGGTAGTACGGATAACACAGTCGCCATATGCAGAGATTACACAGACAAGATATTTGTTACCGACTGGCCGGGTTTTGGGGCGCAAAAAAATCGGGCGCTCGATTTGGCTACCGGGGATTGGGTTCTCTCATTAGATGCTGACGAGTATATTACCACTGAGTTGCGTGAAGAGATACAAGCAGCGATAGTCGACCCGGGTGAAAAGGTTGCCTTCAGAATGCCTCGCCTTTCGAACTACTGTGGACGCTTTATGCGTCATAGCGGCTGGTGGCCGGATTATATTATTCGCTTATTCTTACGGGAGCGAGGACGGTTTAGTAATGATCTTGTTCATGAAAGATTGGTTGTTAATGGCCCCACTGGCACTTTCTCAAACCCGATAATCCATAGGGCCTTTGAGCACCTGCATGAGGTAATTCAAACAATGAACAGTTATTCCTCAACAGGTGCCCGAATGATGCACAATGAAAATAGAAAATCTGGGCTCTTCACTGCCCTATCACATGGTTTCTGGAGTTTCGTTCACACCTATATTATCCGCGCCGGTTTTCTTGATGGCAGGGAAGGATTTATGCTGGCTGTATCAAATGCAGAGGGCACATATTATCGTTACCTGAAGCTAATGTATATGGAAGAGGACAAATAGTGCGTATCGCTGTTATTATAACTACCTACAATCGTCCAGACGCTCTCTCAGCTGCTCTTGAGGGCTATTGCGCCCAGAAAGACAAAGATTTTGAATTGATTGTGGCTGATGATGGATCGACAGATGAAACAACTCGGGTTGTTACGGCTTATAAACAGCGTCCGGAATTGAATCTCAGTCATGTCTGGCAGAAAGATGAAGGGTTCCGTGCTGCCGCTGCTCGCAACTGCGCCATCGCGAAAACTTCCGCCGACTACGTCATATTTACTGACGGTGATTGCGTCCCTCTGCCCGATTTTGTTTCACAACACCGGCTCTTGGCGGAGCAAGGATGGTTTCTCGTCGGAAGCCGGCTTCTGCTGAATGAGCCATTTACCAACCATGTTCTGAAAGATCGGGTACCGGTCCATACTTGGACCGTTGCTCAGTGGATAAAAGCCTGGACAAAAAGAGAGATAAACCGGTGGCTTCCAATCTTGACTCTGCCCGTCGCCGCACCGCTGCGAAAGTTGCCGGCAAATAAATGGAAAGGGGCAACAACCTGTAATTTATCCGTCTGGCTGGATGACCTGCTCAGAGTAAATGGCTTGGACGAATCTTATTCCGGCTGGGGGCTTGAGGACTCGGACATGGTAATTCGTCTGCTGAGATCCGGCATACGCCGCAAAAGCGCCCGGTTTGCCGCGCCGCTCTTACATCTATGGCACGGGGAGAACGACCGTACAAACCTCGAACGAAACAGGGAAACCCTTGACGATCTGCTAAATTCCCGGCGCATCCATGCCATCCGCGGGGTGAATCAACACATGTGAATGTGCCGGGCAGTACGCCAGCCTGCGCCTGACGGGCATGAAATCTGAGGGGCATTGGGGCACCTATAACCACTATCGCTGTTTGATGATTTTTTTAAAAAACGTAAACATTTTGTTGTCTCTTTGCAATATTTCCCGAGGGCTATAAGGCCCTGAGGTATTACAATTTTGGATTCCAATACCCATGATATCACCGTATGAGATCCTTATATTTAAATTAATGCCGGATTTTTGAATTGCTTTGGGAACTCCACAGCTTTTGGTGTTTATATCATGGAAAATAAGCAGGTCGGTTGCCAGGGGTGCATAATTCTTGATATCCTTCGTCACTGAAGGAAACGAGTGGTCTCCGTCAATGAATACAAAGTGATAAGGCATTTTTATTGCCACAACATCCTGCCACGATTTTTTCAGTGTACTGTCCGCATCAATTAATTCAAATAAATGTCCATTATCGTGATAGTATCTTCTGGTTTTTAAAAGATCCTGGTTGTTTGGATCTTGTGAGATCCACGTTATCGTAACGTATTTGGTGTTTTTTGATTTTCAATACAGAGGATATTAAAAGCTAAAGCCCACAACCCTTTGTAAGCGCCGATTTCAAGAAATCATATTTCCTTGTCATCAATTTCACGAATACGGCGGTCAATATATTCGATACAGTCATGAAACTCAGACTTGTTCTGACTGCCGTCGTAATTTTCAATATCAGGGCTTATTAATTCAGCGTATAGTTTATCAATTTTTTCCAGTAGCATAGGATTCATATTTAGCTCCATGGTATATGATTAAATTTTCCTCTTTTATGGTGAGAGTAAGGATTGACTTAACTCTTGGCATACTCATTGCGCAATTTCTTTAGTTTTATATAATATTGAAGCCTTTTGATCGGGTTTCGAGAAAACATCGTTTGGGCGAAAAAATATCGTCTGTCAAATTTACGATCCAAATCATGGGTATTATTGGCGGAATTCACTCTTTTGAGATCTATATACTGTTTCAATACGTTTACATTCCCCTCCCTGACTCCATAAAAGGGAATCTTTTCTGGATGTTTCCTTTGTAACAGTCTCTTGTTTCGATGCATCAGGGTTTTAGTTTCATCGACACTTCGTCTTGAAAAACTGTAACTCCCCTTGTGATAAATAAAAATATCTTCCGAAAAAAGTATTTCACAACCCTTTTCCCTGGCACGCAATGAGAAGTCATAGTCTTCATAAAACCCAAGCCCAAAGCTCTCATCCAACCCATTCAATTCCTCGTAGGTACTTTTCAGCATTGCTACGCAAAAGAAATCCAGACGACCAGCCTTAAAGAATTGTCCACTCGGACAACCACACCAATTCGTCCCCTCGCGGAGGATATCCACGGCGCGTGTAGCTGGCACGAATATCTTTTGTTCATTTCCTGCCTCATTTGTTATGGGCCCAAGCAGCATTTCTCGGTCAGCACTTTTTACATACGTGCATATTTTCCCGATTGACCCCGATGGCACGATTGTGTCGCTACCAAGAAGGACTATAACTTCTCCCTCTGCATGGGCAACACCATCATTGTTGCCACCGGCAAATCCCCTGTTTTCATTATTAAGGAGTAGCGTTACATTTTTCAGATCCTTGGTGTGTTGTTGCATTAAAAAAGGGCTATCGTCATTCGAGGCGTTATCGACAATTATAATCTCTACATTTTCAACACCCCTGTCCTTCAACAAGCTGTCAAGGCAGAGCCCGGTTGTTGCCCTGTAGTTGTTATAATTAACGATGATTACACTTGCTTTATATTTCATATCAAGGATCTATCCTGCCTGCTGGTTAAGGCACCAGCATCAATGTAGATACAGCAACTATCGGTTTGTCTGCTGTCACTTCGATAGAAAAGGAAGGCGCGGTGTGTCTGTGATTAATTCTTTTTATGGAGCCTCTTTCTTATTCTATCGAAAATTGTTTTTCTTTTTTTTGCCGTGCTCCAGTTTGATTGCATTACTATCCCCAAATATTCTTTTGATATGGAATATTCAGATTCTCCCATCATTTGAGATTCATAGAATTGTTCCGCATAGTGAAACACCTTAAAGAGCGGCCCAATGGGCAGGATCGGTATCTTGTTACTTCTGTGAACAGCCTCACCATACAATTGTAATTCACACGGATATTCCTCGAGTAATTCATATATGCTCTTTTTTTCTTTTGGTAGATACTCTTCATGTAGACTTTTTAAGACGTGAGTTGACCACACCACTGGAGATGGGCCGAAATCGAAACAAAAACCGGACCTGCCTGATATCTGTTGAAATGTTTGTGCCATTTCTTCAAAATCGCTGATGATTTTAGGTTTATTACATCTTGCGGCAAAATCCCGGAGGTCCTTAAGATCATGCTGAACCGTGTAGGGATGGGTTTCATCATGCAGGAAGTCTGAGCGTGAAAAATTCCTGATAAAATACGAATCGGAATCGAGCCAGGCGTAATTCTCGCACAAACCCATTCGCCAGAATTCAAGCTTTATCAATTGTTGCAGCAGGTGAGGGGGAAACCGCCCGGGTAGCTGACCGTAAATCTGGCGACTCTTGTCGAGTATCTCATAATCGGTAATGAAATGGCAGGGGATGTTCCCGAACCATTGTTTGAACTGCTTCAGATCGGATGCCGGCACGCTCATGTACAGAGGAACGTTGTCCGTGTTGAAGCGGTGCACGCTTTCGGCCATGCGGCGTGCTCGGAGCATGTCCTTGCCGTAAGACTTGCAAAACAAAACGATCTTTTTTGTCTTATGCTCCATAGCGTTAATTTCATACGACAATCAAAAAAAGGGATGAATTGATTAACACAGGTTCAGGCAACAGCATCAATCTCAGAAACCGCAGACATCAGTTTGTCTACCGTTGCCTCGACCGTAAAAGGCGATGCGGCCTGATTGTCATCCAATCCCTCTGTATCCCACTTATCGACATACGATTCGATGGCGTTCTTAACTTCTGAGACATCATTTTTATCAACAGACGCATGGTTGTTTTCAATCAAGAACCCTTCCAGTTCTGTACCCGTTTCAACCAGTCCTAAAACGGGACGTCCGGTCAGTAAATATTCATATAGTTTCGAAGGAATATATTCATAACAGACACTACCCTCACCCCCGTGTAATACCACAAGTACATCCATACTCTTCATAGCTTCCATAATCTGCTGCCTTCCGGATTTGCCGGTTTCCGGATCATATTCCAATCTGCCATGCTCAACCAGTACTTCTCCCAGAGGGTATTTATTAAGTGCCTTTCGCGAAACAGCATCTAACTCACAACCATATACATCAAGAATTATGCGCCTTTCTAAATCCGGCTTTTGCCTGATTAATTCATAAAAAGCCCTGATAAGCACCTCCAGATTTCTTGTTTTATCAAGTGACCCAAAGTGACCGAAATGTATTTTATCCGTCTTGTTATAGCTGACACTGTGAAAATCCGGTGGGTTCGCGCCAGGCCTTACCACAATGGCCTTGTTCTTTATCGGATGACGCCTGTTGGCGTTCTTCAATGCCCGATTTGTGAAGTACACGACTACTGAAGCATTACTGCATACTATCTTCTCGACAAACCTGTTAAAGTAATACTTATGCCATCGGGGATGCTGGTCATCGAGTATCAGGGGGTCATGAAGTTCCGCCATCCATGGAAGACCATAGATTTTATGCAGTATATAGCCGGCCAGGTGTGTGGTTGGCGGTCCTGCGGTTGAATACAGCATCGCGGGGCGATATTTTTTTATTAGTCGGCTACCTTTAATAGACGCACTCAAAAACCACGACCACTGACTGTCAAATTGAAGAAAGATTTTTTCTACGAGGTAAAAGGGGAGACAGAGAATGGTAGATATGCCTTTTAGTATACTTTGTGCTGTTTTATTTTTTACCTTATTTTTTATGATAAATCTCATCTCATACCGAAGACCGGAAGGAGCCGGAGATATTACCTGATAATGAGAGAGTCGCGTATCTTTTATTCCCGTGGGAGCGCTCAGGATGACAAACTCAAGCCCTCTGTTTGTAAAATACGGTAACCTGTCAGTTATTGTCTGACTTGCGGCTACTCCATCCGCATTAAAACAATGGGCAATAATGAACCATCGATTTCTTTCAGGAGTTTTTCCCTTCATAATATCATCTTATCATCATATATTTATTTGCTGCCGGTTACCTATTTCTCGTCAGCATTGTTTCTACGGCCTCAATCACATCGGCTGCCGGTATGTCTTGGAGGCACCTGCTGAGGCTTTCTATATTTCGATCACAGCCTTCTTCATGACACGGGACGCACTCACCCCTTCCCTGCAAAAGAAAGACATTCCCTATTTTCTGAGACCCTTTCCTCTCATAGGGACTTTTGCCCGAAAAAGAAGTCTCTTTCGGCATTGGTCCCCATTTGACGGGGTTGGTCGGCCCATACATTGCGATTGTTGGAATCCCCAAGGCTGATGCCATATGCGTCACAGATGTGTCAAGTCCAATATACACGCTTGCCTTGCTTAACAGGTAAGCGACCCCGCTCAGGCTCAGTGCGCCGGCAACATTGATGCTATTATATGGCAGTGATCGGCAGAGACGAGCGACATATTCTCGCTCCTCCGGTGAATTGCTCCCTGTCAGCACCGTTCGTAACCCCTTCGCGTCAAGCCAGCGAACGAGGTCTTCCCATCCTGCATCATGCCACCTCTTATAGGAGAACATGGGATACACATGTAAAACGGCATACGGTTCCCCGGCAATGTCAAAAGGAAGCAGCTTGTTGACCTGTACTTCGTCCTCTCCTGCCCAGGAGATGGTGACTTCCAGGAGGGGCCTGACATCAAGCGGCTTGAGAAGAGACAGGTTCATAGTGACGGTATGGGTTTCGCGGTTGTCAAATAGGACATATTTATCCAGCAATAATCGCTGCCACGAAAGCTTGCGTCCTTTTTCCACAAACCCTACGCTGATCTTCCCTGCAATCAAAGAGTAAAACGTCGGCCTGTCACCGGGAAGTGTTGAAATTGCGAGGTCATACCTCCGAAATAGTGTGCAAATCGTTTTGATTTGTTCTCGAAAAGGTGCCCCTTCCGCAATCGTGATAATCGCATCGATGTCTTTGTTCGCGGAGATACAATTCTCCGTTCCTTTAAAAACAACGACATCGAGCCGTGCATCCGGGTAGGCATGACAAAGCGACCTGATCAGGGGGGTTGTCAGGATAACATCCCCTATACGACGTGTTGCAATGACAAGGATACTTTCAGGTGCTTGTGGAGGAAACGTCCTTCTCTTCATATCGTCTACAAATGCCTAACCTATCGGAAAGCAAAACGGATTAAGAATATTTTTCGACAGTTCAGCGATTCACACCCCACACGATAATGCAATTATTGGGATCCGTCAGGGGAATCTCTTCCCGTATTTCTGAATGAGGGATTATGTCGATCAGCTCTTCCTTGCTATAGGATCTGAACTTTGGGGGGGTAATTGCATTATAGGTAATATAACCCATCCGAGAGCACAGGATACTCTTTTCGAGATAGATGTCCTGTAGTTGCCTTGGCAGTTCAGTAAAAGCATAATTGCTAATAAGTAAATCATACTCCTTGTCCTGTAACTCATCCATTGTTTTATAGATCAGAGACGAATGAATTGTGTACTGATCCAGGAATTTTTTGGCGAGCATGAGGGCGGGCTTAATATCAATCAAACAGTATGTGTCGGGTTTAAAATAGCTGCTGATGATTCTACATTGCCCGCCGTATCCCGCGCCAATTTCAACGATATTTAAATTGTCCATTGTTCCAAAAAGAGCCTTTAAGTCGGCGAGCACTTTTATGTATCGTAACGTAGTGGGTGAAATCGTCCCGATAGAGGGATAATGGAATACTCTCGGATTTCCGTATTTGTCGTTTTCTTTGAAAGTATCCATTGTGCTGAAGATATCAGCATCTTTCTTGATAAGATCAAGGTATTCTCCGCCTTGCTGTTCTGAAACATGTTCAAGGATTTCGTTGTATACCTTATTCCTGCGGAAGTTCTCGAAATATCTAGCATCATTGCTGGCTTGAAGGCATATATCCGGATACACCTGATTGTCAGATAGACTCGTTGCCCTGCGCCAGGGAATGGTGAATGCATGCATATTTTTATATATTTCAGGGAAAAGCTTCTCGAATAGTGTATGCATAACCTCGCACATCCTTTCTCAAATCTCGGCCGCGTCGGTATCAGGGGTTACCTCATGTCTTGAGATGCCGATGCATTGCCCAAAATTCTAATCCAAAACGGTCATAGATATCTATTTGTTCGCTAAGTTGCTGTAGATATTTAACCACTTCATAACATTTTCGCTTGAAGTTAATTGACTTCACCTTTTTAGGGCGCAATATTCTTCATACGCTTGATTAAACCCTGAATATTCTCCTTAATCTTTTTATGGTATGCCCTTAAAAGCGAGAGTGAACGGAATATCTGCATTTGCATGGCATCAGACAGAATATTCAGAATGGTGGCATGAAAAAGAGGGAATTTCTTTTCGGGATAAAGCTGTTGAATCTTGTTTACGACCAGTGGCATGGCTCTTTGAGATAAATGAATGCTGTCGCCGTAGTAATATTGATTGGTGTTGCCTTCTTCATCCAGCAGCTCGTCAAAAAGGGACAAAAACTTTATATGCTCTGCCTGTGACAACTCATTAAGGGCGGCATTGAAGCTAAAAGTAGCCTTGTTTCTCTCAGCTGTTGTGCCATAGGCGGGGAATTCCTTACAGGTAATGTAGTCTTGGCGCGAAGAAGGAATTACACCCCAGACAACAACATCAAAATTCTTATTATGTACTTCCTTTATAACGGAAAAATATCGCTGTGCGCACTCTTTAGCAATTTCTGACACATCAAGATTTTGCATCTCCGCTTGCCTGATCATATGTACGCGACAGTCTATTTCACCGAAGCAAAGAAGAACGATAGAATTTTGTGGGAGACCCGCAAGGACGGCAAAAAGCTTTTCTCTGCCTTGAGTTTTGGCTCCCGCCTTGCAAAGATTGTATGCAACTACCGCACCCAGTCGATAAGCCCTAAAGAGTGGGATAGCGATTTTTGCTTTGTCCGGCCATCGCGGTTGCATCTCATTGTGGCCTGAAAAAAAACTGGCGTAGCTATCACCTATACAATGGATAATATTTTCTTTCATATGTAATTGCAAAAAAAAATCTAATATGGACCCAAGTTATGATCTTTCTTTAAAAGATCAAATGTTATTTGCTCTGAGAGACATTGCATTTAGCTGCACGTATTACATCATTATCGATCTCAAAAAGCCAGTCAGGAAGATGAGACAAAATTATATTTTTTAGTTCCTGTATTGTTGGATAATCATTTTGGCCGTTGAAACATCTTGCGTCATCTATAAGAATAATATGGCGATCTATATCATGATTTAATATATACTGTATCTCTTGCAAAATTGGGGTTTCCTTCTTTCCTTTAGCAGTAACCCCGCCGGAATAATGAGCATCAAGCCAGAAAAGGCAAGGTTGTTCAATCTTCGCTAAAATTTCTGGCAAAACATCGATGCTGTCTCCGTACATTATTGAAATGTGTTTTTGATTTGAAAATCTATTGTGTGCTCCTGAGAAGAGATCTCTGCTGAGTTCTATAGAATATATCTGATCAAAAATACTGGCGCAAGCGTCTACCATTTCGCCCATGAGCGTTCCAGTTTCAATAAAGATGTTGGTCTGGTATTTTTTAGCATACTCTTTTACTATCATTTGCTTCATAAGATTAGGAGGCGGAACTGGTTTCCCGGCTTCAATCCAAGCGTTATATTCTCTGATACGCCTCTCTTTAATTAAATGTCTTATGCAATCTGGGGGGGGGAATGGACTTTTAGCGGCTTCCCACTTACGATATTGCTTCTTATCGCGTAGTTTCTCAAAAAAGTTTGCTATAAAGTTTTTTTTGCAAGTATTTAACATTATCATACTTTCCTTATCTCTAAGCAGATTAAGACTGAAATCGTGAGAAGGATCGCTTAGAAGCTAGAATTTAAAACCTATTGAATTATACTTGTTAGCCATGTCCCTGATCAAGAAAGAAAGTGGTTTGGCATATCTTGTCAGCATTTTCATTTTAACATATTTTGCAGTATCTAAATTCCGTCGGTTTTCATTGATGAGGCTGTAAACCATCGGAAAAACATTGTATTTATTGAGAATGTCTTTCCTTGCATCTTTAATATGCCGCTGTGCATTTTCATATCTATATTCTTTAAGACATGATTCTATAATATGAATTGCCTGGTCAGATTCAGTAATTTCCGGTTAGGTTTTTGCATATGAATAAGTTATAAAATCAGCATATTAAGTCACTTTTTTACTTGACATTTGGCTGGCAGTGTGGGCGCGCCCTGATATTAATAGTAATATCAGGAGGTTAGCAATATGCCACGCACTTTTTACCCACGAAGGAAAGTTTATGCGCCATCCTTCAATACACTCTATAAACCGGTTCGCAATACAATGACCACCATGACGCCGCTTGAATCAAGGGGAGACAGACCGTTGCAGATGAGTTTTGACGAACATCTCAGGGCATTGGTATTTTTTCACCTCGAAGAGCATACATCTGCGCAACATCTGCTGCAGGTGCTTGAAGAAGACAATTTTGCACGCAGTCAGATAGCGCCCAAAGACGGCATCAAAAAAAGCAGTTTCTCAGAGGCCACCAATTCAAGAGGTATCGATCAGTTTATGCATGTCTTTAAAGCTCTGCAGGAACAGGCTGCAGGGATCCTGCCAAATCGTCACCCTGAGCTCGGAAACCTTGTCGCTATCGATGGTTCTCTGATCGACGCAACTCTTTCCATGTATTGGGCCGACTACAGGAAGGGAGCCAAAAAAGTAAAGGTTCATGTCGGTTTCGATCTGAACAGGTGTATTCCGAGAAAGATCTTCTTCACCGAAGGTAATGGTGCTGAAAGGCCATTTGTAAGCCAGATACTCTCTCCCGGAGATACAGGTGTTACTGATCGTGGATACCAGTGTCACAAAAGCTTTGATCTGTGGCAGAAAGAGAATAAATTCTTTATCTGCCGTATCAGGGCCAATACAAGGAAGACTGTCATAAGGACCAATCATGTAGATCCTGACAGTATTGTCTTTTATGATGCTGTTGTCAGGCTTGGCACTGCCGGAACAAATCAGACTGAGAAAGAACTTCGGCTTGTCGGTTATGAGATTGACAGCGTAAACTACTGGATTGCCACAAACCGTTATGACCTGTCAGCGGAACAGATAGCAGAGGCGTACAAACTCAGATGGGATATAGAGAACTTTTTCGCATGGTGGAAAAGACATCTCAAGGTTTATCACTTGATTGCCAGGAGCAGGCATGGTCTTATGGTTCAGATCCTTGCGGGCTTAATAACCTATCTGCTGCTTGCGATCTATTGTTACGACCAGCATAAAGAAAAGGTTTCCATCAAGAGGGTGCGGCAACTGCGCATTCAGATTCAGAATGAGCTGCGCGACTCAGCTTTCAGTACTGATTCCAATGCAGAGAGCTTACAAAATTTCAAAGAACAGAATGACTGGCGCTTATATGCAAAAACCTAACCGGAAATTACTGGGTCAGATTGAGTTATATTAATTCTGGCAAGAGAAGATATGTCAAAATATTTCTCAATATTCGGACATCCATAATATATTGGATAACATCCGGCAAGATATGCGTCGGACAACTTTTCCGTCCAGTAATCTTCTACAACACTGTTTTCAAGGGCAATATGATATTTGTATCTGTCAAGGGCGTCCCATTTATCCTCGATTTCGTTGATGCCACGCCCAAATATATCTATCCTTTCTCCAAAATAATCTTTCAAAATTCTTATAAACTCAAGCCGCTGTCTATGCCCGACAGTACCATCTTTCGATGAAGAAATAACTGAGATTTCTTTGTTTTTATCGGGCAAATCGATGGAAACCAGCTCATCGTAATCCTTCGACCAAGACAAATTTACGTGATTCCTCTGTCTTCTTCCGACATGCCAGGGTAGTCCCTGTTGCTGAAAAACAGGATTCTTATGCCTGATGTTTTTATGACAAGTTATAACTGTAGCAAACTGTTTTAAAAAAAGAGTCCTATACTTGCCTAATGTAGGCGGCTCATGAGTGATAAGAATGGTATTCTCTTTCGGGCATAAAGCTTCTTCAGAATTAATAAGACTCTCACATACAACCCAATAGTCACACTCTGGCACTTGCTGGTTAATTATAAAATGGCAGTTGCCCCAAATTCCACTATGATTCGGAGACTGTCGTTCTATAGGCCAGTATGGCATCGTTAATTTTACTCTAATCATAACTCCTCATATCGTTGTTCCTTAATAAAACAAAAACCATCAAAGCAGAAAGTCGATTAACATCATAAAACTATCCAATCTTCTGGGACAGCGGCGCGGTACCCCCAGTTTTTTGGTGAAATAATCATTTTAGAAGCATCAGGGTTCAGCCATGCACCCCACCAACTGAATGTGCTGTTAGCAATGATATAATGTTTACACTGCATCATTAACCACAAGTCTTCATAATCTTTGGTTTCATTATTATGTGAAACATAAGTGACCGGACAATCTATTGTTATGTTGTTTTTAATCCACTCCATATCATCTGAAAAGCAATAAAAATGGGGGCTTGGAACTTTTTTTATTATATGCTTTATTGCCAGGTCATAATATTCAGTCGGTAATAAATATTCATACTTTAAACGCCTTGCGTGCAAACAAATAGCGTTTGTTTCATACATTTCTTTTGCCAGTTGGATATTTATGTGATCATGAGGCGAAATTATCTCAAAATCTTTCCTGATGGTAGTTTCAATATCTTTGAAATAGTTTTCATCCTGCCAATATCCATCCAAATAAACCTCGCCGGCTATTTTCAAAGTAAGTAAACGCGGATCAAAAAGTTTATTTTCCCTTATAAAACACTTGTATCGAAAGGGAAGAATCTTGTTTATTTGGTATCTGAGATTTCTCCTGCTTCCCAAGTCTAATGTATATACGTCCTCGCCACTAGCATACTCCGCATTTAGTCGAAAATGGTTCAGACTGTAAGACCTGTTATATCCATCTTTTGTGTACGCTGAACTTGTATCGAGCTTAAGAGGAACATCGTTCATAACCGACAACCGTTTTGCCGCGGCATAAATAAAGAGTTGATTGCCTAAACCGCCCGTCACTTTGGCAACGACCACCTTATCATTATTTTTTGAAGGGGATTTAGATTTCATGGGAAACTGTTTTCTGTTCCTTCAGTAACGATATTACTTGGGACATATCCTTCTCGAATTTATCCTCAGGGTAGATCCAGTCACTGTTTGTATTAAACTCGATTTCGCTGAACAAGGGGAGACATGAATTTCCCCCAAGACTCCCCACATAGTTGTAATTCTGAGCCCATTGATAATATTGGTTTGATGTGCCTCGAAAACCTTGTATCAGTTGAATGACCAATGCATTGCTGGAAAATAATATATCACGAAACGGCTGACTGTGCGGTCCGATAATAACAGGGGCGTCTCGAAACAATCTGATCTGTTCATCCAAGGCTAACGCCGCCATGACAACACGCTTCATTTCCGGGAAAAATGTTTGCGCGATCGAAAAAATGGCATCCTCGTTGTCGAGTTTTCGATCAGGAGCATCTTTACGGCTTAGAAATATGGGCAAGCCTTTGCCGGGGGAGCTTTGGCTGTCGATAAAGTGTCTGCGCATAAATTGGTAATACTGTTCACGACTGGCCGTAGCCATTTCTCCTTCGCACAGTGTGGGGATGTACAGAGCTCTCTTGCAAAACACTGATCCTATGCTGGCTTCTATTATCTCTGAATCGGCAATCCCCAGTTTGTGAAGATACCCTGCCTGCCACTTTCGGTGCATGGGGGTGACCAGAATTTTGCATCCCCCAAATCGTTTTATCACATCCATGCTTGCCACCAACCGCGGAAGATGCTCGATCAAGAAGTGCCCCCTGTTGCCGGGAGCTCGACTGGAAAGAATAAAGACCGGTTCTTCAATTACCTGGGCAAGTAATTTTATCGGTCGCCGAATTTTCCGCTCTTCGAGGCCTTTGATTGATGAGCATACGGAAAATAGCTGATCAGGCTCAAAAAACAGACGGCCTTCAGAGCCGACAACCCACACATTTTTCAGAACATATAAATAAGTCTCAGGATGAACAAAATCTATCTGTTTGCAAGACCCATAATACGTTTTTTCAAACCCATTCGTGTAATGGGTAACGCTATCGGTTTGAATGAGGATCTTGTCAAGGATTTTTGAATGTTCCTCAATCTTTTTCAAATGATGACCGGTGCCCGTCCAAATAGTTGCCTTTGCATCATGGAGAATCTCTGTCAATTTTGTTTTCATATCGCTAACCAACATATCATTAACTGTTTCACGCA
>Ga0222680_1000433_pt1 | contig 15209 bp, 7 predicted proteins | sample AntAcemetage1004_FD_181146 | JGI IMG/M metagenome (GOLD analysis project Ga0222680, IMG submission 181146) | Saline water microbial communities from Ace Lake, Antarctica - #1004 | ecosystem: Environmental > Aquatic > Non-marine Saline and Alkaline > Saline | place: Antarctica: Ace Lake... | reverse complement strand
CTCCACAGTGGAACGATTCCCCTTAAACTTGACAGGCCCGGCTCAATCGGTGATGGGATAGTGACTATCCCCGACTCAGACAGAGAAGCCCTCATATCCATACACAATCAGGCGGCTGCAAAGGGGAAAATGACAAAATTCGTTCCAGCCTCAGGGGCCGCCAGCCGTATGTTTCGCAGTTGGTTCAACTATTACAAAATAGAAGGTTTCAATGATACAATAGAAGCCAGCGTCCTTAAAAACGAAATCACCAGGTTTGCCTTTTACGATGATTTGTCAAATATCATCTCACGCGACGGCCGTGACATCCGCGATATTCTGCAGGGAAATATCTCCGGAATATTAGAATATATCCTTACATCAAAGGGATTAAACTACGCGCATCTGCCCAAGGCGCTCCTCAAGTTTCACACATATCCGGACCGCAATCGTACATCCCTTGAAGAACATCTCGTTGAGGCCACCATGTACGTGCAGGACAGCAGCCACATCTGCCGGATACATATCACCGTCTCCGAGGAACACAGGTCTGATATCGAAAATTATATCTCTAACATAAGGGAATATTATGAGACCCAATATAACGTGCAGTTTGATATTTCTGTTTCCGTTCAGCTTTCGTCCACAGATACCATAGCGGTTGACACGAGAGGTAAACCTTTTCGGAATGACACGGGCAGCCTTATGTTAAGACCCGGAGGGCACGGAGCACTTCTTGAAAATCTAAACACTATCGAGGAAGCTATCATCTTTGTTAAAAATATCGACAATGTTGTCCCCGACAGATTAAAGCCGGAAACAGTACTTTATAAGAAACTCCTTGGAGGATATCTTGTAAAACTGCAGGAAAAAATATTCCATTATCTGCGTTTTCTGAACGAAAACGAACCGGGCAAAAAACACCTTTCAGAGATAGCCGATTTCTGTCGTGAAAAACTCTGCACTGTTTTGCCTTCAAATTTTGAGAAATTCACGGACACACGAAAAAAAGATTTCATTTTCGACATGTTGAACCGGCCACTGCGAGTGTGCGGTATGGTGAGAAACGAGGGAGAGCCTGGCGGAGGCCCCTTCTGGGTAGAGGGAAAAGACGGCGCACAATCGCTGCAGATTGTGGAGGAAGTACAGATCGACGCAAAATCGGAAGGGCAGAAAGTCATCTGGAAATCATCTACATATTTCAATCCCGTTGACCTGGTATGTGGTATCAGAAACTACCGGGGGAAAAAGTTCGATCTGAAAAGGTACGTTGACAAAGACACTCACATCGTTTCAGATAAATCTTATGAAGGGAAAACTTTGAAGGTCCTGGAACTTCCGGGGCTGTGGAATGGGTCCATGGCGGGATGGAATACCATTTTCGTTGAAGTACCTCTCATAACCTTCAATCCGGTGAAAACCGTGGAGGACCTGTTGAGGGAGGAACATTTAAACCCAAAAACTCTTGATATTATTCATAACGTCATTTATGATGGCCTCGTAGAAATCTAAGGTAATCCGGGTAATCTGCGGATTGAAAACTGAAAACAGACAACTGTGAACTGTTACTTGTGACAAACCATGCCAGTTTATGAATACAAAGCCCTTGACATCAAAGGAAGAAATCTCAAGGGAATCATCAATGCCGAGAGTCTCTTCGCGGCAAGACAGAGATTGAGAGAAACCAATATCTTCCCCATCGATCTGAATGAAACGTCGGCAGAAGAAAACAAAGTGCCGACCGGAAGGTCGATAGGCGATTTTTTTAAGAGGATCGGTCTGCAGGAAATTTCCGTCATGACAAGACAGCTTGCCACTCTGCTCGGTGCAAGCCTTCCTCTGGTTCCTTCACTGACCGCGCTTATTTCCCAGACAACACACCCCAGACTGAAAAAAACACTGGCACAGATAAAGGAAGATGTAAATGAGGGTAACAGTTTTGCCTCGAGTATCTCGCACTATCCCACAATTTTCTCCAACCTCTACATAAATATGGTCAGGGCGGGTGAAGCCTCCGGAACCCTCGATATTGTGCTGGAAAAACTGGCCGATTTCAATGAAAGCCAGCAGGCGCTCAGGGGCAAGATAAAGGCTGCGCTCGCTTATCCCATTTTCATGTTTCTTATAGGCAGTATAGTCCTTTTCTTTCTGACAACCTTTGTCGTCCCAAAAATTACCGGCATATTCAGCGAAATGCATCAGACCCTTCCCGGAATAACAATTTTCCTTATTTCCATAAGCGGCTTTTTGAAATCCTTCTGGATGGCGATTGTCCTTATTATCATTGGAAGCTTCATTGGATTGAAATACATCTTTACAAAGACCCTCCGAGGACAATACCTCTGGGACAAAATTAAACTGAAGATGCCACTTTTCGGCTCACTTACCCACAAAATGGCTGTAGCGCGCTTTAGTCGTACTCTTGGCACGCTCTTAGAAAGCGGTGTCCCGATGCTAACTGCCCTCTCCATAGTCAAAAATGTCGTCAACAACAGGCTGATCACAGACTCCATTGCCGAGGCGTCCAGGGATGTTGAAGAAGGCCAGAATCTGTCGGCAACGCTTTCGAGGAACAGGCTTTTCCCTCCCATCGTTACTCAGATGATATCTGCAGGTGAGCAGAGCGGAACACTGGAAAAAATGCTCTACAAGATCGCAGACAGCCTTGAAAACGAAGTAGAATCAAATATAACAATGATGACATCCATGCTGGAACCTGTTATGATTCTGATTATGGGCCTGCTGGTCGGTTTCATTGTTATCTCAATACTGCTGCCGATCTTTGAGATGAACCAGCTGATAAGGTAACTGATTAGTTTTAAGTTTTTAATTAAACAGGAGATAAGTATGAAAAGAAATCTTAATAACCTGGGTTTTACCCTTATCGAATTGATGGTGGTGATTGTTATCCTGGGTATTCTTGCGGGATTGATTGTTCCAAGAATAATGAGTCGCCCTGAAGAGGCAAGAGAGGCAAAAGCCAGGATACAGATCGAGAGCCTGGAAACCACCCTGAAGCTGTACAGGCTGGATAACGGAAGCTACCCATCCACAGAACAGGGCTTGCAGGCGCTGACAGAGCCTCCGGAAGTAGGAAATCTACCCGGAAAATGGAGAGAAGGCGGATATCTGGAAAAGGGGAAAGTGCCAAAAGACCCATGGGGCAATGAATATATTTATCTCTGCCCCGGAATGCATAATGACTTCGACCTTATCTCCTACGGCGCGGATGGAGAGCCTGACGGCGAAGGGAAAAACAGCGATATAACGAGCTGGGATATCGAATAATAAACCATGAACTGTGAACTGTGAACTGTGAACCTTGAACCTAACAACCTGAGTAGTCACAAAGGTTTTACCCTGATCGAACTCAGTGTGGTCGTGTTTCTCATCGGACTGATGCTCTCCATCGCTGTCCCGAAGGTGCGTGATACAATGCTCAGCGACGGGTTGAAAACGGCAGTAAACCGCCTGACCGGTATGGCAAGGGAACTGAGAAGCGATGCGGTACGCAACCAGGTCGATTATATCCTCCGCCTGGATCTGGACAGCAATCTTGTCTGGACACATAGCGCCGATATGACACCGGAAGCAAAGGACGAGATGAGAAAACGCGCCTTCAAACTCCCGGAAGATGTGAATATACTGGATGTTTGCCGCTTCGGAAAAGAAAAAGTCACAGACGGAGAGACCCTGATCAGATTTTCCAGAAAGGATTACATGAATCCAGCTGTCGTGCACCTTGCGCAGAAGGACCGGCGCTTTACCCTGGTCTTTGAGCCTTTCCTCAGTTCCGTCAGAACCTACGATAAATATATTGATTTCCAGGATCAGATAGTAAATGAATAACGGAGGTTAATTCGACTTTAAAGGTAACCACTCACGTAGTCAGGCTGAGCAGTTACAATTCTTTTGCCAATTTTGCACGAATTTTACGACTAAGGGACTAAGGATGAATTAAATGAATCCAATTTTGACAAAACATGTCTGCCTGATTATTTGTGTAACTGCCACAATCTTATGGGTTTCTCCCGTATTCGCAACTAAGATTTACATCCCGGCAATCAAAGGAGAGCCCGGCCAGTCTGTTGAAGTTCCTGTCATGATCGATCATGTCGATAATCTGGCAGGCGTAAAACTGGTCATGGAATATGACTGCAAAATCCTTATCTTCAAAAATGGCTCTAAGACAAAAGAGAGTAATTCCCTGATGCATATCATTAATGACAAAAATCCCGGCAAATTGATTGTGGTTATGGCAGGTGCCAGGGGGATTAAAGGAAAAGATTTTCCGATTCTTACACTTACCTTTGAAATCAAAAAAGGCCTTACCGGAAATCATGCCACAAGCATAAAAATCAATGATGTTCATCTGATGAGCGACCAGCTGAAAGAGATTAAGTGCAGCGTCATGGTAAATCCTCTGACTATTTCACGCTGAGTACTCTTAGTACACCCTCATGCATTGTTATGTCATTTGGGGTCTCGGACAGGGGTTCAAGATATTACTTGATTTTTTTGACTAATAGTGTCAGATTTCAACGGAGATTTTAGTTTGAAGTTATTATAGAAACTCTATCAGGGGGCGTGCTTATGTATTCCATATCCAGAGGTTTCTTTGCAGCTATCCTTATCGTCGTCATCTTAATTGTCTTACCAGGCAGTGCTAATTGTCAAAACGTCGAACCTCTTATCCAGCAAGGTCTGGAACAATATAAACAGGAAAATTATGAAGAGACCATCGATGTCCTGATTGAGGCGCGCAGACAAGACCCGGGATCTTCCACCGCTGCTTTCTTTTTAGGGCTTGCCTATAAGCAGGTAATGGATTACCCAAAAGCATTAAAACATCTGCAGGACGCAGTTGCTCTGATCCCCAGAATTAAAACGGCTGTGATTGAACTGGCAGATATTTCACTGCAACTGGGAAAGATCGAAGAGGCGAGAAAATGGATAGAAGTGGCCGAAGAAGAGAAAATTTTTCCTGCCAGAACAGCTTTTCTGAAAGGATTGCTTCTTCAAAAAGAGGGAAAGAATCTTGAGGCGATAAAATCATTTGAAAATGCAGTGTCTCTCGACGAGGCCCTTGCCCAGTCCGCCCAGTTCCAGATAGCTATTTGTTACATGAAGGAAAAAAAGCTGGAAGCGGCCAGAGATCGTTTCCGGGCGGCTGTGCTCTTTGATCCCCAGTCAGATCTTGGCAGTTTTGCCCGGCAATATCAGGATCTGGTAGAAAATAGAATGTTCCTTGAAAGACCTTTTCGTTTTACACTGGGCCTCTTTGGCCAGTATGATACCAATATGGTGCTCAAGCCGAGTGAGTCAGCCCTGGCGCCGGGTGTAACCAATGAAAAAAGCAGGGTTATGAATACCACTTTCAGGGTGAATTATGTCCCAATCCTGAAAGGCCCCTGGCTTTTCAACGCCCAGTATGCCTTTATCTCCAGTCTTCACCAGAAAAACACCCATTCTCACGACTTTGTCGGAAACAGCATTTCTATTTATCCGGGGTATAATTTTGGCAGATTTGCCCTGAATCTGGCCGCTGTTTACAGCAGTACCATGGTTAGAGACCCAAGTTATAAAAAATATGTGGATTCTTTCAGTGTGGGCCCGCTGTGTCGGATACTTCTCAATCAAAACAATATATTGGAACTCTTTGCCGCTTACAATGTGGATGAATATAAGCCACCGTTGACGTCAGTTGACGACAGAGATTCTGAGGGGTTAGATACATATATCAGCTGGATATGGCTATTTCAAAATAATGCCTTTTTAAATCTTAAATATGAATTTATTGACCAGAACACTGACGGTGCAAACTGGGAAAACAACGGTCACAAAATTTCACTCAATACTTCCATGCCAATATTTGATAAAGTAAGCCTGCAGGTGAGCGGACAAGGGTATCTGCAGGACTTTAAGTATACTAACGCAACATTTAATACAAAAAGGGAAGATGATGTTTATACCGGATCAATAGGATTTACGTGGGAGTTTATTAAACATGCAAATCTTGTGGTTCAATATTCAAAGACCAGGGCAAATTCAAATATAGGCATATATGACTATAAACGGGATCTTTACACTGCCGGCGTTGAATACCGGTTTTGATCCACAGATTATACGGATTACTCCAATCGCTTTAAGAGGTGTAGCAACCCAACAATAAAGGAGGGTACTAAAATGAAGCGCATAACTTCTCTTATAATCTTTTTCATGGCCTTTCTGACTGTGTTGATTATGTTTCCCGGGGTTGCCCTGTCAGAACCTGTCGGCACATTTACTTATATCAAGGGGAGTGTGGATATCACCGCTCCCGGCATGAAGGCCGTGCCGGCCCGCAAGGGAGATGATGTAAATGTAGGCGACATTATCCGCACCAAGACCAATTCAAAAGCGGAGATCGCCCTTATAGATGGCAGCATCCTTCGTTTTGCCGAGAAAAGCCGGGTGGAAATTAATGAATATATAGTAGAGAAAGAACAGACCAGAGGAATTCTGAAGCTCTTCAGAGGAAAGATACAGAATATTGTAAAAAAGGCGGCAGGAGGGACTTTTGGACGTAAAACGCAAAACCGGTACGAGGTCCATACCCCGACCGCAGTTTGCGGCGTCAGAGGCACCAACTTTTTTGTCTTTCATCGGGCAAATATGAGCGGCGCAATATTCAAAGAAGGAAGAGGATATGGTTATAGTGTAGGCAGGCCTGGTGAGGTGAAAATGATCAAAGCAGGCCAGGCCATGATAGTTATAAGTCCTGACCAGCCCCCTGTTATAAAGCCGGCCACAGATCTTGAGATTGAACAACTTGTAGATGATACAGCCCCTTCAGAAGAGGGAGAGGCCGGGCCTGAGCCAGGATCTGCACCGGAGCCAGGATCTGCATCGGAGCCACCACCACCACCGGCACCAACACCACCACCGACACCGATACCACCACCTTACATTCCGCCGGAGCCTCAAGACACAACAACTTTGAGCAGCGCCCTGTCAACATCATCATTCTCTTTCCTTACTGAGGGCACACTCTCCGGCTCCATAAGCGATACGACAAATACAGGCACTGTCCAGGTATCCGGCACAGCCGATGCCATGCCGGGCGGTCCCTGGAGCGGGCCAATCAGCGGCAGTATGAGTGACGGAAGCGCGTTTTCAGGTTATTTGACGGGTGTTTCCGGAACCTGGGAAGGGCTGACCAGCAGTATTTATGTGACCGGAAGCGGCGCGGGTTATATTACCGATAGTCTTTCCGGCACTTACGATTCAGATACGCAAACATTGTCCGGAAGCGGACCTGCAACAAGGACATCTATTCTTGGAAATACAACCATCACCCCCGGCGCGCTGGATGATAATTTAGAGACGCTGGGTTGTATGAGTGGATCATGTACAGAAGGCTATCCCATTCCTGTTTTTAGCAGTTTAGCAATAGGAGGCTCAATCAGCCCTTTGGGAGATGTGGTCAATGGCGAACTTGTTGGAATTCCCATAGAAAGTGGCGGCAAACTCGGTGTCTGGAGCGTAACCACCAGTGGCGGCACTTACAGCAATGATGGAGAGCTCCCAAACTGGTCAGGCACGTATGGTCAATACGATTCCGATCCCGATTCCTATATGCTCGGTTCGATTTCCGGAACCGATGATCTGGCGGGCCATGTGAGTATCAGTGGTGACCTGACCTATATGGATTATGAATTCCTGGGCAGTATCGATCTTAATTACCGTGGCGTATACGATGCCGAAGGATCTTATCAGAGTGTCGGTTCCGGCACTTATACCTTGGAGCCACTCGTTTTTATCGGTGGTTGGGGAGTAGGTAACACTCTCTATTGTAACGATAACGGCAATATGGGCTTTGCCGGTGCGGAATACGGCATTATCGGAAGCCTCAGCTCGCCGTGGGATGGTCCTGCCAAGTTTTTGGCCATGGGTGAATATTATTATGAAGATGGATATGCAGGAAAAGAGCACTACCTGTGGAGTGTACCGATTTATGCCTTTGATACTTCAACCGAAGAAGAAACAGGAATATTCACGGGTTTTACCGGTGGTATCTGGAAAAATGGCATCATAGAAGGGACTGCTGTTGCTCTCTGCGTAAAAATAGACAAAGAAAGCGAATTTGTTGTCGCAGGTTATACCACAGGAGGCAGTGTTTCAGGAGTCTACTATCCAGATCTTGAAATGTGGAAGAATGAAGGTACTCTGACTCCTTCCGACACGCAAATAGACTTTGATCATAGCTCCACTTACCCAGGTTCAGGCAATATTACTTCCAGTCTGTCAGGAACCTTTTATGACGACACCGGTTCCGTCCTGGGCCAGAGTAGTTATGAACCCGGATATGTTAATTATATTGCTGACCAAGGCACAGAAACTACAGGACCCGGCTCATTGATTGGGATCTATAAATTGATGCTCGGATATAATAATACGTATAATGATAAACCTTCAGGCAATACCACCTGGTCGGCCATGGTGGGCGGAAATATAGACTTTGATGATGATGATAATAATAATAATAGTATCGGCTACGGCTACTGGTTTGCCGGCGTGGACGGTGACTGGACAGAAGAAGGAGAAATAACCGGCTCTCTTGCCGGAATAGTTCTCACCAACACACATATCGGTCCCATTGAAGGACCATTTTACGGCATTAATACATCGGAAGAAAGCGCGTCAGATACGTGGATAGGCGAAAGCGTTGGCACATTCACCGGCGAGCCCCTTGCCTTCAGCAGCTCATTTAGTGGAGACACTTACAGTACCGTTCGCGGCACTCTTTATGAAGGTGATTTTGGAAGATTGAATGGATCATATTATGACGCGCATTATGATTACGACTATTTTGTCTCCGATGCAGGCGTTCTTCTGTATGGCGAAAAATGGGAAGACTATTATGAGAGTGGTAGTGAATCGGGAGAGGTCTATCTCCCCGACGGCACGTATGTCAACATAACAGAAAATGCTCTCCCAACTTTTGAAAGAGGGTCATGGACTGTCGGCACCTATGATTCCGCTTTCTTCTCTGATCATCCGGATGACGGGGGCACCTGGGAACGCCAATGGCATGGATCATGGTCTTCTTTCTGCATTGCAGACAGCGGTGAACTTTCCGGAGTTATGGGTGGAACGGATGATCTGTGGAGCTCCACTGATTCGAACCCCGCAGGCATAACCCTTATGGGCATGTACACACCAACAGATGGAGAGTACATCAACCCTTCCACAACAGATGGAGATTACATCAAACCTTCCATATTCGGTTTAGAGATTCAAAGCAGCGACATTACCACAGGGGGAAGCTATGCCGGATATCTGAGCGGCATTACTGATGGGATGCAGGGCAATATATACGCTGTTTATATTGATGATTCGGAAAATGCGGGCATCCTTAAAGGAGAATTCTCAGGAACCGTCTATCCAGACCTCGACATGTGGGATGCATCAGGGACTGTTTATCCTGTGGAAATGACAACGAACATTGGAATCTCACCTGATAACCTCAGCGAAAATCTGTACAGTGGAATGATTACAGGCTGGCTCTCCGGAGGTTTTGACACTGCCGACGCCGAATTCTTCAGCGAATCAGGATGGGGGGAAACACTTTCCATAAAGGGGGAGGACTGGGGAGTATACCGGCTTTCCTTTGGATGCGACAACTATGCCGATGATCCTGACTCGTCATTGACATGGTCCGCGAGGGCCCTCGGGTATGCTGAGTTTGGCGTTCATGAGAGTAATGACACCACCGACCCCTGGAAACCCGACATGGGAATCTGGATGACTGATCAGATGAACGGAACCCTGTCAGACGGCATAATTACCGATCTTTCCGGACAATTTCTCTCCCTGGCAAAATATGGCCAGATTGCGGGTAATTTGACAGGCACCTATGATAACAGTGGCGGCTGGCAGGCAGTTTCCTCCGGGTACTGGGAGAGCAGCCAGGCTCTCAAGTTCAACGGAATCCTTGGCGGAGATAATCTGACAAGAATGGTAGAAGAGTATTACGGGTGGTCGTCTGACGAGGGCGATCTTTACTATTATTACAGCTACGAGCCCGGAGTTAATGCGGGAAGGTCTGTTGAGGTATCTACTAATACCGAAACCTATATTAATTATTGCCCCAATGGAACCACTGAAATATGGGTGGATAACAATGGAGACCGCTCTTACAGCGAGGGCACATGGACTGGCGACTTATATGAGGACAACTTGGAATACTGGTCGACTCTGGATATCGACGTTCCTAGAGAGGATGATCCTTCCTACTACTTAGGGTATTGGGGTTGGCTTGGCGGTTCAATGGGCGGTCTTGATGATCTCTGGACAGCCTCTGCCGACGTCAGCGCTGATATCCGTTTTATCGGCGAGTATGATGGGTGGTATGACGAGGTGCTGCCGTCGGTCTTTTCCATGGGCATTAAGAGCTACAATCCATACGATGGCAGTTGCACCATCTGGAACCAGGATGACAATTCTCAAAACGGCGCGTATTACGGCTATATGGATGGGCGTACCCTTGCAGACAATACACTGGAAGGGGGAATGTTAGCTCTTTATCTGGATGAGTCGGGGAATATGGGCTTTCTCAAGGGAAGCTTTGACGGAACCCTCTATCCTGATGGTGAGGCGTGGGATGGGACAGGAGGAATCTATCCTCTCGAAATAGTGCAGGCGACAGGTTTTAACGCATCTGATCTTTATCTTCATGATGGTGGTTTTATAAGAATAAATAACCCTGACTATGTTTATGGAGAATCCTATGGGCAGTTTTTTGATGGCAATTCGTTTGTCGGCAGTATAGTTTGTAAAGACTGGAATTCAAAAAACGTCGGCCTAAAGACAAACGATACACTAAGTCTAAACAGTCAGCTTTATAGCCAGTATTTCTCCGTAACATCAGCAATTCAAGGCGGTACTTATGCCGGCGCATTAGACCAATGGCGCCTTCCATTCTGGTCTTCTTTTGATAACGAAACACTAAAAGTAGGTGGCTATTTCTTGAGTTCCTCCGATGCCGCAGGATCCTGGTCTGACAATATGATCTCCGGCAAAGGGGTCGGAGCCTGGGTTAATCTGGAAGATGTGGTAACAGGGGTGTGCGGAGCAGATCTCAAAGGCACTTTCAACCCCGACAACGCAACATGGCAGACAGCAGCCATGTGGGCAGGTATGGACACAAGGACTTTCCTGGCCATGGCAGGCACCACGGCAGGGCAGGAAAAGCTCGCTCAACTGAATATTCCATGTATTGAGGTGGGAAGAACAGATCTTACACTTACAGGTAGTGGCGGTAATTTAACTGCGGTTAATATGAATGATGTAACCTTCTTTGCCTATTCTAACGGCGCTCCTTCCAGGATCTGGGCAACCGGAGACGTGAATGGAACATATACCTCCGATCCTGCTATAGGAACAAGCGTGCTGCTGACCGGGGCAAGCGATACGTGTAATATAAATGCGAACTTTGATGTGCAAAAATGGGATACAAACAAGTGGGCTGCCGAAGTTAATGGTTCAGGAACGGTAGCTGGCCATAGCATTTACATGACTGGTCCCACCGCCGGACAATACGGCACAGGTGCTTTCTCCGGCACCGGCGCAGGTGTAGCGGAAAAACTGATAAGTGAACCTCCGAATTAATGTGCCTTGGGGTCAAATCTTTATTCTTGAGTGGGTCTTGAATCAGGAGTTCCTGATTTTTAATCCCCGTTGACCCCCTGATTCAAGGATGAAGATTTGGCCCCAAGGTGTTCCTTGCAAAGCGCTCCTTGTCTTTGAAATCAAAAAAGTCTTACCAAAAATCATACCACAAGAATAAAGATTTAATCTGGACAGCTACATGACGATATGATGCGAAAAAAATTCCTTATCCCAGTTTTCTTCATACTTATTTATATCTGTCCGGTTTCCGTTACAATTTCCACGGCTTCTGGTAACATTGGAAATTCGCAAGCAACGGCAAACGCCGACCTGGGAATTGAAGTCACCGGCGGGCTGGTATCGATGGATGTCAGGGATGCTGGGATTCGCTCTGTTTTACATGAGATAGCGAGAAAGGCGAGGATAGAGCTGGATATCAGCGACGATATTAATGGAAGGGTTACTATAAACGCAAAGGCCCTTCCACTCGAAGACATTCTGAAAAGGCTGTGTAAAAACAGGGCCGTTGTTTACCAGTACATCCCGGAGAAGAAGACCTGCCAAATCATAAGTGTAGGCGCGTATTCAAAGGGAAAGAGTAACGGGGATAAGGCGCCGCCTGCAGGCAAATCATTACTCGGCGATAACATGCAAATACCGGAATCCCGCTGTCTCAATGAAAAAGTAGAGTCTGATCCGGGGGAAAAACTGTATGACAGCAGGGGACGTCTCCTCTACAAACCGGGGGAGCTTCTCGTCAGGTTCAAAAAAGACGCAACAGAAAAACAGATTTCCGATTTGCATAAGTCTATGGGAAGCATTGTTAAAAAGAGCATCAGGCGTATCAGGCTCCATAGAATAAAGCTGAAAAAAGGATTTTCCGAACAAGATGCCATCAAGGCCTATATGGAATCCGGCATCGTGGAACTCGCAGAAAGACACGCCTTGAGATATGCAAATGCAACCGTTCCAAACGATGAATTTTTTGGAGACCAGTGGGGACTTCACAACACCGGCCAGAATATAACCGGCATAGCAGGTACAGCCGATGCGGACATAGATGCTCCGGAGGCCTGGGACATCACAACAGGGAACCCCGATATCATTATTGCCGTTATCGACACAGGCGTGGACTATTCCCACCCGGATCTTGCGGATAATATATGGGTGAACAGGGCGGAGCTGGAAGGTGTGGTGGGCGTGGATGATGATGACAACGGTTATGTGGATGACATTTATGGCAGGGATTTTGCGGACAACGATTCCGATCCTTTTGATATATATGATCACCACGGCACACACGTCGCGGGGATAATAGCGGCGGAGGGCAACAACGGTATAGGTATTGCCGGCGTCTGCTGGAATGCGAAGATAATGGTATTGAAGGTTCAGGCCGATAAAAGCGATTCCATGCTGGACTGGGACATTATCGAAGCCATGCATTACGCCATCGCCAAGGGGGCACGTATCGTTAATTGCAGCTTTGGAGGCGGAGGCAGAGCAGATAACGAGGACGAAGCCCTTACACTGCTTCAGAATGCAGGCATCATCGCCGTCTGCGCGGCCGGAAATGCTGGCACCGACAACGATAAAATTCCTGAATATCCTGCGAGTTACAATCAGGAAAACATAATTGCTGTCGCCGCAAGCGATCAAAATGATTACCTTGCAAGCTTCTCCTCCTCTTCAGGTTCCAATTATGGAGAAAACAGCGTGGATGTCATGGCGCCGGGTTATGAAATTAAATCGACGATACCCGCAGCATCGTACACAGAGGCGTCGGCAATCGTCAATGATACTGAGTACACAGCTTACGGTATGGCCTTTGCGGGAACAACAGAGGCAGAAGGAATTATCGGAAACCTCTATAACTGCCTGGATGGCGATTCCGGTGATTTTCCGGCAGGGGTCAGCGACAATATCGCACTTATCGAAAGAGGTTCCATTGATTTCTCCGAGAAGGTCTCCAATGCCCAAACAGCAGGGGCGGCGGCGGTAATCATCTATAACAATGTATCGGATGATCCGGATGATCCGAGTAGTTCATTCGACAATTGGACACTCAGCACCTCGGGGGACTGGCCGCCGGTGGTATGTATATCGCTGGAGCACGGCCTTGCGCTGGGAGAGATGGATAAACCACAGGCGACTGTGATCAACCAACTTGTCGATACATCCTTTGGATATATGAGCGGCACATCCATGGCAGCTCCTCATGTTTCGGGTGTGGCCGGCCTGATACTTTCAAAGAATCCTCACCTTGGTTATTCCGCTGTTAGGTCAGCAATTTTAAATACAGTGGATAAAATTTCATCAGTATCGGACAAACTGGTGTTAGGAGGAAGGGTTAATGCGTATGCCGCGGTTGCAGAATTTCTTGAACCAGGGGATGTGTCAGGCAACAACAATCTTGGACTCGAAGACATTATCCTTGCCCTTCAGGTTGCTGCGGACATGAAGCCCGATATATGCGCCGATTTTATTCAACGAGGCGTCGACGTAAACGGAGATAGAAAAATCGGCCTGGAAGAGTCGATTTATGTAATGCAGAAAGTTGCCGAATTGAAATGATGACAGGGGAAAAGTTACATTTATTATTGCAGTCTTAATCCAGCGAGATATTGCAGGATATAAACAGCTTCAGCTAATCCGATCAAGCCATCATTGTTCACGTCCACATTCATGTAAGAACCAGGAATTGCAGGGATTGCGCCGCATAATATCTGCATGGCCGTGACAGCATCGGCCAGATCAAGCTGTCCATTTCCGTCAACATCACCCATGCCGCTTATACCAGCTAAATCTATTCCAAGTATGTATGCAATGTTTTCCAGGCTGTCGTCTGCTTCAGGACAGGATATAGTCAACCGGTATTGATGATTGCTTTCATCATAATAATCATAGTAATGGCCAGATCCATCTGGATCTTCCTTTAACGCCGCGCCAAGAAGGTATATCCCTTTCGTAAACTGCTGCTCTATGACACCATCCACAGGCGCCACAGGCGGCTCGAGTTCATTTCCGTACTCATCTATTACTGAGCTGTAAAACGCCTGATTAGCATAGCCACTTCTATACCCTGTTATAGTGCATGGTCCATCCAGGATAACCTTATGCGTATTAAAATCTACCTGATTCTCAAAAATTCCTCTTACTATGAACTCTTTCCCAAAAGATATATCTTCATCCGAGACCATTACCACAAAGGACTTTTGCGCTGTTTTATTGTTTGCAGCCGCGGTAACAGTAATTTTGCCTGCTATATTTAATGCACCCAAAACAGGGGTAAGTTCAAGTATATTCCCGCTTAAAACAGCCTCTACTGCATCGGTATTCGTGTTTTTCACACTTAAACCAAGCAGATCGCCGTTCTCATCTCTTGCATCAATCAAGATTTTATAAGTCTCAGGATCGGATGAATTTAACAGGATATCTCTGAAATCGTTATTGATTACCGGTTGAATTTCCAGGGCATTATCTATTGTTGCCTTTTCATCCGCCGTTAAATCCTCTGTGCTGATATTGACGGAATAATCGATGTATTCATCATATGTATAACAAGAAGTTTCATTACATAA
>Ga0222680_1000408_pt1 | contig 15680 bp, 16 predicted proteins | sample AntAcemetage1004_FD_181146 | JGI IMG/M metagenome (GOLD analysis project Ga0222680, IMG submission 181146) | Saline water microbial communities from Ace Lake, Antarctica - #1004 | ecosystem: Environmental > Aquatic > Non-marine Saline and Alkaline > Saline | place: Antarctica: Ace Lake... | reverse complement strand
CGAACGGAAGGATAAAGCGAAACTGTGCCGAATATGCCCACTTGATGGACAAGCAAAAAAGAAATGTTATTTTTGTAATGGAGAGGTGTGTTTTTTACTTGACCTCACCTTGAATGGGTGACCCCTTGTTCCATTCTCCTTAATAAGCTCCTCGCCTAAAGGGCGGGGCATGTTCCAAGCCAAAGCAACGAGATTATACATGCTAAATGCTTTAAATGATAAGCTCATTTCCGGTGCACTTTCAAGGATAATGAGTGGACTTATTTATAAATTCGTGTATGAATACAGTATATTTGTCAGATGAGTTTTTATCTGGTGGGAAAATCAGGTAATATTTATATTAAATGTTCGGCCTTTAAAATAAATATATGGAGTGAAAAATGGCAACTTTGCTTGATTGGAATGCGTTAACCCTTAAAGTCAAGTCTTATGTCGGTGAATCCCCATATTGCAACACCGCGAGGCGTGCTTTTTCTTATATGATGCTTGAGTATATTCTGTCATTATCCCAAGACGAAATCGAAGATTCTATTACAGATGGACCAAATGATCGGGGCATCGATGCCGTATATGTTGACGAGCGAAATGGCCGCAATACAATTCACTTCTTTCAATTCAAACATGTGGGGTCTTTTGACAAGGCAAAAAATAATTTCCCTTCAACGGAAATAGACAAGCTGTTGTCTTTTTTTGCTGATCTATTAAATCAGCATCCAGAAATGAAAAACACTTGCAATCCAATTTTGTGGTCAAAAGTTCAAGAAATATGGGATGCTCTAAAAAACCCTGATCCTTCATTTGAGGTTCACTTATGCGGCAACATGAAAGGACTTGTTTCAACTCAAAAACAACGCATGGTTTCGGCCCTCTCTCCCTATAGATCATTCAACGTAAACCATCATTCTCTTGATTCTATCGCACAGCTTTTTATTGATAGAAAACAACCAAAAATTGATGACAAACTTCGAATCGTCGATAAAAATTATTTTGAAAGAACTGATGGCAACATAAAGGGACTAATAGCTACCATTGAGGCAACAGAGCTCATAAAACTTATTTCTGATCCTGCAGACAAAAGCAAAGTAAGAATAGATGTCTTTAATGACAATGTTCGCATTTATTTATCGAAAAAAAACAGGATCAACAGAAAGATATATGCAACTGCATTGTCAGATAAAAATGTTGAATTCTGGTATCTTAACAACGGTGTCACAATAACTTGTGACTCATTCTCATACCAGCCTGGAAGCCGTGCGCCTGTTGTTTCTATTGAGAATATTCAGATAGTCAATGGAGGACAAACATCAAACGCTCTTTTTGATGCATACCAGGAAGACCCCGATAAACTCGATAATGTTTTGGTACTTGTCAGAATTTATGAGACTCGCACTCGTGATATTACAAGTGACATTGCTGAAGCGACTAATAGCCAAACTCCTATAAACACACGTGATTTACGTTCCAATGATGAAGTCCAAAAAAAGCTTGAGGAAAGTTTTCTCGATCAAGGATTGTACTACGAGCGTAAAGCCAAACAACACCAAGATAAACCTCGACGTAAAAGGGTTGATTCACTTAGTGCAGGACAAAAGTTTCTTGCGTACTCGTTAGGGTATCCAGAAGTGGCTAAAAAAGATCGAGCCAGAGTTTTTGGAGATTTGTACGACAGTATTTTTAATGATGATATAACAACGCAAAAATTGTTAGTCCCTCTTCGTATTTTTTCTGATATTGAGCACCTAAAACGTGATTTACAGAAAAAAATTAAAAATGGGGATAGCTTTAATCCGGATCTTTTCTTCTTGATTGATGGCGCCTATCATGTCTTATTTGCTGTTTCAGAGCTTTGTGAAAGTAATAAAGCCGATCCTATGGACGAGACCGCTGCCAGGGCGAATATCACTCAAGCCCTCGACATAGTTAATGCTCTTGTAAAACAGGAAAGCAAAACGGACGAAACCTTTACTACAAACAGATTTTTCAAAGACGCAAAAACAAAATCGAAAATACAAAGAATCGTTGCATCAAATAAATCCAGCCGAACCAACACGTCCAAGGGACGGCGAAGGGCGCGCCGCCCCTGACGCAGCATGTTATATCGATTGAAATGATAAATGGCAAATTCTGATTGTAAACTTATTATATAGCAAGACATTCCTCTACAAAGTTGATTAATGATAGAAAAAAACAAAATTCGTCTTAGATTTTATTTAGCAGCGTTCGCTGTTCTGTTATCATTCGGTATCATAGGATTCATGTTCATAGAAAATATGTCGTTAACGGATGCGATCTATTTTTCCATTGTAACGATGGCTACTGTGGGTTACGGCGATATCCATCCTCAAACCGACATCGGAAAAATTTTGACTCTGATAATTATTATCGGCGGAGTTGGGACTTTTCTCGGCGTGATAGCCAGTATTACAGATTTATTTGTCAATCGCCGTGAAGAGTCACTCAGGCGACAGAAACTTGATATGGTAACAGGACTGTTTTTCAGTGAAATGGGTAACGAACTCCTGAAACGCTTTACACGGATTGACCCTGAAGCTAAAACTTTGCAAAGTGTTCTCAAACTTTCGGAAGAATGGAAAGATGAAGATTTTGACAAAGCATACACAGCTTTGAAACAGCACCACCTTGTAATAGATTCTCGTCTCGCTGATATTCCTACCCTGCTGGAATACCTGCAAAGTAGGGCCGATTTGCTTTTGAGGCTAATTGAAAATCCGATCATCCAGGAGCATGAGAATTTTTCTGAACTACTCCGCGCCGTATTTCATCTTCGTGATGAACTGTTGAATCGTTCCGACTTATGTGAATTACCTGATTCTGACCGTAAACATCTTGAAGGTGACATTGTTCGAGTATATAACTTATTGATATTTGAATGGTTGCGTTACATACGTTATTTGAAAAAGAGTTACGGATACCTTTTTTCCTTAGCAATGCGTCTAAACCCTTTTGATCCGGAGGCAGATGCTGTTGTGAAAAACTCCTGAAATCGGATATCAATACTTTTAAAGAATCTGCTTCTAATATTGTTGTTAATACTCAGATGCTTCTAAAACTTTGATATGGTAAAAAATAAACGTCATATAACTAATCACTGGTGAGAACGCAAAAAGCCGCGCCGCACAGTTCAATCGTTCGGCGTCGAGAATATTGAAGACGGTCCAAAAAACAATTTGATAAGATTTAAAATGTTTTATATAAGTGTTAAACAGATGTGAATTTAAGATGAATGACGGGAGGCATAATATTGGTTAGTGCCCTTCTATCTGATCGATATTAGAATATTTCGAGTACCTCATTCCCACTGTTTTAATTCAACCACGGAGGAAAAGCCATTGCTCAAGCCATATCAGAAAGAGATTATCGAATTAATGATCAGGCAGGAATCCTTGCTTTCCAAGCTCTATACACTATTTGCCGAACAATTCCTGGAACACGGCGAGGTCTGGGAAGAACTTGCCAAGGAAGAGAAGCAGCATGCGAATTGGCTTAAACAGCTTTATGATGCAGGAGAAAAGAGCATCATCCTTTTCGATGAGGGTAAAACCAAGACTCAAACCATGAACATCTATATTGAGTATCTGATGGGGATCATCGCCAAGGCCGAGAACCATGAACTGACCTTGCCCCAGGCTATTACCTATACCATGGATTTAGAAAATTCGCTCATTGAAAAAAACGCCTTTACCCACTTTGATTCTACTTCGGAAGAGGCTCGCAATGTCTTGAAGCGACTTGCCCAAGAGACGAAAAGCCATTTCAAAAGAGTAGAAGCTCTTAAGTTGTGACAGATGTAACCTCCTGATTTGGAGAAAAAAATGAAAACCAGCTCGTTGCTTCAACTGTATCGCGGAGAAATGGAAAAAAGCGGGTTGACCAACGATTTGCTGTTGACCCATCTCGACTTATTGGGGTTGATCGAGGACGATGCCCTGCAAAAGAGCTTGCTGCAGGAATTGATTCGCTCGTATGTGCAGCTTGAGAAACGAGTAGACGGGCTTCTCAAGAATACCCTGCCGGCCAAGGTGGCAGAAGAGATCAAGTGTCGGGGCCATTATGCACCGGGCAGCTTTGTGTGTACCATTCTTTTTACCGATTTCGTCGGCTTCACCCGCCTTGCCGAAAAGGTTTCCCAAGAAAAGCTGATCAATATCCTGGACGAAATTTTCACCGGGTTTGACCGCTTGGTGGAAACCTTTCAGGGCACCAAGATCAAGACCATCGGGGACGCTTACATGGTGGTATTCGGCGCCCCTGAGAAGATAGATGATAACGCCTGCCAGGCGATCCGAGCAGGTCTCAAGATGATGAAGTTTATCAACGACTTCAACCGCAACTCACCCCTTGCTTTTGAGATGCGTTTAGGTATCCATACAGGCAGGGTGATGGCCGGTGTGGTAGGTCATGAACGGATGCAGTTCGATGTCTTCGGAGACAACGTCAACATCGCCTCCCGCTTCGAGTCCTCCGGGGTGCCTGGCCGCATCAACATCTCCGAGGAAACCTACCGCCTGGCTCAGTCACATTTCACCTTCGAGAAACGTGGCCTGATAAGTCTTAAAAACAAAAAAGCCATGGAAGCCTATTTAGTGGTTGACGAGCGTGAGTAATTCTTTTCTCAAAGAAGGGAAGTACGACTAATGAAAAATTCTGAAAAGATAGATTATCCGGTAAAAGTGGCTGAGGGGATATATTGGGTGGGGAGCCATGAACAGGAAACCCATCTCTACTGCAACCCATATCTGATCGTCGTGGATGGCCAAGCCGTATTGATAGACGGCGGCAGTCGCTCTGATTTCGCCAGGGTAATGATGAAGATTCTCCAGGTCGGCGTAGATCCAAAGAACATCGTAGCCCTGATCTATCAGCACTACGATCCAGATCTCTGTGGCTCAATGTCCAACCTCATTGATATTTGTGAAAACCCAGATATCAAAGTGCTGTCAACTCGCGATAACAAAACCTTTATTTCCTTTTATCTTCATAAGGACAGGTTCAGCTTGATGGAAAACATCGAGGACTACGGTAACACCTTTACCCTTAATAACCGGACGCTTAGATTCATCCCCACTCCATATGCCCACAGCGAGGGCAGTTTCGTCACCTTTGACGCACAGACCAGGACTATGTTCAGCAGCGACCTGTTCGGCAGTTTTTATTATTACAAAGAGGATATTTTTTTTGATCTCGAACCGGAGTGTTACACATGTAAAACCATTGAAAAGTGTCCTAAAGGCAAAGAGTATTGTCCGATTCTTGCGGTAGATCAATTCCACCGCAAGGTAATGCCCTGCGAAAAGGCGCTCCATTACGCCATGGCCCAGATAAGAAAATTCGAGATCGACACCATAGCTCCCCAGCACGGCAATATCCTCTCCAACCGAAAGGATATCGATTTTCTCATCGATCGGTTAGGCTCTCTCGACAAGGTCGGCATAGACGGAATTAAATGATCACTCCCTCAAGGGGGAACGTTTCAACCTTACTTGCCCAAGGCTTCAAAAATCAAAATGTGCAATATTTAGGAATTCCAGAGATTATCTACAAAAAATGAGATCGCCGAACCAAACGCTTGAGTGGACGCGGAGAACTTCGGCGGCCTTTGTAGGAAAAGGGGACAGATTTATTTTTCCTAAAAATTATACGGCAAAAAATAGCCCAACAACAGGGTTAAGCGGAGCGCGAGAAGCTCTGCGGTTTTAGCTACTACCCTGGCGCGCCCGCTTACCCTGGGCGTTGGATGCAGAAAGATAAAGGAGGAGCATCATGGATATTCAGACACTAACAACATTCTTTATGTGGTGTACAATCATAAACGGGGCCCTGTTGGTCCTCTGGACCTCAATGTGTATATTGGCCCCGGATTTGGTATACCGTACGCAAAGCAAATGGTTTCCCATTCCCCGAGAAACCTTCAACGTGGCCATGTACTCGTTCCTCGGGTTGTTCAAAATCGTCTTTCTGGTTTTCAATGTCGTTCCCTACGTGGCTCTGCTGATCTTCGGATAAAAAGGAGCATCCAACAAAGCCTTGCACTTGACGGCTATTCCGCTGTGCTCCATAGCAGCAAGTGAGGGCTGGCGTTAGAAAAAAGGAAAATACATGAATAGCAAAACACAAAACCTACAAAGTATTCAGATTAAAGCTGTAATCGCATTAATGCTAATACAACTTGTACATAAAATTGTCCGGGAAATACCTGGGGCAATTAAAATGGGAGGTCCAGGATCTATAGTAGTTCCCATATTTGCCGGATTAATCATTATTGGAATATTGTTAATAGCTTTAAGAATCAAATGGGGATTGATTCTTGGAATCATAGACGGAGTGTTCATGATTTTTCAACCAATTTTAGTTCATATCATTCTTGCTCATCCTGACCAAAACGGAATCTGGTGGTATCCCATATTCCCATGGACTCAGGCAATTTTGGTCATCTATTTCTGTCGCATTGCTTGGAAGAATTGGCAAGAAACTTAGGATAATGAAATGGTTTTACAAGCTGGTTATTTTCTAACGAATGCATACACCCGACCATCCCCGCCGCTGCGCTCTGGATCTGGCGGGTAATGCTAGTGTTAGAACGCTTGGAATTATTGGTGTATTCAAATTTCTAACCACTGTTTTGGCAGTGGATAAGGAGATAGGAAGTTCTTGCCTCCAATTGTAACGCACTGCTTTTAGCGGTGTTATTTAACTAACCAAACAAAATATAAATGGAGGTACCCATATGGCTGAGGAAAATGTTGGTTGTGCAAGACCCACAGGTAACGTTGTTGGAGAATCATCAACAAAAGAGGATATTAACTCAAAACAAAAAATAAAAGAGGAGGAAATTATGATTATCGCAAAAGTTGGCTCAAAAGCTCCTGACTTTGACGCACCAGCCTATTACAAGGGCAAATTCATAACAGTAAAGTTAGCCGATTATCTGGGTAAGTGGGTTATGGTATGTTTCTATCCAGGTGATTTTACCTTTGTATGACCAACCGAGATATCAGCGGTCGCTGATAAATATGAGGTACTGCAAAAATTGGGAGTTGATGTACTCTCAGTGAGTGTAGACAGTTCCTTCGTTCACAAAGTATGGGAAGAGGCTGAACTTTCAAAAATGGTTGATGGAGGTATCCCCTTTCCAATGGTATCCGATGGAGGTGGGAAACTGGGAAAAGTTTATGGTGTTTACGATGAAGCAGCAGGAGTAAATATTCGTGGAAGATTCTTAATTGACCCAGACGGAGTTATTCAAGCTATGGAAGTAATGACACCTCCTGTCGGTAGAAACATTAAGGAAACCATTCGTCAAATTCAAGCATTCCAGCATGTGCGTGAGAGTGGCGGTAAAGAGGTATGCCCAGCTGAGTGGGAACCCGGCAAACCCACATTGAAACCAGGCCCTGACTTGGTAGGTCAAGTGTGGAAAGAATGGAAACCATAGAACGGCGTGTTTTTGTATGAAGATTAGGGAGTATTGGTTCATTATTTACAATATTCCCTTGGAAAATCAATGTACAGACATCAAGTGACATGGCGTTCTAACAAATCACTACACCCGACAGCCCCGCCACTATTAATACAGATCCGGTGTCAAATTTTAATTAATCGATTCTCCAGACCTTATCGCAGAGGCTGCGGGTGAGTTCGACCGTTAGGGGCACCGGATATGTTGCCGCAAATTGGGGACCCCATAGACGTTGATTTCTTCTTTATCGATTGCCTGCTTTTTTCAGCTTGAACTTGAAGGGCTTGCAAAAGACCAGTGACGGATCACCGGTTGACGGATCTATTGGTCCATCCTTAAGATAAAATTTTGCTTCGATGGTGCGATCATCGATATCGTAATACAAGAACCAGAGAGTTCGATGAGGCAGGGGCCCAACTGATCTTTCAGCTATATCAGTGGTATGGGCATAGACCAGGCTCATTGCCTCCTTGACATCAGAGGGTGAAAATTTTCCCTTGTGATTTTTTATATAATCAGTAAGTTTGACATAGCGGTAAAAAGTATTGTAGGTGCCTTTGGCTGAATAGGTCGGAAATTTTTTAACATCAGGATAGAGAAAGATTGAGTGATTTGTTATAATCTGCGGTTGTCCATTATTTTCTGTGTAGTGATAGCTAAAATTTCCTGATTCAATATCAAAAATGAAAGAGTTGCCATGTCGATCACAGATCTGAAGATGCGCGGGCAAAAATCCCATAACTAACTTATTATTAAGGATTACCATTTTTGCTTCGTCCAGGGTTGAGCAGGTTTCCAGGATCAATCTGTCTAGTTGCAGTACGTTAAGGCCTCCAGCATCATCTCCCAGCGGATTGAAGTTGGTATTGGGCGTGCCAAGATCATCTTCAAGCATGGTCACGACCAAACCTTCGGAGTTCATACCGCCCTGGAATCCGTTTAACAAGTCCAAGGCGCCTACGACAATAGAGGGATAACCTTTGTCCGGGTAGAGTTCCATGACGAAATTTCTGGAATAAAGATTATGATCTCCCTCAACCCGCTTCATCGCTAACATCTCCCGCATCGTTGCGGTGTGAAAATCAATATTATGGCCGATAAGATTGTGGCCATTGGTCGTAGAACTGGCGGGGAAAAATACTGCTGAACAGCAAAAAGGATCGATATCATAAAAAAGGCCGCTTGTGGCATAGGTATTATCTGTAGGAGACAAACCGTATGATTTTGCCACACCTTTCATCCGCTCAAGCAGGATCGGGAAGTTCTTTTTCATATACTGGCGGCGGGCCTCGGCATAGACCGGTCCGGCATAATGGACGAGCTTTTTGATGCCGAGCCACTCCTGGGCGATGTCACCCAAGGCCTTGCCGATCTCCTCGTTGGTTCCGCGCAAAACTATATGCCGGACCTCCAGATAAGTATCTGACTCCTTGGCCACCAGCACTTCATCGGTGACTATAGTGGGGTTGGCGTTTTCGGCAATGGCCCATGTCCCGAATCCGGCGATGAAACAAGAAAGAAGTAAAAAGCAAAGTAACTTTTTCATAATTCCCCCCTTTTAATATATAGTAATCTTGGTATTTATATATTATTTGAAGGTTACGAGTCAATTCAAATTTAAGCAGAGTTGCCGGGGTCAGGCATTTACGGGCTGTTGCCCAAATCCTCGTGAGGCTTAAGGGGTCAGCCCTTTAGTTGGAAGTTAAGGTAAAGTTTGATTATTTCTAACCAGCCGCTCCAGACGACGCGGTTCCCGCGCGGCTGAGCTTTTCGTATGTGACATAAATGAGAGAAAATACAAAGGGGTTATGATCATGGAACAAATAAAATTTAAAGGATTTATTGTTGAAGAGCAAGGAGGCAGATTTGTAAGGAACATTAAAACAAGATCTGTTCGTGATTTGCCTGAAAATGATTTGTTAATCAGGGTTCGATATTCATCCTTAAACTATAAAGACGCTCTTTCCGCAAGTGGAAATAAGGGAATAACAAAAAATTACCCGCACACACCTGGAATTGATGCTGTTGGAACAGTTGTTAGTTCAGATACCAAAAAGTTCCGTGAAAGTGAAAAGGTCATTGTCACAAGCTATGACTTGGGAATGAATACATCTGGAGGATTTGGACAATACATTAGAGTGCCATCGGATTGGGCTGTAAAATTGCCGGAAGAATTTTCGATGAAAGAGTCGATGATAATTGGGACGGCAGGTTTGACAGCCGGAATGTCTGTTTTTCGACTGACTGAACATATTAAACCTGAACATGGAAAAGTTGTGGTTTCCGGAGCAACTGGCGGCGTAGGATCACTAAGTGTAGCCATTCTTGCGAAATTAGGATTCAATGTTTCAGCCATTTCAGGCAAGGAGAAAGATCACGATTTTCTGCTCAAACTCGGAGCAGGCGAAGTTATTGCGCGAAAAGATTTCGAACAAGAAAATACACGTCCCATGATGAAAGGGTGTTTTGCCGGAGGAATAGATACAGTAGGTGGGAGTATCCTTGATAATATTATCAAATCAACTCAACCTATGGGTATGGTTACCTGCTGTGGTAATGTTGCTTCAGCAAAACTCAATCTCACAATATTTCCGTTTATTCTGAGAGGTGTATCTTTAATCGGTATTGACTCTCAAAATTATCCAATGGCTTACAGAGAAATTGTTTGGAATAAATTAGCCAAAGACTGGAAACCCGATAATTTGATGGAAGTTTACACAGAGATATCTTTAGCTGAATTAAGCGATAATATTGATCTCATGCTTGATGGGAAATTAAAAGGAAGAACTGTTTTGGATTTGGAGGCATAAGAGCGGCACACAACGAAGGAAATGGGGTCAAGTCTACTATTGACCCATGAAAGATGGAATGATATATATTCTAACATGTCACGTCCACTAAGAATAGAATATCCCGGTGCCTGGTATCACGTAATGAACCGTGGAAGGCGATCCGAGTCGATCTTTTCAGATAAACATGATTATGTAATGTTTATTGATCTGCTGATTGAAATATCAGAAATGTTCAATGTAAATGTAGCAGCATACTGTTTAATGACAAATCACTATCATGTTCTGCTGCAAACACCTGATGGAAATATTTCAAGATGCATGCGGCATCTCAACAGCGTATATACCCAGAGATATAACCGGAATCACGGATTTTATGGTCAACTATTCAGGGGAAGGTATAGGTCGATTCTTGTCTGTGAAGACAGCCATCTGCTGCAACTGGTAAGATATATACACAAGAACCCGGTAACGGCAGGTATGGTTAAAGATATGCCGGATTATGAATGGAGTAGCTACAACGGTTATCTTTCCTATGCGAAGAAATGGGAATGGCTTTATAAAGATTATATCTTTTCCATGGTAACCCCCCAAAAATGGGGTAGGCTGAAACCGTTTATTGAGTTTATGCAGGAAGATGATTCGGAAGAGGTTGCCAGGCTGTTTGCATTAAAGAAGCTCCCGTCATTTTTTGGGCCGGAACGTTTCATAACAGAAATAAAAGAAAGATATTATTTTAAGAAAAAAAGCTATGAGGTTTCTGAATCAAAAAGACTGGCTCCGACATCTGAAACAATACTTTCAACAGTTTGTGAACAGTATGGCGTATCATTTAATGAATTGCTGATAACACGACGCGGGATATTTAATGAACCGCGAAACATCGCAGTGTATCTCTTGCGTCAAATACGGGGCGAGAGCCTTAACACCATAGGCGAACTATTTAACATTAAAGCATACAGCACTGTAAGCGGCATAATAAACAGAATGGCGACGCTCAAAAAATATGACGGAAACATTAAAAAACAGATAGAGAGAATACAAAACAGCATGACTAAGGGTCAATAGTAGACTTGACCCCTTCCGGTCGCACCTGGTGAAGGTCACGGAATTCTTTGACCCCGATGCAAAGATCGGTAAATACTCTCAAAAAAAATCTGGCAGTGATGCCTCGGTTTCTCCCCCGGGGAGGGGAACGACGATTACCGGTTTACGTGCCCGGGTAAGCACTCTTTCTGCCATTCTCCCCAAGAAGGTATGATTAACGAGTCCCTTCCCATGGGTCCCTATGACAATGACGTCGCAATCGCAGTTATTTGCCTTTGTCAGTATCTCTTCTACGGGATATCCTTCGTGCACATCAATAGTGACATGGTCAGAAATAATTTCCGGATGATCTGCAAGCTCTCTATCACAAAAGGCTTCGATCTTTTTTCTGGTACGTTCCATGGATTCAGCCACGATTCTTTCATGGTGCCCCGAGTCTTTCATGGTAAGGTAATTCTCAATTACTGCCTCAGCAAATGGTCCCAGACTCTCTACAATATGTAAGAGGTATATTTCAGCCTGGTGATTCTTTGCCATGTCTACCGCATAGCGGAAGGCATAGGCAGAGTTTTTTGACAGATCTGTTGCGTAAAGAATCTTTTTGATTGTAAGTGGCATAACGATTTTCCTTTTCTTCTCCAGCTAAGACGGGAGAAATTGAATGATATTTGTGCTTATCATCTGTTGTGTTGTTTCTATCATATATATCTTTTATCTTCAACAGGTTTTAGGGCTTTTTGCGCTTCCGATTTGCTCTAGTAAGAGGGGACAGATTTATTTTTACCCTAATTTGTCAATCGCTACAATTGGGACAGTTGACTGGCAGTTCCTATTTTGTGGATGAGATCGAGAAGAAAATTGCAAGGCGGGTGAAATTTTGTGGACAAGGGAGACCGAGCAAAACAAACAAATCTGTCCCCTTTTATCCTTTTTTAACTATATAAAGTTACTTGACGAAATAATTCTAGGCCGTATGGTTTTTTGTGTGTTCCGTGGGGCATCTGAGGCAAAGAACCGCAGGCAACGGGAAAAGAGTCCGGGTCAACCGTCCAGGGAGAGCTTCTTACGTGCGAGCAGGGCGATGACGAGGCATCCGACCGTTACGGCAAGGCAGAGGGAAAAGGCATTCTGATAGGCCTCGGCCGGATAGATACCGTTGACCCGCCCCACCCTGTCAAGGACGGCCCCCGTCCAAACCTGAAAAACGGCGATTCCCATCATCGGAAACGGATTCAAAAGGCCCATGGTGAGACCGAGGACAACACGGGGGGTCGATTCGCGGACCAGCGTCCAGAGGATGGTGAACATCCCGCCGGATGCACCGCCGATAACAAACATCACGATCATAACACTCGTAATCCCCCCGGGGATACGACTGATGATCAGTCCAGTCCACATAGTGATCGAGATAATGAGGAGGCAGATGAGCAGTGTCATCTTGTTTCTGAAAATACGACTGCCGAGCCATCCCAGCAGGGAGGACCCTGTTATGAATCCCAGGGGAATCAGCATGTTTATCTTGCTGGCATGGGTGAGCTCGATGCCGAACCGTGACATGAGAAAGGGGGTGGCCCAGAGTCCCTGGAGCGTAAGGAGGGCACCGGCAAGTCCAAAGAGAAGGCTTCCATAAACCCAGAAGTGAAGGGAGGTCAGCACCGACACAACCGAAGGGGGGGCCTTCCGGGGCAACGAGCTTTCAGATACATTGGCAGGAACGGCCGGTGATTCGACTTGTGTATAATCACGGGTCAGAAAAAATGCTGCCAGTGCGAGGATAACGGTTATCCCTGCAATAAGATGAAAGCTTGCCCGCCAGCCGTATGCCTGGGCCATCCACACAAGGGGAGTCGTTGCGACGAGAGCGCCCAGATTACCTGACGCGAGAAACAGGCCGGTCATGGTGGAAAACTCTCTTTTCTTAAACCATTGTGAGAAGGCCTTGAGAGCGGGAACATAGACGCCGCCGACTCCGAATCCGATAATGGCACGCCCGACAGACGCCCAGCCAATGGTAGGGGCAAGAGCGAAGACGATACACCCGAACGCTGCCATCAGGGTCCAGAGCGAGATCACCCGCCGAGAACCCAGACGGTCCGTCAGATAGCCGACCAGGGGTTGTTCAAAGGCGTAGACATAAAAATACATGGAGGACATGAAACCCAGGGCGGTGGCATCGGTCTGAAACGCGGTCAGGAGGTCCGTAGCAATAACCGATGTGGACACCCTGTGAAAATAGACGAGAAAATATATTGAGGATATAACACCGAAGACGATCCAGCGGTGGGAATCCCGATCGCCCGGTATCGTTTCCGTTCTCACGGCAGCGGCACGATGATTACAACGTTCTTTTGACATCTAAGGCGTATCCATTCTTTCTGACGTTCAACTTGCGGCCTCAGACAACTCCCGGGCCGATCATACGGGAGGAAAAAAGGCGCCGTCTATATATCAGCGCCCGGACGATGTCAACCAAAGATCGACAGCATACCTGTTCCCCAAAGAAAAGGGAAAACAATATTTATGCCGCCCCCGAAATCACGACTCTGCCCTCTAATCTTTAACTATATCAAACTCCTTGACAAAAATTTTTGAGGGTGTACAATTTTACTACTTTCCGTGGGGGGTGTTTTCATCTAAGACAAAAAACCGTATATGACGAATATCCAGGAATATCCTTCCCTCCCATGAAGATCGCTTGAAATTGACCTCATTTGAAGCTGCTCATTAAATGTCGACTGTAATGCAGAAGGGATTACCAGAGCATGTGGATATCTCCATCTTCATTATAATCTTAATTTTGACATGATATCCGGAAACTACAGACTAACTTGTTAGCTGAACAAAAACAATAACCAAAAGGAGGACAATGATGAAAGACGACAAAAAACTCACAACAAACGCCGGAGCCCCGGTACCGGACAACCAGAACGTCATGACTGCTGGCCCACGCGGACCACAACTCCTGCAGGATGTCTGGTATCTGGAAAAAATGGCCCATTTCGACCGTGAGGTTATTCCGGAACGTCGGATGCACGCCAAGGGCTCCGGGGCCTACGGCACCTTTACCGTTACCCATGACATCACCAAATACACCCGCGCCAGGATCTTTTCCAAGATCGGGAAGAAAACCGAGATGTTCGCGCGATTTTCCACCGTGGCCGGTGAACGCGGTGCTGCCGACGCCGAGCGCGACATCCGCGGTTTTGCGCTTAAATTCTACACCGAGGAGGGCAACTGGGATCTGGTGGGCAATAACACACCGGTCTTTTTCCTCCGCGACCCGCTCAAATTTCCGGACCTAAACCATGTCGTCCATCGCGACCCTCGCACTAACCTGCGCAGCGCCAAAAACAATTGGGATTTCTGGACATCCCTGCCCGAGGCCCTGCATCAGGTAACCGTGGTCATGAGCGACCGCGGCATTCCGGCAAGCTTCCGAAACATGCACGGGTTCGGCAGTCACACCTTCAGCTTCATCAACGCAAACAAGGAGCGATACTGGTGCAAGTTTCACTTTCGCACCCAACAGGGCATCAAAAACATCACCGATTCGGAGGCTGAGGCGGTGATCGGCAAATGCCGTGAGAGCAATCAACGCGACCTCTACTACTCCATTGAGGAAGGCGATTTTCCGCGCTGGACCCTGTACGTCCAGATCATGACCGAAGAGCAGGCCGTCACGCTCCCCTACAATCCTTTTGACCTGACTAAGGTTTGGTACAAAAAGGATTATCCCCTTATCGAGGTGGGGGTCATGGAACTTAACAAGAACCCGGAAAACTACTTTGCTGAGGTCGAACAGGCCGCCTTTAATCCGGCCAATGTCGTCCCAGGCATCAGCTTCTCTCCCGACAAGATGCTTCAGGGCAGGCTCTTCTCCTATGGCGACACCCAGCGTTACCGGTTAGGGGTTAACCATCACCTCATCCCGGTCAATAGGGCCCGCTGCCCCTTCCACAGTTATCACCGCGACGGCCAGATGCGGATGGACGGTAACTATGCCTCAACCCTCAGCTATGAGCCCAACAGCTATGGTGAGTGGCAGGAACAGCCCGATTTCTCCGAGCCGCCTCTGGCACTGAGCGGGGCCGCGGCCCACTGGAACGCGCGCGAGGATGACAGCGATTACTATACCCAGCCCGGCAAGCTCTTTCGCCTGATGAACAAGGAGCAACAGGAGGCCCTGTTCGGCAACACCGCCCGGGCCATGGACGATGCGCCGGAGATGATCAAAATCCGCCACATCGGCAACTGCCTGAAGGCCGACCCTGCCTACGGCGAAGGGGTGGCCAAGGCCCTGGGTATCCCGCTGAACAAAGTTTCGAAATAGACAACTGTCAGCTAACACATATGAGCGTTAGCTTTCA